>Ga0116229_10015009_pt1 | contig 10651 bp, 8 predicted proteins | sample S1TSphgellanicum_3_FD_87313 | JGI IMG/M metagenome (GOLD analysis project Ga0116229, IMG submission 87313) | Host-associated microbial communities from peat moss isolated from Minnesota, USA - S1T2_Fc - Sphagnum magellanicum MG | ecosystem: Host-associated > Plants > Peat moss > Unclassified...
CGCCGACCCGGTAGGCCTCGGCGGCGCGCAGCCACGCGTCGACCATGTGCGTCGCGTCGCGCGCCCACATCGGGACGCCGAGCGCGTCGCCCTTCTCGGCGCTCTCGCGCGCCTGACGAATCAGCTCCGCCTGCGCCTCGAGCGCCCCCGCGTAGGCGCGGAGCCTCTGCGCCGCGTCCTCCGAGCCGGGCTCACCGGGGACGCCGCGGATCAGCCTCCCCACCTCGCGCGCCGCGGTGAACGACGCCGAAACTCACGGCTTGGCGCCGCGCGATCTGGAACTTGCCTTGCATTACCTCGGACTGGACCTGCAGCTGCGCGGGCAGCACGCCGAGGCGAGACCGATTTTCGAACGGCTCTCGGCGCTGTACGCCGATGATCCCCTGGCGCTCTGCGACCGCTCCGATATCGACGGTCAGATCGGTTGGATCGAGAACACGAGCGGCAATCCCGCCGCGAGCCTGCCGCTGTTCAAGCGGGCCTATGACGGGTTCATCGCCTGTGCCGGCCCCGACAGCCCGGGAGCCCTCGATATCCTGCCCTACTGGGCCGATGCGCTGACACGCCTGTCGCGGGCCACCGAGGCGGTGCAATTGCTCGAGAACGCGATGCCGACCTGGCGCCGCGTCGTCGGCGGCAGCAGCGACAATTCCGACATGCTGTATTTTCTCGCGCGCGCCTACCTCGCCACCGGCCGTTACCGGGACGCGGAGTCCACGGCGCGGGAACTGCTCGCGCTGCTCACGGGCAAGGTCTCCGATCAGGAGCGCAGCCTCGGCGCCGCCCATCTCGTCCTCGCCGAGGCGCTCGCCGGCCAACACCGCGATCGGGAGGCCTTGTCTCAGGTCGACACCGCCGTCGCGATCCTGATGCCGAGTGCCGTGTCCGCCTACGCCCGGGAGTTGAATCGGGAAGCACTCGGGGTTCAGGCGACGCTGCATGCACACACAGGATCCGGCGCGGAATAGAATGGAGCGCATGTCCGATCCTGGCAATTCACCATCGCCCCATTCACTATCGCCGCCGGAGGGCTTTACCTTTGCCGCGGCAGAGGGTGGGAGTTCGATCGCGTATCGACGCGGACTCAAGCGCATGGGCCTCGGTGCGTTTTTTTGCGCATGAGGGTGCTGCCCTGACCGACCTTGCGCCGGCCGCCCCGGATCGGGCCTTGCGCATCGTGTTCGGCACCGCCCTCGCGGGCCGGCTGCTGTATCCCACCGTCAACTCTCCCTTGAAGCACCTGTTTTCCGACCCTCAGCGACACTGGGACAATGGGGCGGCATTCCTGAATCCCGGGATCATGGGCTGTATCGATCCTTTCCTGTATCAGCTCTGGATATTCGTCCTGCGCGGCGTGACCGCAGGCTCGGCACCCGCGGTGTGTCTCGGCACCGGGCTGCTCTGCGCCGCGATGCCCTACGGATGGTACCGGGCGCTGCGCGAATTGCGTTGCCGACGCGAGGCCTTGCAGGCAGCGCTGATCGTCGCGCTGATTCCCGAGTCGATCGGCCTGTACGGCTATTTCATGAACGAAACGCTGTTGCTCGCCTTATTGGGATTCTGTTTCTGGTCGACGTTGCGAGCGCGGCGCAAGTCGACGCCGGCCGCGTTCGGCGTCGCGGCGCTGCTCTGGATCGCGGCGGCCTTCACGCGCACCATCGCGCTGCCGCTCGCGCTGGTCTGCCTCGGCTATTTGCTGTGGACGCTTCCGCACCGGGTGCGCAATGCCGCGACGGCCTCGCTGATCGCCCTGTCCTTCGGCGTGGCGGCGGGACTGCATGCCGACGTCAAGCTCGGGTTCTGGGCTCCGTTCGGCAATCTCTATTTCAACGAGATCTACAGCTCGAGCGGTGCGCGCGAGATCGCCGTCGATTACGGTCCGGAGGGAAGTTACCACTTCGGCTGCCCGAGCTTCTACAACCCCACGTTCTATCCCTTCTCGACTTGGACCACGGATCGCACCGGCGTCGCCGCCGTCGCCATCGACTTGAGCGCGGGGCGGCCGGCGTGGACTCGCGCCAAGCAGCGCGTGACCGCGAGTCGCCGCTTCCCCGGGTGGCGACAGCGTCTCGAAGACAGTGCGTACTTGTTCTTCGGCCAGACCTGGCCCAATTCCGACCGGACCACCGCGATCGGCTGGCTCACGCTCTGGACACGCTGGCTCTGGGCCCCGCTGATCGCGTGGGTGGCGATCAGCGCGCTGCGCGGACGGTACGTCGGCCGCGAGCGCTTGCTGCCCGCCTGCGCGCTCGGCAGCATTGCCCTCTTGTTGATGCAGTCCGAGGGCGTGATGGAAGCGCGGTTCCGGGAGCCGATCGATGCGCTGCTCGTGTGCTCGGCACTGCTGCTACGGTCGCGGCACTCGACTCCGACGTCGCCGCTGGTGTCCCATGTCCGCTGAACGGCCGCCATCGGCGACGGCTTTTCCGCTAGCCCTGCTCGCCATGGGCTGTGGCGTGGCATTGATCTTCAACGCGGGCGGCCTCGCGAAGCTCATCCCCTATGGACCGCTGATACCCTGTGCGGGGATCATCGCCGTCATCGGTCTCGCGGAGTTCTGGCGCCCGGGTCTGCGGCCCGCTGACGCGGGTGCTCTGGCGCGGGCACCGCTGCGACCGGTCGATCCGCGGCGCGTCGCCCAACGCCTGCTCGGATTGCTCGCGACACTCGCCGCGATCGGCTTCCTCTACTGGCTGTTTCCCGAGTACCACGGGACGTTCTACCAGCCGTATTGGGCGTTTCTGCGCAGCGTGTCGCCCGTCGCCCTGCTCGTGCCTGTGTATTTCGTCTGGGCGGACCGCCGACTGCCCGAGGTGCGCGACGAGTACTACACGCTCGGCGCGTGGCTGCTCGGGACGCGGCGGCCGGGTGACGCGGGGATCATCGCCCGACATGCCGGCGCGTGGACGATCAAGGCGTTTTTCCTGCCGCTCATGACCGTCTACCTGAGCAACGAGCTCGGCGCCCTGTACGCGGCGACCCTGAGCGTGCGCGTCGGCATCAAGCCGCTCTACGACTTCTGTTATCACTTAAGTTACGCGATCGACCTGATGTTCTGCGTGGTCGGCTATGCGAGCACGCTGCGCCTGTTCGGTGCCGAGGTGCGCAGCGTCGAACCGACCGTTTCCGGCTGGCTCGTCGCGCTGCTGTGTTACCAGCCGTTTTATTCCGTCATCGGGCCCTACTATCTGCAGTACGACGACGCGACGTTCTGGGACAACTGGCTGCAATCCTGGCCCGTTCTCGAGGCCTGCTGGGCCGTCGGCATCATCGGACTGCTGTCGATCTATGCCCTCAGTACGGTGTCGTTCGGACTGCGCTTCTCGAACCTCACGAACCGCGGCATCGTGACGTCCGGCCCCTATCGGTATTCGAAACACCCGGCGTATCTGGCCAAGAACCTGAGCTGGTGGCTCATTTCCGTGCCGTTCGTGAGCGAGCAGGGTTGGGCCGCGGCACTGCGCAACTGTTGCCTGCTCGCCCTGGTCAACGGCGTGTATTACCTGCGCGCGCGCACCGAGGAGCGGCACTTAGCCAGCGATCCACATTACGTGCGATACGCCGAATGGATCGACGAGCATGGCCTGCTGCGCGCACTGTCCTCCATCGTGCCGGCACTGCGCTTTCGCGCGCCTCGCGGCCCCCGCTAGTCCATGAGCCTTTCGGTGAAATAGGTCATCTCGAGCGCGGTGGTATGGGCCTGCTCCTTGAGGTTCGCCCCCGCGGAATGGCCCCCTTCGATGACTTCGTAATACAGATACGGCGCACCGAAGGCAGCGAGCTTCGCGGCGAACTTGCGGGCATGCTGTGGGCCGACCCGATCGTCCTTCGTCGTCGTCCAAATGAACGGCTCCGGGTACTTGACGCCGCGCTTGAGATTCGCATACGGCGAGATCGATGCGAGAAACGCGCGCTCGTCCGGATTGCTGACGCTGCCGTACTCGCCGACCCAGGATGAGCCGGCGGCGATCTTCTCGTAACGCAGCATGTCGAGCAGCGGGACCTGAATGTCCACGGCGCGCCACAGCTCCGGATGCTGCGTCAATTCCACGCCCATGAGCAGGCCGCCGTTCGATCCGCCCGAGATCCCCAAACGCCGCGGACTCGTGACCCGGGTCGCGATCAGATCCTCTGCCACCGCGGCGAAATCGTCGTAGATCCGCTGCCGATGCGTCTTGAGTCCCGCTTCATGCCACTGGGGTCCGAATTCTCCGCCGCCGCGAATGTTCGCGAGCGCAAACGAGCCGCCGCGCTGCAGCCACAGTTTGCCGGTGGCGCCGAGATAGTACGGTGTCTCCGAGATTTGAAAGCCGCCATAGGCGCGCAGGATCGTCGGATTCCGACCGTCCTGTTTCAGCGCCGCCGCGTGCACGAGAAAGTACGGAATCCGCGTCCCGTCCTTGGAGGTCGCCTCACGCTGCTCGACGACGAGGCCGGCGGCATCGAACTGGGCCGGGAGTGCCTTGACCTGCTGCAGGCGCGCAGCACCGGCACCACTGGCATCACCGATAGCACCGGTAGCACCGGCATCGCCGGCATCCGCGAGCCACAAGCTCGTCGGCGTCAGAAATCCCGTGGCCTCGAGGAATGCCGCATCGCTCGCCGAGTCGGTGGCAATGATGTCGATCGACGCGTTATCGGGCAGTGCGAGGGCTTGCTCGCTCCAGCCGCCGTCGCGGGTCGGCGTGTAAACGGCCGCGCGGCCCCGGACGTTGTCGTACGTCGTGACGAGCAGCCGCGAGCGCGTCGCGGCCGCCTGGCTCACCGACTCGCGCGGTCCCGGCGCATGCACGAGTCGGGGCTCGAGTGGCGCATGAGCGGCAAGCGCGCGCTCGAGTTCGATCGACACGAGCGCGCCCTCGGGCAGCGGGTTTCCCGGCAGCATCCAGGGTTCGTTGAGCTTGACGAGGAGACGTCCCTCGAGCAGACCTTGAATCTCCGATTTCAGCGGCACGTCGAGCCGCACGAGACCCGCATCGGTGTAGAGGTAATGCTCGACCTCGAAGAAGCTGATGGCGTGCTCGATCAGGATCGCGCGCGCCCCGCTCGCGTCGACGAGCGTCTGGAGTTCGACGGACACGTCGTCTGGCTTGCCGCGAAAGATCTCGCGCGCGTCCCCGAGAACCTCCCCGCGCCGCAAGATCTTGACGACGAAGGGATAGCCCGACGCGGTCATCGTGCCCGGACCCCAATCGCGCGCAACCAGCAGTCGGTCCGCGTCGATCCAGGTCACGGCTTGTTTGCTCTTGGGCAGCGAGAAGCCGTCGCCGACGAATCGACGGCTGGACAGGTCGAACTCCCGTACCGTGGAGGCGTCCTCACCGCCGTCGGACAGTCTGACGAGACACCAGCGCTCGGCGGGGCGAAGACAATCCGCGCCTTCCCAGACCCAGTTGGCGTTTTCCGCCGTGGCGAGCGCGTCCAGATCGAGCACTGGGGACCATTCCGGAGCCGGCGTGAGATAGCTCTCGGTCGTCGCCACGCGCCAGAGGCCGCGCACATGCTCTTGATCCCGCCAGAAGTTATAGATCCGTCCGCCGAGAAAGGCCGGCACCGGGATGCGCTCCTTCGACTCCGCGATCGTCAAGGCATCGGCATAGAGTGAGGAGAAGCGCGGATCTTTTTCCAGCACCGCGAGCGTGCGCGCATTCTCGTGCCGGACCCAGTTCATCGCGCGCTTGCCGTTGACACTCTCGAGCCACAGGTAGGGGTCGGTGCTGCCGGGCGGCTCGGCTCCGCGCACGGCGTCGGGGCAGAGCGTCGCGAGACCGAGTCCTACGAGCCCTAAGGCGACGCAGAGCCCGCGCAGGAACTTAACAAGGGGTCGACCGCAGGCTCTCATCGGCGCGCTCTCTCGGTAATCCTCCATGACAGCGCGAGTCTAGCGCATCGGCCGCGCGACTGGACGCGATGGCACCGTCCGTGTACACTTCCGAGGGTTAGTCAAGGTTGGCGCTCGGTCAGTGCCACCGTCTACTCGTAAGTCCGTCCCAGACGCACTTCGTTCGATATTCCCCTCGCTGCTGACCGCTGCAGAGTACCTCTCTGTCGTGCGAGTCCCATTCTTCATTGAAGGATTCTCAATGTCATTTTCCGATCTCGGGCTATTGCCCGAACTGCTGCGTGCCGTCGCCGATAAGGGTTACGACACGCCCTCCCCGATCCAAATTCAGGCGATTCCCGCCGTGCTGTCCGGCCGCGACGTCCTCGCCGGCGCCCAGACCGGCACGGGCAAGACCGCCAGCTTCATCCTACCCATCCTGCAGCGCCTTCACGCGGATACGGCTCACGGCACGCAGCGCGCGCCGCGCGCCCTCGTGCTGACGCCGACCCGCGAACTCGCCGCCCAGGTGGCCGACGGCGCGCGCAGCTACGGCAAGCATCTCGAGCTCAAGACCTATCAGGTATTCGGCGGCGTGAGCATCAACCCTCAGATCGGCGCGTTGCGCAACGGCTGCGACATCCTCGTGGCCACGCCCGGGCGCCTGCTCGATCTTGCCCAGCAACGGGCCGTGGACCTCTCGAAGATTCAGGTGCTCGTGCTCGACGAGGCCGATCGGATGCTCGACATGGGCTTCATCACCGACATCCGCCGCATCATCAAGCTGCTGCCGCAGAAGCGCCAGAATCTGCTGTTCTCGGCCACGTATTCCGACGACATCCGCGGGCTCGCCGAGCGCTTGTTGCATGAGCCGCTGGCGATCGAGGTCGCTCCGCGCAATGCACCGATCGAGCTGGTCGAGCAGCGTGCCTACCGGGTGCAGAAGGAGCAGAAGCGGCACCTGCTCGTGCACCTGATCCTCGAGGGCAAGTGGCATCAAGTGCTGATTTTCACGCGTACCAAGCACGGCGCGAATCGGCTCACGCAACAGCTCGAAGGCGCGGGGATTCGCGCGGCCGCGATTCACGGCAACAAGAGCCAGGCGGCGCGCGTCAAGGCGCTCGACATGTTCAAGAAGGGCCAGATCGTCGCGTTGGTGGCGACCGAAGTCGCCGCGCGCGGCCTCGACATCAAGGAGCTGCCGCAGGTCGTGAACTACGAATTACCGAACGTGCCGGAGGACTACGTGCATCGCATCGGGCGTACGGGCCGCGCCGGCGCGGGCGGCGAGGCCGTGTCCTTGGTCTCATCCGACGAGACGGGGCTGCTGCGCGATATCGAACGCGTGCTCAGGCGCGCGATCCCGACCTTGCCGACACCGGAGTTCAAGATCGTCGAGACCGCGCCGCTACCCCAGGCGCCGCGGGCACTGCATGGGATCGGCCGCCCGGGCGGCGGCGCCAACGGACGGGGTTCGGGCAGCGGCGAACGGCGGGACGGTCGGCGCTCGGGCGGCTCCGGTGCGCGCGGCAACGGCCAGCAGCAGCGCGGACGCTTCCACTAGTCCGCGCGGCCGGTCCGCGCGAGCGCGCGGACTACCGACCTAGCGCGAGTTCACGAATTCCTTCAAGTAGGCGGCGAACGCGGGTCCCAAGCTCGGGTGTTTGACCCCGTATTCGACCGTCGCCTGCAGGTAGCCGAGCTTGCTGCCGCAGTCGTAACGCGTACCCTCGAACTCATAGGCATACACGGCTTCGCGCCGCATGAGCTGCGCGATGCCGTCGGTCAGCTGGATCTCCCCGCCGGCGCCCTTGCCGATCTTCGCCAGATCGTCGAACAGGGACGCCGTCAGCAGGTAACGGCCGACGACGGCGAGGTTCGAGGGCGCCTGGGCGGGCTTCGGCTTCTCGACGATGTGCGACATCTTGCCGACCCGTGGCGCCACCGTGGACTCGAGCGAGACGATGCCGTACTTGTCGGTGTCCTTGGTCGGCACGTTCTGTACCCCGAGCACGCTGCCGCCGTGGGTCTGGAACACGTCCACCATCTGTTTCAAACACGGGACTTTCGCATCGATCAAATCGTCGGCGAGATGCACCATGAAGGGTGCGTTGCCGACCACCGGCCGCGCACAGAGCACCGCGTGCCCGAGGCCGAGCGGCGCGGGCTGGCGGATGTACACACAGGAGGCCCAACTCGGCAGGATGCCGTGCAGCGCGTCGAGCAGCTCCTGCTTGCCCTGGGACTGCAATACTTGTTCGAGTTCGGGATTCGAGTCGAAGTGATCCTCGATCGCGCGTTTGGAACTTCCGGTGATGAACACCAGCGTGTCGGCGCCGGCCGAGAGCGCCTCGTCGACCGCATACTGGATCAGCGGCTTGTCGACGATCGGCAGCATCTCCTTCGGGCTGGCCTTGGTGGCCGGCAGGAACCGAGTGCCTCGGCCCGCGACCGGAAATACCGCATTCTTGACCGTCGAACTCTTATGCATAGATTCCGGATGCTACCTCGCAGACCCTACCGAAACGGTAACGCATGTCTCAAACCTCAGGCCCGAATCGCCTCAGTCGCGGATCGGATGGTCGGCACCGTCGTTGACGCGCTCGCGCAAATCCTTGCCGGGCTTGAAATGCGGCACGTGCTTGCCCGCGAGCGCGACCGCTTCGCCGGTTTTCGGATTGCGCCCCTGACGCGGCGGCCGAAAATGCAGCGAAAAACTGCCGAAGCCCCGGATCTCGATGCGCTCACCGGTGGCCAACGCGTCACTCATGATTTCGAGCAGCTGTTTGACCGCAAGTTCGACATCTTTTGCGGGCAAATGTTTTTGCTTCGCGGAAATGATCTCGATGAGTTCCGATTTCGTCATTATCGATCCGTGAGCATCACTTATCATAATTATCGGTGCATGCGCGGCGGACCCGTTCCGCGCTGCGCATGCCCTGAAGTTCCCTCTCGATCCTCCTCAATCCCTCTATCAATCCTGACCGGAGATCTGTTCCTTGAGCAGGTCGCCGAGACTCGTGCCGGTCGAGGAGTCGGTGCGGTAGTTTTGCATGGCTTCCTGCTCCTCGTGAATATCCTTCGCCTTGATCGACAGCGAAATACTGCGTCCCTTGCGGTCCACGCCCGTGAACTTGGCCTCGACCTCTTCGCCGACTTTCAGCAGCAGCCGCGCATCCTCGACGCGGTCGCGCGAGATGTCGGAGGCCCGCAGCTGACCGTCCACCCCGTTGCCGAGATCGATGATCGCGCCCTTGGCATCCACCTCACGCACGGTGCCGCGCACGATGCTGCCCTTCGGGTGCTCGGCGATATAGGCCGAGAACGGATCCTTGGCGAGCTGCTTGATCCCGAGGCTGATGCGCTCGCGCTCCGGATCGATCGACAGCACCATGGCGTCGACCTGCTGGGCCTTCTGATAGCTGCGCACTGCCTCCTCGCCGGGCATGTCCCAGGAAATGTCCGACAGATGCACGAGACCGTCGATGCCGCCGGCGAGGCCGATGAAAATGCCGAAGTCGGTGATCGACTTGATCTGGCCACTGACCTTGTCGCCGCGGTTGTAATTGTCCGCGAATTCCTTCCACGGGTTCGCCTTGCACTGCTTCACGCCGAGGCTGATGCGGCGGCGCTCCTCGTCGATGTCGAGCACCATGACCTCGACCTCCTGACCGACGTGCACGACCTTGGCGGGATTCACGTTCTTGTTGGTCCAATCCATCTCGGAGACGTGGACCAAGCCCTCGACGCCCTCTTCGATCTCGACGAAACAGCCGTAGTCGGCGATGTTCGTGACCTTGCCGAACAGTCGCGTGTTGGCCGGGTAGCGCCGCGCGATGTTCTGCCACGGGTCGGCGCCGAGCTGCTTCAACCCGAGGGACACGCGCTGGCGTTCGCGGTCGAACTTCAAGATCCGCACGTCGATCTCCTCGCCGACCTTGACGACTTCCGACGGGTGCTTGACGCGCTTCCAGGCCATGTCGGTGATGTGCAGCAACCCGTCGATGCCGCCCAAGTCGACGAACGCGCCGTAATCGGTGAGGTTCTTGACCACGCCCTTCACGGCGGCGCCTTCCTGCAGGTTGTCGAGCAGCGCGGAGCGCTCGGCACTGTATTCCTGTTCGACGACGGCACGGCGCGAGACCACGACGTTGTTGCGCTTCTGATCGAGCTTGATGACCTTGAATTCGAGCGGCTTGTTCTCGAGATACGAAGGATCGCGCACCGGCCTTACGTCGACGAGCGAGCCCGGCAGAAAGGCGCGCACGTTGTCGACTTCGACCGTGAAACCGCCCTTGACGCGGCCGGTGATGATGCCGATGACGATTTCCTGCTTCTCGAAGGCCGTCTCCAAGCGCGTCCAGGTGCGGGCGCGTTTGGCCTTTTCACGTGACAGGCGCGTCTCGCCGGAGCCGTCCTCGACGCTGTCCAGGGCCACTTCGACGGTCTCGCCGACGGTGACCTCGATCTCGCCTTTCTCGTTCTTGAATTGATCGGACGGAATCACGGCCTCGGACTTCAGTCCGACATTGACGATGACGTAGTCCTGACCGACCTCGACGATCAATCCATTCAGGATGGTGCCGGGACGGATGCGCTGGCTCGCGATGCTCTGTTCAAACAGTTCCGCAAAACTTTCAGTCATGTTTTCTCGTGTGGGAGCCTCAAAGACCGGCTCGATGGTTATCCCGAAGCACGATTCCCGTGTGCGTCAGGGGTTGCTCGTAAAGCGGCACTCGTTCCGTTGAGGCCGCGACCTAAATCGATAGACGCCCGCGGGCGATTTCCAACACGCGATCGATGACCGCCTCGACCGACATGCCGGTCGTA
>Ga0116229_10015011_pt1 | contig 10651 bp, 9 predicted proteins | sample S1TSphgellanicum_3_FD_87313 | JGI IMG/M metagenome (GOLD analysis project Ga0116229, IMG submission 87313) | Host-associated microbial communities from peat moss isolated from Minnesota, USA - S1T2_Fc - Sphagnum magellanicum MG | ecosystem: Host-associated > Plants > Peat moss > Unclassified...
AGAAGCAGTTTACGCTAGGCGGCACTGGCGGCTGGGATTACCTGACGATCGATTCAACAGGGAACCGCCTGTTCATCGCTCGCTCCGACCGGGTTCTGGTAGTGAATACGCGGGACGGTTCACCGATCGCGACCATTGCTGACACCCAGGGCGTCCACGGCGTAGCGCTGGCACCGGATCTCGGCAAGGGGTTTACCAGCAACGGCCGCGCCGACACCGTGACGGTGTTCGACCTTGACTCGCTCAAGCCCACCGGCACGATCGCCGTCGGTGGGCACAATCCAGATGCCATCCTGTACGACAAGGCGAACCGACAGGTCTATACGTTCAATGGCGCCAGTAAGGACATCAGTGTGATCGATCCACTCAAGGCCGCAGTCATCGCCAGGATACCCGCGGGCGGAAAGCCCGAGTTTGCCGCGACCGATGGCGCGGGTCGGATCTTTTTCAATATCGAGGACAAGTCGCAGATTGGCGCGATCGACTCATTCACCCACAGGATCATCGCCACCTGGTCGCTGACGAATTGCGACGAACCAACCGGGCTGGCATTCGATACCCGCCACCGGCGGCTGTTCTCCGTTTGCGGAAACGGCGTACTCGTTGTCACCGATGCAAGTTCCGGCCAACACGTCGCCGAGGTTCCGATTGGCAAAGGCCCCGACGCGGCAATATTCGATGCCGGGCGCGCCTTGATATTCAGCTCCAACGGCCAGGACGGCACGCTGACCGTCATTCACGAAGACGATCCCGACCACTATACCGTCGTTGGCAATGTGACCACGCAGAAGAGCGCCCGTACGATGGCGCTCGATTCCACGACCCATCGGGTGTATCTGGTTGCCGCGCAATTTGATGCGATGCCGGCGCCAACTGCGGAGGCGCCGCATCCACGCCCAAGTATTGTCGACGGCAGCTTCAAGGTTCTGGTCATCGGGAACTAGAGCAAGCCAGGCCAGTCGGTCGTCTGCCGAAGAAACCGCCGCCGATGCGATCCTCGCTTTGCCTTTGCGCCATCGCCGTGTTGGCTCTTCATTGCGCGACCGCTCGCGCCCAGGGAGGCCCACCGTTCCTGACCAACGATCCGGGGACTCCAGGGAATGCCAATTGGGAGATCAACCTCGGGTCGATGCAAACCATCACTCGCGGCCTGGCTTCATACCAGTTGCCACAGATCGACCTGAATTTCGGCGTGGGTGATCGTATCCAGCTCACGTACGAGGTTCCCTATGTGCTGCAGACCCGCACCGGCCAGCTACAGCAGAGCGGCTGGGGCAACGGGTATCCGGGCGTCAAGTGGCGCTTCCTGGACCAGGGCGAGGATGGGTGGCAAATGTCAACGTTCCCTCAGGTCGAGACCGGCGCGTCACTGCTCGCGCAGCAGAAGGGAATTGCGGTCGCCGGACCGCGCTATCTTCTCCCGCTGGAGGTCACCCGAAAGGTGGGCCCGTTCGATGTCGACTTCGAGGCCGGCTACTACATTGCAGGGCACGCACCCAGGGAGCGCATCCTCGGACTCGCTGCTGGCCGGTCGCTCAGCGAGCGCCTCGAGCTCGACGCGGAGATCTACGATGACCGCGCCCAACACACGACGCCCCATTCGACTACGCTGGACGTCGGCGGACGCTACAAACTACGCCGCGGCATCATTGCGCTGTTCATGGCAGGTCGCAGCATCGATGGCTATGGCGACGGCCAGCCAGAGTTCATGGGGTACGTCGGTGTGCAGTTCCTACTGAGCGATTACGGACGTACCTTTGCCCAATGAGGGTCGTTGGGCGGCGGCGATGGCCACCGCCCAATGAGCCCGCTAGCGCTCTGCAACGATGACAGTAAGAAGAGGTTGCCGATTCTTCGCGTTATATACCGCGATCAACCCAGGTTCGCCGACCCCGATTACCGCGTCCGCGATCGCCTTGCGCCGGCAGGCCTGCTCCCTTGCCAGTTCGCCGAGGTTGTCAGACGAGCCGCACACTTCGTGGGACGCCGCCACAATGCGGCGGTAGAGTTCACTCGCGCCCTTTGGGTTCGACAGGTTCAGGTCACCGTACGTCACGGTGCGGCTTTCCGTAATGACCTGGTCCGCTGCCGCGCTGAGCCCGGCGAAACCTGCGGCCAATGCGCCGAGCACTGCGATCGCGAGCAACCGGCGAGGCTGGGTAGATATGTTCATCGTCTTCATGATCATCTCCTGGTGATAGAGGCTTATTGCCCTATTGATGCAGACACCGGCTATTGGCCGAATCCGACATTTGGCTGTTCCGACATCGCGCTGGCCCGGGTGGCCCAGATGCGCTATTTTCGTGGGTACAGCAGGAAATCGCTGCAGATGCCCGGCGTCGGCGGCACCAATGAGTCTATCGATTCAGCAAATGGCGCTCATGAGCCGCCTGCTCGATGAGGCGCTGCCGCTGGATGCCGATGGCCGGCAGCGCTGGCTCGATGCGCTGGCTCCGGAACACCAATGCCTGGCGGACGCAATGCGCGCGGCGTTGTTGCCGGCCGCGGCAGAAAGCGCGTTGTCCGGATTGCCCGACCTCGGCTCCGTGAGCGGCATCAGCTCCGTGAGCGGCATCAGCTCCGTGAGCGGCGTCGGCTCCGCGAGCGGCCTCGGCTCCTTCAGCGATCTCGATCGGATTGCCGGCGATCTACGGCCGGGTGAACCGGTGGGTCCCTACCGGCTGATCCGGCTGCTAGGCGAAGGCGGCATGGCAGAGGTCTGGCTGGCGCAGCGCGCCGACGGGGCTTTCAAGCGCGACGTGGCCTTGAAGCTGCCGATGCTCTCGAGTCCGCGCAAGGATCTTGCCAGCCGCTTTGCCCGGGAGCGCGACATCCTGGCAGCGCTGGAGCATCCCAACATTGCGCGCCTGTACGACGCCGGAGTGAGTTCGGGCGGGCTGCCTTACCTGGCAATGGAATATGTTGCCGGCGAGCCGCTGAACGCCTGGTGCGACGCGCGTCAGTTGGGGATTCGTGAACGGCTCAAGCTGTTCCTGCAAGTGCTTGATGCGGTGCAATACGCGCATGTCCAGCACGTCATTCACCGCGACATCAAGCCGTCGAACATCCTCGTCACCGGTTCAGGACAGGTGCGGCTGTTGGATTTCGGCGTAGCCAAGCTACTTGCGCAGGACGAGCAACAGGCGGATCTCACGCAGCGCTATGGCAGGGCCTTGACTCCGGACTATGCGAGTCCCGAGCAGGTGCGAGGAGAACCGCTGGGTCCTCCCGCTGACGTATATGCGCTGGGGGTTGTTCTCTATGAGCTGCTCTGCGGTAACAGGCCATATCACCTGAACACCGGTACCTCGATGGCGCAACTCGAGCACGCGATCACCACGGTGGAGGTGCAACGACCCAGCAACCAGGTTGCCGACGGCGCCGCAGGCAGCAGGGGTATTGGTATTACCGAGCGACAGTTGGCGCGACGGCTGCGGGGCGACCTGGATGCCATCGTCCTGAAGGCGCTCGCGCGCTCTCCGGCCAATCGCTACGACAGCGCCAGCGAGTTCGCCGAGGATCTGCAGCGCAGCTTGAGCGGCGAACCGGTAGAGGCCCGGCCCGATCGCCTCAGCTACCGCAGCGCCAAGTACCTGCAACGCCACCGGACTGCACTGGCGGCAATCGCCGCGTCGATCGTTCTGGTGGGAGGCCTGCTCGGCTACGCGCTGAAACGCCAACGCGCCACACAAGCGCTCGGCGAGATCCACACTTCTTCACCGGCGCCTGATGCAACGGGGGTCGCTTCGGCAGAGAAGTCGATCGCGGTATTGCCGTTCATCGACCTGAGCCAGAAAAAGGACCAGGAGTACTTCTCCGACGGGCTGTCCGAGGAACTCATCGACCACCTCGTGCACAGTTCGGAACTGAACGTCATAGCGCGGACGTCGTCGTTTCAGTTCAAGGGCCGGAACGAAGACGTGCGTGCCGTTGCCCGCGCGCTCGGGGTTACGCACGTTCTGGAGGGTAGCGTTCGGCAGAGCGGGCAGCAGCTGCGCATCACCGCACAGCTGGTTCGCGCCTCGGATGGCGTGCAGCTCTGGTCTCAGACTTACGATCGAAACGTGACCGATATCTTCAAGGTCCAGGATGAGATCGCAGACGAAGTGTCCCGCGCACTGCACGTAGCCCTGCACAGCGGATCGCGCGGCGGTAACCGCGAGCCCGATATCCGGGCGTACAACCTGGTTCTGGAGGGCGATTACGTCAAGGCGCGCAAGACGCTGGGCGACGCCGAGCGGGCGGCGCAGCTGTATCGGCAGGCGATCGAGGTCAGTCCCGACTACGCCCTGGCGTGGGCGCGCCTGGCGAGTGCCTACCTGACCGAAGAAACACTGGTGCGCCGACCGGACCAGAACCGGAGCCAGCGAGTGCTCGATGCGCTGGACCGCGCCATGCAGCTCGATCCGAACCTCGCCTGGACGTACTACACCCGGGCCGGATTCGAGGCGGACATTGCGTGGAATTGGGCGGCGGCGAAGGCGGATACGGAACGCCTGCGCGACATCGATCCGCGATTCGATCTGCTGTCGAGCGCCTTCGGCGATATCGCACTCGCCTTCGGCGACGCCGACAAGGCCATTGAGTTGTACCAGGAAGAACTGCGCCGCAATCCGCTCGACCCGTATACCGTGGACTCTCTCGGCACCGCACAGTGCGCCACCAACCGTCTGCAGCAGTGCCTGGACACACGGGTGAGTCTCATGCAGTTGCACCCGGAATTCGACGGCATCAACCGCTCCATTGGCCTGTCGCACCTGTACCTGGGCGAACTGCCGACGGCACTGCAGGCGATGCAGCGGGAGCCGAACGAGGACTACCGGCTGGGCGCCCTGGCAGTGGTCTACTGGGCGATGGGCCGGCGCGCCGAGTCCGATGCTGCGCTGCGCGCGCTGACCCAGAAATTCGCCTCGACCGATGCCTACGGAGTTGCCGCCGTGCACGCCTATCGTGGGGAGATCGACGATGCGTTCCGGTGGCTGGATCGGGCCTATCAGGCGCATGATACGAATCTGGTCGGCCTCAAGACGGATCCGCTGCTGCGAAATCTGCATGGCGATCCGAGACTGCAGGCCATACTGGTCCGGCTGCGGTTGACGGACCAGGGGCTGACGGGCACGCAGATGCCCGCCACATGACATCGATTTGCAATCCTGGGCACACGGTTCAACACAACGGAGGTGACGAACATGGGATCGAAGAAAAAGACTGCCGGAAGGAAGGGATACGGCGGACCCTGGTCAAAAAAGGCTGCCAAGGGGTTAGCGAAGGAGGTGAAGGATGAGCTGGAGGTGCTGCTGAGGCGCACTTATTCCGGAACCATTACCCAGGATGAACTAAAACACGGCCTGGTGGAACTGACGCGGCACGTGGAGGCCGTAAGCGTACATATCCATCGAGCCCCGGAAGGCCCGTCAGCCTGAGAGCCGCCCGCCTGCAGCTGCAGAGCGCCGCCTGCCAGGTCGCATACTGGCAGGGCGGCAGCCTGCGGATCGCCAATTACCTGACGCGAAGGACATTCTCGACCCACCCGGTGACGCTGGAGCTGATACGTTTTTTCCTCGCACCGCGGACGATCGAGGATGCGTTGGCCGGCTTCAAAGCCTACAGCCAGTCGAGCGTGGGCCGGGCAATCGTGAAGCTGATCGCGGGCCAACTGCTGCTGCAGCCCGGCTCCGCCGAGTGGGCGCGCGATCGCCTGCTCCAGTCGTCATGGACGGCCTGGCTACCGGAGGGCGCGTTCCATTTCATGACCAAGGACGCCCCCTACATGCGAGCGGACTGGCCCCTCAGCCGCAGGCTGAAGTTACTGCCAACGACACCGGCACCACCGCGCTTCAAGAGAGTTCGCGCAGCCCCGGTAATCCGGTTGCGCTCGCACCAGACCGGGAGCGACAGTTTCTTCCAGACGCTGCATGCGCGCAGGACTCACCGCGAATTTTCCCGCGCCGCATTGTCGCTGCAGGACGTGTCGACGCTGCTGCAGACGACCTGGGGAGTCCAGGGGTACCTGGATGCGGGTGCCTATGGAATGCTGCCATACAAGACCAGCCCATCGGGCGGCGCCCGGCACCCGGGCGAGGTGTATCTGATGGCGCTCAGGGTAGACGGCCTCGAGCGCGGCATCTATCACTACCAGGCCCACAACCATCGCCTGGCGCGCTTGCCCGCTGCAGCAACGCCGCGCCTGGCATCGGCGTACTGCGCGCACCAGTCCTATTTTGGCAAGGCGGCAGCGCTGTTCATCATGACGGCGGTTTTTGCGAGAACCATGTGGAAGTATGGCAGAGCCAGAGCGTACCGCCTGGTGCTGCTCGAGGCCGGACACTTGTGCCAGACGTTTTGCCTGACGGCGACCAGGCTGGGATTGGCCCCGTTCAGCACCGCCGCGCTGAAGGATACGCTGATCGAGAACGACCTGGGGTTGGATGGAGTCTCAGAATCGGTGCTGTACGTGGCCGGAGTCGGCCCGCTGCCGGATCGTCAATAATATTGACTAACGCGCCGCCGCTGCTATCCTGAACCGGTGCCGCATCAACCGGTAACACGCAAGCGCAGCCTGGCGGCCCTGATGAGAGCGGCCCGGAACACCTACGTCGTCGCTGTTCGGGCTCCCCTGGCCAGATCGGGATTCGATGACTTGCCTCGCGACGGCGTGTACACGATTGCGGCGATCGCCGTCGGCGAGATCTCGCCAGCTGATTTGGGCGGCCTGCTGGGCGTATCGAAGCAGGCCGTCAGTCAGCTGCTGGATTCGCTGGTCCTGCGTGGATACGTACGGCGCTCGACCGATGCTTTCGATCGCCGCCGATCGCGCCTTGCGCTGACGGAGCGGGGAAAGGCGGTCGCAGCGGTATGCCGGCGTGCGATTGATCAGGTCGAACAACGGATTACCGAAACCGTGGGCGAGGAACGCGTGCACCATACTCGACAAACGCTGGAAGCCCTGATCGCGCTCGCCTCCGAATGGAATTGCGCACCCACTGCTGCACAGGGGCTATAGGACATTGCTCCGACCGGGCCTGGTCATCATCATCGAGTGGATTGCATTTGCAGCCTCCTGGTTGCTGGCGGCAACCTGGAGCAGCGCTGTCGCGACGCGCCTCGGAACAAGGCGCGCGATTGCCTATCGGTCACTGCAGATAGCTGGCGCGGTGTTGCTGGGCGTTCCCGCGCACGGCTATCAGGGTCCGTTGCGGCTGTGGCTCGTCACCCGTACCGAGGCGTGGAGCTGCGTGCTCATCATCGCCGGCGGCTTCAGTTTCGCCTGGTGGGCGCGATGGCATCTGGGCGCGTTGTGGTCAGCCCAGGTGACCACCAAGGAGGGCCACCACGTCGTCGACAACGGACCGTATTCAATCGTCCGTCATCCCATCTATACCGGGATCCTGGTGGCGGTTATCGCGACGGCAGCCGCGAAGGGAACCATTCCGGGTCTGGCGGGGTTGCTGCTCATTGCGCTCGGAGTCTGGATGAAGGCACGCCTCGAGGAAACATGGCTGTCGGGGCAGATCGAAGCTGATGCCTACCAGCTATACCGCCGCAAGGTGCCGATGCTCATTCCATTCGGGCGCCCCGCATGTCGTTGACTTTGCTCCTCCACTGCAAGAGCTTGACGGCCACCCGCGATTTCTATCGGGATGCGCTCGGGTTCGAGGTACGCTCCACCCCGGGTAGCACGCTGACTGCGACCCTTAACGGCTGCTCGCTGCTATTCACAGAATCGGATCTGTGGAATGGCGCGGGCTCCGGCTCCTTTACTGTCTACATCGGCGTGCGCGATATCAAGGGCTACTTCGACGCTGTCAGGAACAAGCTCGAGGTTGCATGGCCATTGCAGGAGATGTCGTATGGATCAAGGGAATTCGGCGTCAGGGACTGCAATGGCTACCTGATTGCCTTCCAGGCACAAGCCACCGATACGATGCGCCGCGTCAGGAAGTCGCTCGTCTAGAAGGCGCCAGTCTCTCGGGCGCCAGGTTCACCGAAGTCGAACTTTCATCCGCTGGCTTCTTTGTCGGCGCGTTTCTCCCGGTACATGGCCTCATCCCCGCGGGCAAGGAGCTTATCCAGGGTTTCCTCCGACGTTCGCATGACCGCACCGATGCTGGTCTCGAGCGCGTACGATCGTTCGCCCTGCGCGTTGAATGCTGAGAGCCGTTTGCGCAGGCGATTGCTGGTCAACGCCATATGGCCGGCGTCCATCGACGCGAGCACCACGAATTCGTCTCCACCCAGGCGCCCCAGGATGTCGGAGGTGCGAAACGTCTTCTTCAGCATTGCGGCCATGTCGCGTAGCGCCTGGTCGCCCATGTCGTGTCCGAGCACGTCGTTGATTTTCTTGAGACCATCAAGATCAAAGAAAAACAGCACCGTGGGCCTGTCTTCACGGCGCGCCGCCTGCAGAAAGTGCTCGCCTACCAGGAGGAACCCGCGGCGATTGTGCAGGCCCGTGAGTTCATCGATCATTGCTATGCGACGGTTGTGCTTGGAACTCTGCTCGAGCGCCTCGCGGTCCTGTTCGCGCTCGGTCACATCGCGGTAGGCCCACAATTGCCCGCGGTAGACGCCGCCGCTGATCATCGGAACATAGTCGCGCTCAAAGACGCGCCCATCCGCAAGCACGACCAATTCATTGCTGACCCGCTGGCGCGCCTGCAGCAGCCTGTCGATTCCGGCGACGAACTGCTCCGGTTGTGAGAACCGGTCTTTCACACGCTGCGTCAGTTCGCCGCCATCGGTTCCCTTGAGGTCCTGGGGATGGTCGCCTGCGTCGAATATCGCACAAAGTTCACGATTCGCGTGCTGAATACGTCGCCATTCGTCCTCGACCAGCACGCCCGACTGAATGTGGTCGAGCAATGTCGATAGCTGGACGTTGTTACGCGACAGTTCCTGCTCGCGATTGCGCAGCCGACACTCCAGCTCGTGCCGATCAAGCGACAGCTCGATCGTGCTCCTGAGTGCCGCCGAAGTAACCGGTTTGACCAGGTAGGCGTGCGGCTCGGACTGGCGGATCCGCTCGGAGGTCGAACCATAGGCAAATGCGGTCAGAAAGACGATTGCCGTGCCAAAGCGCTCGCGCAGCAGTGCTGCGGTTTCGACGCCGTCCATGGGTCCCTTGATGTTGATGTCCATGAGCGCAAGATCCGGCGCCTTTTCCGCTGCGCGCGCGAGTGCCTCGGCGCCAGAGCTGCAGACGGCGTAGGCGTCGTATCCCATGTCAGTCAGCATTGCTCGAAGATCCGCGGCAACAATGCCTTCATCTTCGACGATCAATATCGGGCGTAAACGGTCCTGTTGCATGTAAAGTTCCCAGGCCGGGCTGAATCCGCCAGTATCGGCTGCAGGCGTGTCGCCAAGGACAGTCAGGCTACTGCACCGGCGCCCGCTGGTCGGTGCGCTACCCAACGTCCAGGGCCGATAGACCAGCCCGTTGTGTCTGCGCTTCAACTGGAAATGTGACGCTGAACGTTGTTCCGCCGGAGCGCGTGATTTCCAGCCGACCACCCAGTTGCTCTACCAGTGTCGTCACCAACTGCACGCCAAAGGAACTGGACTGTGCCAGGTCGAATTGGGCCGGCAATCCGATTCCATCGTCGCCAACGGCCAGGACTGCTTCCCGATCCCCTGCCCTTCGCAGCTCAACCCGGACGGTCCCCCGCCGCGCATTCGGGAATGCGTGTTTGAGGGCGTTGGTAATGAGCTCGTTCAGGAGCAGTCCGCAGGGAATGGCCTTGTCAACCGCCAGCGACAGCGGCTCGATCTCAAGATGCAGCGCGATGGCAGTCGGCGATACGCCCGCCACGTGAACAATATTTGTCGCCAGATTTCTTGCGTATTCCGAGAAAGGTACGCTCGAGTAGTCCGCGGATTGGTACAGTTTCTCATGGATAAGGGCGATGGTCTGGATCCGCGCTCGACATTCCTGCAGCGCACTTCGAACAGCGCCGTCCTTGACTTCACGCTCCTGCATATTGATCAGGCTCGATATGACCTGCAGGTTGTTCTTTACCCGATGATTGATCTCCTGCAGCATGATCTCCCGCTCCCTCAGAGTCGCTGCCAGTTCGGACGTGCGCTCGTGCACGCGCCGCTCCAGGGTCGCGTGAGCATCTTTCAGTGTCGCCTCGGCACGCTTCCGGTCGTCGATGTCGGTGCAGGTGCCAACCCATTGAATGATCGCACCGCGTCGGTCGTGCAATGGGAATGCACGAGCCAGATGCCAGCGATACGTGTTGTCGACGGCGCGCTTGAGACGGAACTCGACTTCGTAATTGCTGCCGGTCGTCAATGACCTGGTCCATCGCTCGAGAGCATCGTGCTGATCATCGGGGTGCAGCGCGAGCTTCCATCCCCACTGCTTGAATTGCTCGAATTCCAGTCCGGTGTAGTCGTACGCCTGCTGATTCAGGTAGTCCAGATTACCGTCGGACTTGGCGGTCCAGATGATCTGCGGCATGGTCTCGGCCAGGAAGCGATAACGCTGTTCCCCTGCGCGCAACGCGTTCTCCGCCCGCTTGCGTTCGGTGATGTCGATGTTCACGCCTACCATCCGCAGCGGATTCCCCTCGCCATCCCGCGTAACGCGGGCGGATGCTTTCAGGTGACGGATATCCCCGCTTGGCTGGGTGATGCGGAACTCCGTCTG
>Ga0116229_10015012_pt1 | contig 10651 bp, 6 predicted proteins | sample S1TSphgellanicum_3_FD_87313 | JGI IMG/M metagenome (GOLD analysis project Ga0116229, IMG submission 87313) | Host-associated microbial communities from peat moss isolated from Minnesota, USA - S1T2_Fc - Sphagnum magellanicum MG | ecosystem: Host-associated > Plants > Peat moss > Unclassified...
TGCTAGGTCAAAGTTTTTCCTACACTAAATGTGCCCCAAAATAACCGTTTTCCCCCCCCCCCCCCCCACCCCCCCCCCCGAAAAACAAGAAAAATCGGCGCTTCTGATTGGCTACAGGATTGTAGGAAAAAATTTCACCAACGCCCGAACCACCGCCAGTTTCGCGGTTTTCCTAAATTAGAGGATTTTTTTGGCTTATGTGCCCACTTCACAACACCGCTCGGCCAAAAGTGCCCCCATCCCCAGATTTATAGGACCCCAGTTTAGAAGGTTCAGATTAACTGGGGCATCCTCCACTTAACTCCACTGACATATGTAAGTGGATTACGTTCAATTGGTGATCCTGGGGACATTAAGTGAGGAGTAAACCCTAAAATACTCAAGGTGAAATATCCAAGCTCTTCTTCCTTTGGCTTTGGCTTGGCTTGGCTTGGCATGGCTTGGCTTCATGGGGGTCAGTGGTGGTTCTTCTTATTGTTGTTGTATCAGCAACTGCTAGTTTCAAATTGGAAACTTCAATTAGTGCCTACTAAGACAATAGTGAGATCTCCCTAAAGTCGCCTCGTGTTTGGACCCTAGTTTGACCCCCTCCTGTTGATTTTTCTTAACCCCCTGCTTTTGAGTGTACCTGTTCAGTGTGCAGAACTGGGTACCGTTTCATGAAACTGGGGATTAGTTCAGAAGATTTGGTTTTGGGGATCTTGTACTGATAGACAATGTTGGGTATTTTTTGGAGAATATGAGTAGTCTAGGTGCAGGTATCCTAAGGCAAATCCAAAACTGGGGGGTGAATCTCCCCTGAGCACCTAATTCATTGACAAACCTAGTTTGATCCCCTGTTTCCTTTTTTCTTGTGTACTGTTCTTTTCCTAACTTCTCATGTGGTCCTTAGTTTTGCCAAAACTTCTCATTTGGTGCCCACTTTTGTCATTTAGTCCCTAGTTTTTCAGAACTTTCTCATTTGGTCCTCATACTTGGCAATGTTTTTAACTTTTGAGGGGATACTCTGTCTCAAATTCCCTGTTTTTTTTTTTATTAAAAAGCTCTTGAAAAGCAAATTTCAAGAAGATTTTGCCACATTTCAAAGTTTCTTGGTTTTCGGGCGGTTTTATTTCCTTCATTTTTTTCTTCAACCATGTTTTCTACAAATGTGTTGCCAATGAAATCTTTTCTAAGATGATCACTAATGATAATGCCATGCCAAACTGAGAAAAAAAAACACTATTTCAGATCCTTTTTTCATAAAAGATTTGTGATAGCACAAGTGATGACTATCTATATGATTATTTAGGCACATTTGACTATAAAAGAGTTTTTTTTTAAATTAAACTTAAGCACGAGTCCTTCTAAATTTTGACAACCTATTTGCAAGCAATGATTTAATTTTTAATTTTTCAATTTTTTGATGTTGCTCAAGTGGCAATTATCCATAAGTATATTTAGCCAAATTTGGGGACAATTTGAAATATGAAAGTAGGAAAAAACAATTTAAAGTAAGCTTTTTTAAGGTGTGTTGCTTGCATTCCAAAGGTGTACACTATACACTTTCTAGCCTTCATACTTAGGGCAATATGATTTGAATAATTGTGTTTTCCAAACATGAGAAAAAGACCTAACACGTTCTCTTTTAACAATTTTTTTTTGGTCTAATTAGACATGGTGGTCATGAATCTTAACCTTGTGGACCTCTCCATTTCTCCTATGGTCTAGGTATGGTTAAAAAAGAGGACTTTAGGCAACGAATGTGGGGGAAACAAAATCATGTTCTTTTGGGAACTAAAGCTCCAATTCCACATGAAAACCGTGAAACAACAACATATTAAACTCTCCTCCAATCATTTATAAATTTTGGGAACATTTGAGGGAACGATCTAGAAACATTACGGAACTATATTGTACCATTTTGAGTTGAGAGTATACAAGAGAGAAATAATTTTTGGCCTGAGCTAATAATACCCCCTTCCTTCCTAACAAGAAGGGTGCTTTGTGGGTGCTTTGTGGGTTGCTTTGTGACGTTTAATTTATTGTATTTGAGACTTTCCTATGCCATTTTTTGCCTCCTTTCAAACAACTCCTTTAGACATGGTTCAAGGTCTTCTTCAGAAAAGGCGGTCCTCCTTTCGTCATCCGAGAATAATGGTTACCCTTTCCATATTGCCTGGTCTCATGCATCGATATGGACACGTGATGTGTAAAAGTGTTGCTTCGGTATGCATGCATTCGTGTAATGTGATACAAATCGTCATTTCAAGTCACCATGGCTGGCCACGCTTGTGTGGAAAACGTTTCAAGGCAAGTCATCAACTCAAAAAACCTCCACATGACCATTACATACAAGAGAACAAACACCCCCATAGGCGGCACATTCTACGTGTTAGTGAGTCACTAGGGGTAAGCTGAGCTCTAACAACGAACTAGGTGGCAGAATGCATCCCTAGGGCACGTTCCCTAGCATAAAGGGTTTGAAGGTAGGTCAGAATTGGCTGAATTGGCTGAATTGGCTGAATTGACCCGTGTGAGTAAAAAAAGCCATTTTCTTCCCTTATGACATATTTTTTAGGTTTAGGGTAAGCCCCCGCTCAAGAGCACAAGGCTATGAACCTGAAAACCTTGGACTCGTGCTACTAGCATGCATGACTTTTGTCTTCTTATGTATTAAATGAGAAAAGGGTATGAGTGGGCCTTCAAAGTTTCATATATGTGCATGTTTATGACAATACTCTAACTAACTATCTTCCGTCAAATGCATGGATTTGAGTCTACTTTCATGGCAACAAATACTCGAAATTTCCTCCTCATATTTTTTAGTTGTAAATGACATCAATTTTGTTTGGTGGACGACACCCATCATTTATTTTCGGTCATTAGGTCATAGTATATTTCATACCAATGTTTTCTAGGCTACATTGCAAAGGCCAAAAAAAGTCCTCATGCACATAAAACTGATAAAACTCTTATCTATTTCAGAAGTTGCATACCCTAAGATTTTAAGTCGTACTAAAAGGGCACCTAAACACTTTGGGGCTTCTTTTGTCGTCAACAAACAGACTTTGCATCAGGCTGACATTTTGCCACCAGAGAGCCTGATGTAATTTCTATTAGACCGTGAAACATTATCATTTACACTTGACTTTTCATCCATTCACATTTTCCTTGGTTTCTTACAGCATCTCCAGGGCTGCTTAGTATGTGACCCTAAAAACATATTTTTCACATCCAAGTTTAGTTATTTCCTTTCCTGCAACTCCACCCATGAAACTGAAACTGGGAACAGAAAATAGGTGGGGGAACTACTAATAGCAAACCACCTGGACCAATCATTATGATGGGCCAATCAGAAACACTGAGCAGCAGTCATATCATATGTATTACACTCTTTTCTGCAGGTTCATATCATTATTGTGCCTTTGAACAGCCACCACAAGCGGTGCAATTATGCTGAGCCAAAACCATTTTCCTGAGCCAAACCGCCATGTTTTTACTTTTCTTCATCCAAAATTAATGTGTAGATCACATACTCATCACCATGGGGGATCCTCTTAGGCCTCAACCCTAATAAGTGTGCGACGTGACCTAACACCACAGTGACCTTTTTTCCACCAATGGGGGATTTTAGTATTTCAATGGTGAAGGGCTCTCAGGCTCTAGTAGTGTAAAGGGCACCTTAAGGATGGTGGTGCAACAATTGTCAAGGCATCATCCCTCACACCGTGGGACCTTGAGTGATGACCTAGGGGCCTTAAGGATGGTGGTGCAACATTGTCAAGGCATCATCCCTCACACCGTGGGACCTTGAGTGATGACCTAGGGGCCTTAAGGATGGTGGTGCAACATTGTCAAGGCATCATCCCTCACACCGTGGGCCCTTGAGTGATGACGACCTACGTAGTAATAACCAGTTCTAACTCCAACACCCAATTCATAAACCTTCCGTACAACAAATTTGTGTTAAGCACGTCATATGTGTCATATGCTAATGTCAAGTTGTAATTTTAATGTAACGTAAATGTATTCGCAATAAACATCACGAATTGTACATTGCAATGGATGAAACCCACAAAGTTTACCTCACACATGTGTCGTGAGCGAGAGAGATTTTGTGTAAGAAACCTCACACATTCTTGTGTCATGTTAAAAGTGAAGATTGTATACCTAGTGGTGTAAAAAGTGGATAAAATGGAGATTTTCTAATCACTTTGGACTCCACAATAGTTGGGTGACAAATGGCATTATGTCGTGTTAGCCATCGGCTCAATAGTCGAATTTCAAGTATCGTCAAAGGGGGGTGGGGGGGGGTACTAGGTGCACGTCCCACATTCCACACATGCTTCATTAGTACATCACTTGCTTGCATATAATGGTTTTTCCAACCTAAGCTTATATAAGCACGAGGATTGCACTCCGAAAGAAGAAATTCTTTTTTATAAGCGAGTAAGATAAGAAGTGTAGAGTAAGGACCCCCCAAAAACCGCACCGGGCAACACCTGAGTTGTGGGACCCAAATTAATTCCCGGAATCACCTTGTTTGAGGTCCTCACCCAGCATAAAAGAACAAGTAGCACTTTTTTTTTTTCTTTTTTTGAAGGTCGGCTGCAATTTTATTTGAGAGGAAAAAAAGGCACGCACTTTGCCGGTAACCTTCCTTGACGAACTTTGCATGTAAGGTGCCATTGTTTCTCTCTCGGTTGGGCGGGTGAGAAATTTTTTTCACCGGGGTAAAAGCCGCCCACCGCCGTCTCCACACACACTAGGAAAATTCTTCTAATGGTTCTTGTTTTAAGAGATTAAAAATAAAAAAAAACCAAGACTCCGCAAGGTGATCTAGTAAAACTAGCATCCGTCCGTCATCCACAACAAAAACGCCTTTGTACCCTTGTCATATTTCGGCATACCTATATGCACACCATATGTCAGCCTATGGTCCTCGATTGACATCAGGCTTTTTGTACATTAGAGTTGCCGGACGTTTTCCTTGGGATGGATGGATGGATGGATGGATTACGGAAAATATCCTTAGTCTTCCTCGTGCTAAATTCTTGAGGAGAGAAAAAGGCCTTGAGCGTCGTCAAAAAAATACTGAACTTGGCGGGTGACCCCACCCGTCGCTCCATCCATCCATCCATATTTTTTGAGATAACAAGATCGAATGATCATCATCAACAATCCATTGGGTGTTTGAGAGGATAATAGCACACACACAAGAGAAATCAATAGGTCACATGTCAAACACCGTAACTCTAGTTCATACCTTCATTAACTCATGTTCCACCTATAGTTAATACTTCAAGTTGATAGTCGAGACCTTGGTTAGTTCATGTTTCACCTAGAGTCAATACTTCAAGTCGATAGTCGAGAACTTGGTTAGCTCATGTTCCACCTATAGTTAATACTTCAAGTCAATAGTCGAGACCTTGGTTAGCTCATGTTCCACCTAAAACCCTAGGGTGGTCCGCCTAGTAAAGCATAAGGAAACTCTCGGCTCCACATTCAAAGATTAAAAAACAATGGCATATAGCTGATAATCGTACTATAATACCTTGGCGGGGCTTTTGGCACAAATTTTTTTTTAAAAATAAAAAGCTGAAATTTTTTTTCAGAAAAAAATTTTTTTTCTCAAAGGAAAAAAAAATGTAATGAAGGAAAATGAACAAATAATTTGGAATCTTTAATTCTCAAAAAAAAATTATTCAAAATTATTTAATTATTCAGCACAAACATGTGCTGAAGCCGAAGCTGCCATGTACTATGGAGAGTATTATTCCTTTGTATTTTTGGAAAAAAGCATGGCTTACGATAGTCAATAATATACATGAAGTATAAGAGAACTTGCACCATGCAAGGAATATGACAATTTGTGTAAAGACAAGAGCACACATTTCCCTACTTTTGGGTTTCATTGTTAATTCATTGTAAATTTTTACATTGTGATGCTTTGTCATGACATCACTTGTCATGAGATCCGTTGTTGTCTATGGGGGCATGATTCAAAGTCCAACCTCCGAGTTTCATGCACCGAGAGAATAAAAATTGGAGGAGAAAGGAGGTGAAGTAAGAAAAGACGTGGTATGACATGGAAACGTGACCTTGAATTTCTTGGGCAATTGTGAAAGGAAAAGTGGAAAATGTTCTATAATACTTTACAAAACGTTATCATCATCCATTGAAAATGGATGTAACCACGTCACCTTTTGGAGTGTTGGAGGTGGTGGTATAGAGTGTGAGGTTTATGTTCTAATATCTAAAATAGGAATTCTTGTGCGGGTTTTGTGTGGGTGTGCAATAATGTGGTAATGAAGATAGAGATGACTAAGAAAGATGTCATTGCCAAGCTTGTTGGTGGTTTTATGTTCTTTATTATGTCCATGTTATGGAGCAATGGTGTGAAGGAAGTTGGTGCAAACAAAGAGGAAGTTGCAATGGTTTATCTAGCCAAAAGATAAGTACCTTGACAAAATCTATCTATGAAGGAAGGTAGTATGTTTTGTTTTGTTTTGTTTTGTAATGAGATCCACCAAACCATCCTTTTAGATTGTGTTCTTGGAAAGCTCTCGATGAGGAGGGGTGCATGGGGCTTGGTTCCATGATGTTTGGACTTGCGGTGCAAAAGTTCTTGAATATTGAACAATTTTTTCACTAAAAACTAAATTAAATCGTAGCTGAAAATTTTGGAGGAGGTGGAATGTGCCTCTGGTGTTGTTGGAAAGAGCTTGATGAGCCGTATTTAATGGAATTTACTTGGTAAGATTTGGATTCAGAATGTGGTAGATATTGATTTTTAAGTGATTTCTGCTGCAGAAATTTCAATTAAATTCCAAAAAACCAGGTTTTGGAAGGAAAAATCAGTTGAGAACGTGGTAACACTTTAAGGCTTACCATTCAATTCAAGCATGATTTCCTTTCATATTTGGTTGTTCAAAAAATCGATACATACATTGCAAAACAATGTTCACATGTTGAGTTTCCATCATTTGTAATGGGTTCACACTTGAGCCAATAGCACAAGCCCCAATAGTGTTTGTAATAGGAAGGGAAGGTGTTGTGGTGTTTTATTGAATGACCAATAACTTGTAGACAAGATGAATGTGTGATCAACAATTCTTTCCATTTAAATGACACAATTGAGATTGAGTTTAGGTTAAAATTGATTTCCTAATCTTCAACATGTATTCATTCTTTTCAATACAAGTTTGTTCTTCTTGTTTTGTTTTTCAATCAAGATATCATGGTGGGAAAATTCAATAAAAACCAATCCAAAGGACAAATTTTTCATCCAAGTATTTATCATAAAACATTGGGTATATATAATTATTTGTTATTCAAAACCCAATTTAGTGTGAATGGTGTTTTAGCATTGTTGAGTCAATGGGGTTTATCCCCAAGGAACATTTCTTGATCTTCATTTTGATGCACATGTTCTTATGTGTGTGACTTTGTTAATTTCCATACCATTGGATGCCAATCTAATAGTTTTCAACATCGACAAATAATTTAATTTTAAGGCAATCCAACTTTTATTTGGTCAAGGTAACGTTATTTTATGTTTTCATAAGGAATAAATGTTTCAACTTTAAGCCATGAATTGCAATGCCCTTAACATCTAATAACTTGTATTCCATTTTGCCAATCACATCTTAACATTGAAATTGGTGAGAATGGGTTCATTTAATCTGTTCAATTCCATTCAAAGTTCATCAAATTTTATGAAGAATGATACCTTGCCATGTTACATCAAGAAGCTTTTCAAAAAATTCTCAAAAAGTATATCACCATCATTAGCCCACATTCACAAATTACAATATTTGTAATAGTTAAAACTAGTGCTTGAAAAAAAATTTGGTTTTTGTTTTGAATTCATTACATTTTGAAACCATGACCACTTTCATTTGGTTAAACCTACTTATCATACTATTATGGTCCTAAATTTACATTGATATGATTAACATGGAGTCGACCCTTACAAGGGGCAATAACTTGTGGTGAAAAGGCCATTATTTATGAATGTCAACTAAGGCATATATCTTCCCTCTCTTTACATGTCATACCTCCATAAGTAATCAAGGTTGTCAAAGTCTATTCTTGATTAATTGTACAATGACAAAATTTCTAACATTCCCTTTAAAAAGGTAAATTGCAAATGTTTTTTCCATTTGAAAAATAATTGCCATTCCATGACATGTTCATTGCAAGTTGCTTCCATTTTTAAAAATTCATGTATATATGATATAGAATATTGAAAAATTGTTACAATAATTTATGCAAAATCACTTCATCATATATATGAAACAAGCCCATTGTAGTTTTGAAATATAGTCCATTGTTAACCAAAAGGGATTCAAGTTTATCAATACATAAGTTGAAAATAAGATAGGAATGAATTGAATGCATAATGCATGATCCATCATCACAATGGTTGGTATTCAAATGTGCATAGCCCATAATGTCTTCACATTGGAACTTGGACCATTTTTCAATGAAAAGAAATTCAAATATCAAAAACTTGAAAATGAAGTGATTTTCATTAATTCACCAAAATTGAAAATAAAGAATAAAAGTCACCTAATTATTATATTTGGTTTAAGTAGCCAAAAATATAAAAGGATGATTAAAGATTTGTATTTCATATTTAAATCTTCCTAAGGATAATTGTCATGTTCATTACATCTTCCTTTGCATGATTGCAATTTGGCTACATCACAAAATTCTTTAAAAAAAGTTTATTGGGAGGTGAATATAAATACTTGGTATTAAACTAAGCATTAAGTAGTATAATGATGGAGAGTCATGTAATCCATTGTCAACCTTTAGCCTAAAACCCTCTAGGTATAAGCTAGCCAATAACAACCTCACTATGTACACAATACACATGAGAAATTCATGGGATGTGTAGTACCTTATTGTCCCCAAAGAGTATGGGATAATTTAGCATGTGACTTAAAAAGTAGATCTAGTTCCACATCCCCTAACAAACAATCTTGTGGCCTAATTTTGACATACCTAACTTGAAGAGAAACCCTAATTCTTGAAAACATGGATTTGTTCTTTAGAATGTATGATATACATCATAAATGTCAATTTTCAAACTAAGTTTTTAGTTATAAAAATTGTATGTGACTTTTCATAAGAGGACAAGTCTTGGTTAAATCCTTGACTTTGAAGAGCAAGGTTGAGAGTAGAGGTTCACTCACCCGCAAAAGGCAACCCTATCCTTCAAATTGAATGGAGCTTACATCGCTTACAACAATTGATACAATTTAAACTAAGTAGATGTTTCTCTAACAATGTAGAGAAATGTTGTTGACTCCAAGCATGCATTAGAAACATGTGTTGTACATGAACTTCACACCACAATATCATCTTAGAAGGAAAAAGAGAAAAGGCATTGAACATTGCACAAACCACATTGGTCATTTCTCTAGCCTTTCTACTACTACTACTACTAGAGCATGTGCCACCAATAAATGTCTCAAATTGGTGGCACATGGTTGCCTTCAACTTAGATGTTCCAAATAAGTTAATATTGTGACTTGTGTTTGAGAACGGGCAAAAGAAGAAACAATTTTTGGACTTTTTTTCATATAAGACTTTGAATTTTTTTAATGAAGACTTAAGTCTTTTACACTAGGAATTCAAATCCTTGCACATTTACTTGGGACTATGTTTATACACGGACTTGGTTGACACCAAAAGAAAAAGTCGACATTTTGGGGAATCTTGCAAGAAAAATTCATATGTAAATAAAAATAAAAATTTGCATCCCAAAGAAATTGATTTGCAACCACACGATAAAGTGGTTTTTTTTTTAATTATTATTTTTAAAATTCAAATATTTTTATAATTATTATTATTAATTTATTTTAGTGGTTCTTGTTTTGAGTCACCACTATGGAAATGTGCATGGAAATTTTTTTGTTATGTGCAAGTGATCAACAAAAATATTATTAAAAAAAAAATTCAACAAAATAAACGGAGGGTGCAAAAGTTCAAAATTTTCATGTATAGAGTCAAAGTCCTTGTGTGAGAGTCTAAAGTCCTCTTGTGAAAATCCGAAAATTTAATATTAAACATGGTCAAAAAATGAACAAAACTTTTGTTTCGTGCAAGCGCCTATTCCATACTAGTCAATGGATAAGTTTATATGGTTGCCATTGCAAGGCCCCGGGCCTAATTGTGGGGAGGTGACAAGACCGGTCCATCTATAAGTTCATGTGGTCGCCATTGCAAGGAGGCTCACCGAATGGTGGGAGGTCACAAGCTAGGTCCAACTAATGGGTCCATTTTTTGATGTAATCGACACACACAAGAGAGGTTTTTGCCACATTTACGAACTTGTTGACTATTTGCAAAAGGTGCTATATTGAAAAAAAGTAATGCCAAAATCACGTGGTTTTTAAAGATTTTCAATAGCCAGAATTCGACTAAAATTTGAGAAAATTTCGCCAGATTTCTATATGGCAGTTCACGTAGGAAAGCCAAAAATATAGAAGGGTGTTTTTTAATGACTTGTATATTTAGCTTACATCCAAGTTTAGTTATTTACTTTTTTTTTTTTTTTTTTCCAAAACCACCCAAAAAACCAAAGGTTTTTTAGGCACTAATTAATTTTTTTTTGGATTTGCCAAAAATAATAAAAAATACCTACCTTACTTGCCAA
>Ga0116229_10015014_pt1 | contig 10648 bp, 8 predicted proteins | sample S1TSphgellanicum_3_FD_87313 | JGI IMG/M metagenome (GOLD analysis project Ga0116229, IMG submission 87313) | Host-associated microbial communities from peat moss isolated from Minnesota, USA - S1T2_Fc - Sphagnum magellanicum MG | ecosystem: Host-associated > Plants > Peat moss > Unclassified...
CGCCCGGCCCGAGGTGCTGCTCCTGGACGAGCCCTTCGGCGCGCTGGACGCCGTGACCCGCGACGTCCTCGGCCGCGCCTGCCGCCGCCTGCACGACGAGCTTGGGCTGACCACGGTGATGATCACCCACGACATGATGGAGGCGCTGCTGCTCGCCGACCGCATCGCTGTGATGAAGGCGGGCCGGATCGTCGGCGAGGGCGTTCCCGCCGCCTTCTTCGGCGAGACGGTCGATCCCTATGTGCGAGAGCTCGTGGAGACGCCCAGGCGACAGGCGGCGCGGGTGTCCGACCTCGCCACAGGTATAGGCGCGTCGTGACCGGACCCTTCGCCGCCGCCTTGGCGCTTCTGCCCGGCTATCTCGGCTGGCATGTGGCCCTCAGCGCGGCGGCGCTCGGGCTCGGTCTTCTCATCAGCGCCCCCCTGGCGGTGCTGGCGGCGCGGAGCGCGGCCGTCCGTTGGCCGGTGCTGGCCCTTGCCGGTCTGATCCAGACCATTCCGTCCCTGGCGTTGCTGGCGCTCTTCTATCCCCTGCTGCTCGGGCTGTCGGCGTTGGCGAAGACGGCGGTCGGCGTCGGTTTTCCCGCGCTTGGGTTTCTGCCCTCGCTTCTCGCCCTGACGCTCTATTCGGTGCTGCCCATGCTCAGGAACGGCGTGGCGGGGCTGATGGGCGTCGATCCAGCGGTGGTCGAGGCGGCGCGGGGCGTCGGCATGACCGACGCGCAGCGTCTCTGGCGGGTGGAGGCGCCCCTCGCCGCGCCCGTGGCCATGGCGGGGGTGCGCACGGCGGCGGTGTGGGTGATCGGCACGGCGACCCTCGCGACGTCGGTGGGTCAGACCTCCCTTGGCGACTACATCTTTTCAGGTTTGCAGACGGAGAACTGGCTGCTCGTCCTGTTCGGCTGCGCGGCGGCGGCGGGCCTGGCCTTCACGGTCGATCTGCTCCTCGGGGTGATCGAGGCGGGGCTCGCCCGGCGCGACGGGCGGCGGGTGATCGGCGGGCTGGTCGCGCTCGCGGCGGGCGGCCTCCTCGCCGTATCGCCCCTCGCCTTCGCAGCGTCGAGACCGACGGGCTATGTGATCGGCGCCAAGAACTTCTCCGAGCAATACATCCTGGCCGACGTGATGGCCGACCGCCTGCGCGCGGCGGGGGCCGGCGTGTCCATCAAGAACGACCTTGGCTCCGCCGTCGCCTTCCGCGCCCTGGCGGCGGGGGAGGTGGACGCCTACGTCGACTATTCCGGCACGCTCTGGACCACCGTGCTTGGGCGCACCGACGCCCCGCCGCGCGCGGCGCTCTTGAAAACGCTCACCGAGACCCTTCGCGCCAAGTACGGCGTCGTGGTGCTGGGGCCCTTGGGGTTCGAGAACGCCTACGCCCTCGCCATGCGTCGGACCGCCGCCGAGCGGCTCGGCGTGCGCACCATCGCCGACCTTTCGCCCCACGCGCCGGACCTGACCCTCGGCTCCGATCTCGAATTCCTCTCCCGCATCGAGTGGACGAGCCTGGAGCGCGCCTACGGCCTGCGGTTCCGCGCCGAGCGGCGGTTCCAGCCCACCTTCATGTTCAAGGCGATCGAGGACGGGGAGGCGGACGTCATCTCCGCCTTCTCCTCCGACGGGCGCATCGCCGCCGACGATCTCGTCACCCTCGCCGATCCCAAGGGCGCGATCCCGCCCTATGACGCGGTGATCCTCCTAGCGCCGAAACGGGCGGGCGACGGCCGGCTGATCGGCGCGCTCCGGCCGCTGATCGGCCGCATCGGCGTGGACGCCATGCGCCGCGCCAACCTCTCCGTCGACCGGGACAAGGACAAGCAATCGCCGGAGGACGCCGCCCACGCCCTGGAGGCGGCGATCGTCAAGTAAGCGGGACTGGAGGGCCTACTTCTTCGCCAGCACGCTGGCGATGCGGTCGGAGGAGGGCCGGCCCGCGACGCCGCGCTCGGGCGCCACGATCACCTGCACCACTTCGCCCTTGGCGTAGGCGTTGGGGCCCTTGCCGGCGTTGAACTCCACCTTGGAGAAGCGCGCCACAAGGGTGCGGCCGTCCCGCGTCTTGGACGCCACGCGGGCGAAGGCCTGGGAGGTGATGATCGCCGCATCCGCGAACACCGGCGCGCTCGCCGCCGTCACGTCGGGCGGGCCTTCGAAGATCACCAGCCGCTGGGCCATGCGGCTGGCGCGGGCGCTGGCCTGCACGAAGATGTTCCAGAGCACCTCCGGCCCCATCTCCGGCGCCATCCGGGGCGGCACCGCCTGACCCATGAAGGCCGCCGGCATGCCGTCCGGCTGGTCCGGGGTGAAGAGGGTCAGGCCGCCGAGGCGCGTCGCCCGCACCACCGGCTCGTCCATGTCGTTCTTGTAGATGACGTCGCCCCGCGGGCCGGGCGTGGCGTGCAGCGCCCAGATCTCCGGGCTGTCCTCGAATTTCAGAAGGGTCGGCTTTCCCGGCGAGGCGTCCAGCACGAAGGTCTCGCCCGCGTCCACCTGATAGCGCGCCACGCTCGGCGTCGCCGGCTTGGGCGCGCCGAACAGCATTTCCCCGAGGCTCGTGTGCTCCAAAGCCAGGGCGGGCCCTGCAAAGCCGAACGCAGCCGCCCAAAGGGCGGCGACGGCCGTGGTGGAGGCGGCTCGAAAATACATGCTGCGTCAGATGCTCAGGGAGTTGGGCGCTTTTTGGACGGGCTTGGGGCGAGGGACGGCCCGGGCGCCTTCGTGTCGCCTCTGCAACAGCCTGCGGGCGTCGACATCGCGTGATCCGTCGCGGCGTTTTCGACAGGCTCGCCGAGGGCTCCAGCGCGGCTTTCCTTGCCCTTTCGCCGATTCCGGGCGAGTTTGGACAAGGCCCGCCGCGGCCGCCCATGGGGAGGGCTCGCCATGTTCGCCGCTTTGCCGCTTCTGGCGCTTCCAGTGCTGTTCTACAACTTCGTGGTCCTGGTGATGCTGCCGGGGGGCTTCGCCTCCGCGGTGGCCAACGACCGGATGACGCAGCAGCTGTTCTCCCTGCCCATGGCGTCGGGCGGGCACTGGTCGGTCACCCTTGGCGACGTCCTGATCTTTTTCTCCTTGGTCATCCTCTTCATCGAGCTCTTGAAGTCCACCACCAGCGAGCGGATCGCGATCATCAACCACTCCCTGTCGATGATCCTGTTCATCTTCTGCCTGATCGAGTTTCTGCTCTCGCGGGCGTTTTCGACCTCGACCTTCTTCCTGATGACGATGATGGTGCTGCTGGACGTGCTCGCCGGATTCATCGTCACCATCGTCGCCTCGCGCCGCACGGTCGACATCGGCGGCTAGGCGTCCAGGCCTCAGCACAAAGGCGTCGCTTCGAGGCCGGTCCAGCTCAGGCGGCCGCCGAAACGACCTCGTCCGCCCCGTCGCCGACCAGCCGCGCGATCTCGGCCACGATGGCGGACGGCGAAAGCGGTTTGGACACGGCTCCGTTCATCCCAGCGGCCAAGTATTCGCTCACCTGGTGCGCCATGGCGTTGGCGGTCATGGCCAGGATCGGCGTGGCCGAGGTCGGCGCGGGCAGGGCGCGGATGGCGTGGGTCGCCGCCACGCCGTCCATCACGGGCATCTGCACGTCCATGAAGATCAGGTCGAAGCCGCCCCGCGTCGCCGCCGCCACGCCTAATGCGCCATTCTCCGCCGTCTCCACCGACGCGCCGAGATTCTCCAGCATCTTGGTGGCGATCAGCCGGTTGGTGGGGTTGTCCTCGACCACCAGCACGCGCAGGCCGTCCAGCCATTCGCCTTCCGCCTCGGGGGATTGCTCCGGCGCGGCTATTTCGGGCGCCGCGATCTCGATCCAGAAGGTCGATCCCTCTCCGATGACGCTTTCGACCCCGACGTCCCCGCCCATCAGCTCGGCGAGGCGCTTGGTGATGGCGAGGCCGAGGCCCGTGCCGCCGAACCGCCGCGTGGTCGAGCCGTCGGCCTGATGGAAGCGGCTGAACAGGCGGGTCTGCGCCTCCGGCGAAATGCCGATGCCGGTGTCCGCGATCTCGAAACGGAGCCGCCTCGCCTCGCCCGAGCCCGAGGCGCGAAGGCGCACCGCGACGCCGCCCTCGGCGGTGAACTTCACCGCGTTTCCGATCAGATTGAACAGGACCTGACGCAGGCGGACGGGATCGGAGCGCACCCAGCCGACGCCCGGCTCGATTTCGGTGGTCAGGGCCAGCCCCTTGGCCTCCACCTGGGGCCGCAGCAGGCCGACGACGCCTTCCACCACCGCGGCGACGTCCACCGGCTCGTCCTGCAGCTCCAGCCGCCCCGCCTCGATCTTGGAGAAATCCAGGACGTCGTTGAGGAGCTCCGCCAGCATCGAGCCGCAGTTGACGGCTTCGGCCAGAAGCGCCCGCCCGCCCTCGGAGATCGGCTCGTCCTTCAGAAGGTGCAGCACGCCCAAGACGCCGTTCAGGGGCGTGCGGATCTCGTGGCTCATGTTGGCGAGGAACTGCGCCTTGGTCTCCGCCGCCTCCAGCGCCGCCTTCTCGCCCTGGATCGCCGCGTCGCGCGCCAGCATCAGGTCCGTCAGGTCCTGCGTCAGGCCCATCACCTCCCATTTGCCGGACGGCGTGACCCGCAGGCCCTTCATCGTCGCTTTGAAATAGGACCACTCGCCGCCCGGGCGAAGATGGCGATACGCCACGACCCGCGCCTCGCCGGTCTTCAGCACGTGGGAGAAGGCCGCCCACACCTGTCCGCCGTCCTCCGGGTGGATTTCCGCAGTCATCTCCTCGACCGTGAGCGTGCGGTTGCCGAAGCGGCCGTCGGCGCTGCTGTGGCGCAGGTGTTCGTCCACCAGATAGAGGTTCCGCTCAGGATCGAACCGCCAGATCATCACCCCGGCTACCTCTCGCAGAAGGTCGTTGGCCTGGCGCGCCTGCCGGTCCTTCGCCTCGCGGGTCCGTTCCTCGGTGACGTCCCGCAGGACCGCCATCAGCAACCCGTCGTGCACCCTCACCCGGCAGGCCATCCACAGCCATCGCCCGTCTTTTGTGCGGATGCGGACCTCGGTCTCGCCGTAGCCTTCGCTGACCATGTCCGGTAGCAGGGCGCGGATGACGGGCTCGTTGTCGGGGTGGCCGAAGTCCTCGATGGTCAGGCCGACGCTCTCCGCCATCGTCCAGCCGGTGATCTTGGTCCACGTGGCGTTGACGCGCTCCAAAACCCGGCCCCGAATGACGATGCAGATGTCGAGGCCGTGGTCGAAAAACCAGCCCGCCGCGTCGAAGCCCGCGGGAGAGGTCCCCTCGTTCGAATCCTCCGGCATGTCTTATCCTTATGGTTTTTCTCAACATACGATTGCGGGGTAAATCGAGTGTTTCGCCGGCGACGCCGCTTCGCCATAGTCGTCCAGAAGTCCGTGACGCCGCCGGCCGCTTGCGTTAAGCCTCGCTCCAAAAGACGCAGGGAGGCGTTGGCATGACGGCGGCGGAGCTTCTAGCGCGGGATTTCGCCACGGTTCCGGCCTTGATCGCCGTGCACGCCGCGGCCCAGCCGGACGCCCCCGCCTTGATCGACGAACGGCGCAGCCTGACCTACGCCGAACTCGACGCCTTGATGGACCGCGTGGCGGCGGGTCTGCAGCGGGACGGCGTGGAGCCTGTCGAGGCGATCGCCGTCTGCGCCCTGTCTTCGGTCGAGTACGCCGCGACCTTCCTGGGCGCGCTCCGGGCCGGGGTCGCCGTCTCGCCCCTCGCGCCGTCCTCCACCCCCGAACAGCTCGCCATGATGCTGAAGGATTGCGGGGCCAAGCTTTTCTTTCTCGACGCCGGCGTCGCCGAGGCGCTCCAGCCGGTGCAGGATCAGATCGCCGCACGGCGCATCGCCCTCGACGGCTCCCTGGCCGGCGAAGCGTTCGAGGCCTGGCTGCCGCCGGAAGGCGCAAAGCCCGCGCCCGTCGAGATCGCGCCGGACTGGCCGTTCAACATCATCTACTCCTCCGGCACGACCGGCGCGCCCAAGGGGATCGTGCAGAGCCACGGCATGCGCTGGCAGCACGTGAACCGGGGCGGCGCGTCCGGCTACGGCCCCGGGGCGGTGACGATGGTTTCGACCCCGCTCTACTCCAACACCACCCTCGTCAGCTTCTTTCCGACCGTGAGCCTCGGCGCGGCTGCGGTGCTGATGAAGAAGTTCGACGCGGAGAGGTTCCTGCAGCTCGCGGAACGGCACAGGGCCACGCACGCCATGCTGGTGCCGGTGCAGTACCGCCGCCTGATGGCGCACCCCGATTTCGACCGGTACGACCTCTCGGCCTTCAAGATGAAGTTCTCCACCTCCGCGCCTTTCCCGGCGGAGCTGAAGGCGGACGTCTTGAGGCGCTGGCCCGGCGGGCTGATCGAATACTACGGCATGACCGAGGGCGGCGGCTCCTTCGTCCTGGCGGCGCACGAGCATCCGGACAAGCTTCACACCGTCGGCGTGCCGATCCCCGGCCACGACATCCGCCTGATCGACGAAGATGGTCGGGAACTCGCGCAGGGCGAGATCGGCGAGGTGGTCGGCCGCTCCGCCGCCATGATGAACGGCTATCACAACCAGCCCGCCAAGACGGCGGAGGCGGAGTGGATCAGCCCCGAGGGCCTGCGCTTCATCCGCACCGGCGACGTCGGCCGTTTCGACGAGGACGGCTTCCTGACGCTGATGGACCGGAAGAAGGACATGATCATCTCCGGCGGCTTCAACATCTATCCGTCGGACCTCGAAGCGGTGATCGTGCAGCATCCGGCGGTGCTGGAGGCGGCGGTGGTCGGCGCGCCGTCGGACGCCTGGGGCGAGACGCCCGTGGCGTTCCTCGCGCTTCGCCCCGGCGCGGCCGCCCGGGCGGAGGAGATCATGGCCTTCGTCAACGCCAAGGTCGGCAAGACCCAGCGCCTGTCAGCGGTGGAGATCGTCGATCAGCTGCCCCGCTCGGCCATCGGCAAGGTGCTGAAGCGCGAGCTCAGGGACCGCTACGTCGCCGCCGGCAAGGCCGCCTGAGGCCGTTGCGCCCCGCCGCGTGAGGCGGCATTAGTCCGTACCGGATGTTGGAAGGCGGCCTTGAAGCCGTCCGAACGCGGGAGGACGCGCATGCCGACGCTGCCCGAAGGCTGGCCGAAGATGTCGATCGCCGAGGCGCACGCCGTCCTGACCGCGCCGGGCGCCCGCTTCGAGATGGAGGAGGTCGTCATCCGCGGCGTCCCCACGCGCGTGTGGAAGAACGCTCCGCCGACCCTTCGCGACCTCTTCCTGATCGGCCGCAGCCACGGCGCGCGCGAGTTCCTGGTCTATGAGGACGACCGGGCCACCTACGACGCCTTCGCCCGCGCGACGCTCGCCCTGGCCGCCGACCTGCAGGCGCAGGGGGTGGAGAAGGGCGACCGGGTGGCGCTCATCATGCGCAACCTGCCGGAATGGCCCGTCGCCTTCTTCGCCGCCGTGATCGTCGGCGCGATCGTCACGCCCCTCAACGCCTGGTGGACCGGGCCGGAGCTGGAGTACGGCCTCACAGACTCCGGCGCCAAGATCGCCATCGTGGACGCCGAGCGCTACGAGCGCCTGACCGAGCATCTGCCCAACTGCCCGGCCTTGAAGCGGGTCTATGTGGCGCGGGCCGTCTCCGCCGGTCTCAACGACGACATCGCCGATCCCCTGGTGCGGCGGCTCGAGGCCGTGATCGGCGCCGTGAACGCCTGGGGCGCCTTGCCTGAGGGCGAAGTTCCCACCACGCCGCTCCATCCCGACGACGACGCGACCATCTTCTACACTTCCGGCACCACGGGAAAGCCGAAGGGCGCCCTCGGCACGCACCGCAACATGTGCACCAACATCGGCACGGGCGGCGTAGCGGCGGCGCGCGCCTTCCTGCGCCGGGGTGAGACGCCGCCCCCGCCAGACCCCTCGGTGCAGCGCACGACCCTCCTCGTCGTGCCCCTGTTCCACGTCACCGGCTGCAGCGCGACGATGGGGCCTGGGGTGGCGCTCGGCTCCAAGCTCGTCCTCATGCGCCGCTGGGACGCGGAGGGCGCGATGGCCCTGATCGAGCGGGAGCGGGTGAACGCGACCGGCGGCGTGCCGACCATCGCCTGGCAGCTGATCGAGCATCCGGCGCGGGCGAACTACGACCTCTCCTCCCTCGAAAGCGTCACCTACGGCGGCGCGCCCTCTGCGCCCGAGCTGGTGCGGAAGATCAAGGAGACCTTCCCGAAGTCCGCCCCCGGCAACGGCTGGGGCATGAGCGAGACGACCGGCACCTTCGCCAGCCACGTGGCGGAGGACTATCAGCACCGCCCGGACTCCTGCGGCCCCGCCGCGCCCGTGGGCGATTTGAAGGTGGTGGGGCCGGATGGCGGGACCCTGCCCCCCGGCGAAGTAGGGGAGCTTTGGGCCAAGGGGCCGCAAGTGGTGAAGGGATATTGGAACAAGCCGGAGGCCACGGCGGCGACCTTTACGCCGGACGGCTGGGTGAAGACCGGCGACCTCGCGCGCCTCGACGCCGAGGGCTTCTGCTACATCATCGACCGGGCCAAGGACATGCTGATCCGGGGCGGGGAGAACATCTACTGCGTCGAGGTCGAGAACGTCCTTTATGAGCACCCCGCGGTGATGGACGCGGCCCTGGTCGGTCGCCCGCACCGCACGCTGGGCGAGGAGCCGGCGGCCGTCGTGCATCTGAAGCCCGGCGGCCACGCCACCGAGGAGGAGCTTCGCCGTTTCGTCGCCGAACGCCTCGCCGCCTTCAAGACGCCCGTGCAGGTGGTGTTCTGGCCCGAAACCCTGCCCCGCAACGCCAACGGCAAGATCCTCAAGACCGAGCTCAAGAAGGTGTTCGCGTCGGAAGCGGCGTAGGACCTAACTCGCCGCGAGGGCTTCCCCGTCCTTCGTCGCCGTAAGACGCGTGGGCACGATCAGGATGACCGGCAGAATCAGCACGTAGACGACGATTGTCACGACGACCGTCGGAATGAACCCGCCGTGTTTGTCGTAGATCCAGGTGCCCAACAGATCGCCGGCTCGCACCGAGAAGTAATAGAACGAATAGAACAGCATCATCATCATGCCCTGGCAGCCGCTGGGCGCCGAGCGGATGACGAGGTCGACCAGGGCCGCCTGCGCCAGGCTGCCGAGGACGCCCATCGGCGCTGCGGCGATCAAGGCGCCGACCGGCCCGCGCACCAGCAGCAGCGGCGTCATCTGGAAGACCGCCACCCCGAAGCCCACCCACAACAACGGCCGCAGCGCCACCCTCTGGCTGATCCAGCCATAGACGGCGTAGATCGGCAGGAAGGAGCCGAAGAAGATGCCCTGCCACGCGCCGTATTGGGCGTCGGTGGCGTGCAGGTGATCGACGATGTGGTACTGGAGCACCGTGCCGGTGGCGGGCGCGAACTGCCACAAAAGCTGGATCAGCATGGCCGGATAGATCGGCCAGTGCCGCACGATGCGCTTCAGGTCCTGCCAGGGGTGGGCCGGCGGCTGGGCGTCGCGCCCTTCGTCGAAAATCCACTTCGGTCCGATCACGCCGAGGAGGGCGATCGCCAGCATCAGGCCCGCGGCGCAGACGAACAGGATGCGGGCTGCCGCGGCTGCGCCCTGGCCCTCAAGGGTTTGGCTGAGCATGCCCCCGCCGATGAAGGAGATCAGGTCAGGAAGCGCGCTGCCCATGCTGATCACGCCGCTCATCTGGCCGGAGACGGCATGTTTCTGGGCGAGCGTGTTGGTGATACCATAGGCCGCGCTGGACACCATCCGGAACGCCATGGTGGCGACGAACAGGCCGCCCAGAAACACCGCATACGTCGGGTTCGCCAGCGCCATCCCGCCATAGATCGCCGCCGTCGCCGCGCCGAACACCATCAGGTGCGCGCGGTCGCCGCCGCCGAACGGGCTCCAGCGGTCGCGGATGAAGCCGAACACGAAGCCCACGATCAGGGGCAGGCCGATCCATAGCTTGAACACCGCCAGTTCGTTGGACTGCAGGTGCATGCGGTTCTTCAGGAAGAAGGTGACCGGGATGTCGATCATGCCGCCGGCCGGGCTGGAGAAGTTCATCAACACCAGCAAAAGGCCGCCGAACGCGAACGCTTGCAGGCGTCGTGCGTCCGACAAGGGGGTCGTATCGGCCGGTAGAGGTTGCGCTCGCGCCTCGGCGGAAGTCATGTCTGGACGGCGCCTCGCTCTCTTCGAACCGCGGGACATGGCCCCACATCTCTGCGGCGAAGCTAGAACACGGCCGACCGGTTTGCCAAATCTCAGAGCGATGGCCCCGGGTCGTGGGTTCTCGAGGCGCGCTTTAGGCCGCACGCCGTCCTCAGCGAACCTTTTCCGTCTCCTTCGGCGCTGAAACGCGGCGCGTCTTAGGTTGGGCCTTGGGTTTCGGCAGCAGGCGGAAGCGGCTCTGGCACCAGGCGAACTCGATGCCGACGTCCAAGAGGGCGTCGGACCGTCCGCAGGGGCACGCGAAGTCCATGACCGCGATCACGCGGTAGGTCTCCCCCGCCTGCAAGGGCACCGGCCGGCCCGTGACATGGTTGGGGGCGGCGTTGACGCACAGAACAAGATCGCCGGGACCGACAGCGTCGCTCATCGCTTCCATCCATCACCTCAGGGAAGTCTAAACCCTGACCGGCGAGGGGCAAAGGACCGTTCGCCA
>Ga0116229_10015016_pt1 | contig 10647 bp, 9 predicted proteins | sample S1TSphgellanicum_3_FD_87313 | JGI IMG/M metagenome (GOLD analysis project Ga0116229, IMG submission 87313) | Host-associated microbial communities from peat moss isolated from Minnesota, USA - S1T2_Fc - Sphagnum magellanicum MG | ecosystem: Host-associated > Plants > Peat moss > Unclassified...
CAAAACTGTACGCCGGATCCTGGAGTGAGTGGATTCGCAACCCGACACGCGGCATCGCAACGGGCACCGGCACGTGACCACGGTCGAAACCGTCATTTACATGGCGCCCCAATTTGTTATCGTTCGCGCCACATGAACACACCCGCAAGAGCCGTCTCGGCAGCCCAGGCCTGGAAGGTTGAAGATTCCTTGGACCTGTATCAGGTCGAGGCCTGGGGCAAGGGTTATTTCTCCATCAACGCGCAAGGTCACGTCGTGATCCGGCCGAGCATGGACCCGGCGCGCGAGATCGACCTATACGACGTCGTGCAGGGACTCAAGGCGCGCGACCTGAACACGCCGGTCGTGATCCGCTTTTCGGATATCCTCGCGCACCGTTTGCGCCATTTGGCGGAGGCGTTCAACACGGCGATCGCCGAGAACGATTACAAGAACCGCTATGCCGCAGTGTTTCCGATCAAGGTCAATCAACAGCGTCTCGTGGTCGAGGAAGTGTATCGTTACGGCAAGGAATTCGGCTTCGGTCTCGAAGTGGGTTCCAAGCCGGAGCTGCTCGCGGTCATGTCGATCACCGAGGACGCGCCGGATCGAATCGTCGTCTGCAACGGCTTCAAGGACGATAGCTATATCGAAGCGGTCATCCTGGCGACCAAACTCGGCCGTACCATCATTCCGGTCGTCGAGAATTTCGAGGAAATCCACCTTATTTTGAAGCATGCCGAGCACTACGGCGTGCGGCCGAAAATCGGCGTGCGCGTCAAACTCGCGAGCGAAGGGGCGGGGCGCTGGCGCGAGTCGGCCGGCGAGAAGTCCAAGTTTGGGCTGTTCATCAGCGAAATCCTCGACCTGACCGCGCTCTTGAAGGAACGCAACATGCTCGACTGCCTGCAGCTCGTGCACTGCCATCCCGGGAGCCAGCTGCAGGATATCCGCCGGGTCAAGGATGCCATCAACGAACTCGCGCACGTCTATGCGGAGCTCAAGTTGATGGGCGCCGGGCTGCAGTACATCGACATCGGCGGCGGGCTAGGGGTCGACTACGACGGTAGCGGCACCAACTACGAGTCCTCGATGAACTACACGCTCAATGAGTACGCGAGCGACGTCGTATATCGCATCAAGAGCGTTTGCGATGCGCGCGACGTGCCGCATCCGATGATCGTCAGCGAATCGGGTCGCGCGATCGCCGCCCACCACAGTCTGCTGGTGTTCGACACGCTGGGATCCTCGAAGCTGGATCAGTTCAATGTGACCGGTCGACCCCAGGACGACTACCACGGCCGCGAAGAGCTGCCGCAGCCGGTGCGGGATTTGTTCGATAGCTATCGTTCGGTCAACGAACGCCGCTTGGTCGAGTGCTACCACGATGCCCAGCAGGCCCGCGAGCAGGCCTTGCAGATGTTCAATCTGGGCTATCTAAGCCTTGAATTTCGCGGGCTTACGGAAAAGCTCTATTGGGCAACCTGCACGAAGATCCGCGAATTCTGTCGCAAGCTCGACAAGGTCCCGGAAGAGCTGGAAAACATCGAGGTGCTGCTCAGCGACATCTATTTCTGCAATTTCTCCGTGTTCCAATCCTTGCCGGACAGCTGGGCGATCGGCCAGTTGTTTCCGATCATGCCGATCCAGCGCCTGGGCGAGCGCCCGAGCCGCAATGCCGTGCTTGCCGACATCACCTGCGACTCGGACGGCAAGATCGACCGGTTCGTGAGCCCGCGAGAAACCAAGCGCACGCTGGAATTACACGAACTCGTGCCGGGCGAAACCTACTATATGGCCGCCTTTTTGGTTGGCGCCTATCAGGAAACCCTGGGCGACTTGCACAACCTGTTCGGCGATACCCATGTGGTCCACATCAAGCTGCACGACGAAGGTGGCTGGTGGATCGAGGAAATCGTCAAGGGCGATACCGCGACCAAGGTGCTGGAATATATGGAGTACGACACCGACGAACTCTACCCGCGTCTCGCGCGGGATTGCGAACGGGCGGTACGCGAGGGTCGCATGACGCTGACCGAAGCGCAGGCGGTCAAGCGATTTTACGAGACGGAACTCAACGGCTACGCCTATCTCGAGGTGCAATAGGCGGGGTGAAACAAGGGGGGTCTCGCCCCCGCGGATGACTGTTTGCCAAGCATAAATCCCTGGCGTAGCATCGGGACGTAGGTTCGTCCCTTAGTCATTTAGCGGGTTTCTGGTGTGATTGTCCTGCTCAAGTTGATTAGTGCACGGCCGAAGGTACAGACCTTCGTCGCAGGAGTGCGGCTGGGTCTGCGTGTTGAAACCGCGTGCGAGCGGGGCCAGCCCGCACTTCGCGCGCACTGTCAGTGAGACCAGTTGAATGACGACGATTTACGTTGGGAACCTGCCCTTCACCGCCACGGAAGACGAAGTGCGTAGCCTGTTCGAGCGCTACGGCAAAGTCGACTCAGTCAAACTCATCAACGATCGCGAGACCGGCCGACCCCGGGGATTCGCGTTCGTGGACATGGCCGCGGGTGAAGCGCAAAACGCAATTCAGCAAACGAACGGCTTCCAAATGGGCGGCCGGCCTTTGCGTGTCAATGAAGCCCAAGAGCGCGCGCCGCGCTCGAAGCCCTCGGGTGGTTTCGGTGGTGGCGGCGGCGGTGGTGGTGGTGGTGGCGGAGCGCCGCGCCGCTGGTGACGAGCTCGCCCCGCGCGGCATGTCGCGCGGGGCGCGAACCTCGGTCACCACATGTCTTTGAGCTGACCGACGACGTCGACACTCGCGGTATCGGTCGGACTTAGGCTGTCGGCACCGCGCAGGCTGCTGTACGAGGTTTTCTCGAGACAGCTCATGACTTTATCGGTCATGAAGCGGCTCTTGGCGCCGTACACATGCTGATCGCCGCCTTTGGCTTGCTGAGTGACTTGATAGCGCAACGGCACGCATAAATGCAGTTCGCTGCGCGCCCGGGTCATGGCCACGTACAGCAGACGCCGCTCCTCCTCGATCAGGTCCGGTTTCCCGATCGAGTATTCCGACGGGAAATTGCCGTCGGCGACGTTTAGCACATAGACGAAATCCCATTCCTGGCCCTTGGCCGAATGGATCGTCGACAAAATCACGTAATCCTCGTCCTTCGATGCACGACCCGATTGGTCGCCCGTCGCCGAGGGCGGATCGAGCGTGAGCTCGGTCAGGAACCGATCCCGCGTCGCGTGCTGCACGCTGAGCTGCTCGAGCTGATCGAGATCGCCGATTCTCGTCCAAGCCGCATCGTAGAGCCGCTCCAGCTGGGGTTTGTACCAGTCGCGGACGAGGCCGACCTGCCCTTCCCAGGGTGTCTGCGGATCGGAGAGTTTCTCGATCAACTCGCAGAACCGCTTCCAATCCATTTTCGCCGACTGCGGCACATCGACGATGCGCAGACTGGTGATCGTGTAGTTGAGCTGCTCGAGATGCTCGAGGGCGAGCTTCGCATGCGCGGGCCCGATACCGGGGACGAGCTTCATGACCCGAAAACCGGCCATCATGTTGCGTGGGTTGTCGGCAAAACGCAGGATCGACAGCAAGTCTTTGACGTGCGCAGCCTCGAGAAACTTGAGGCCGCCATATTTCACGTACGGGATATTGCGTCGTGTGAGCTCGACTTCCAGCACGTCGCTGTGGTGCGCGCTGCGAAACAGGACGGCGTGGCGCTTCAAAGATCCCCCGCTCTCACGGGTCTGCAGCATCCTGCGTGCGATGTACTCGGCCTGTGAGGCATCGTCGTCGACGCTGACGTATTGCGGCCGGGACGAGGTCGGGCGGTTGCCGATCAGCGTCTTGCGGTGCTGGCGCGAGCCGTCGGACATCAGCGCATTGGCGCAGTCCAGAATCGGCTGCGTCGAGCGGTAATTCTGCGCAAGCACGACGACCTCGGCCTTGGGTTTGAAGCGATCCGCGAAGCCGAGAATATTGTCCACCGCGGCCGCGCGGAACGAATAGATGGCCTGTGCATCGTCGCCGACCACGGTGACGCCAGCGCCGTCAGGCTTGAGCGCATGCACGATCTCGCCCTGCAGCGTGCTCGTATCCTGGTATTCATCGACGAGCACGTGGTCGAAGTTCTTGGCGAGATTCTGCGCCAGCGTCGGATTTTGCATCATCACATGCCAGTAGAGCAGCAGGTCGTCGTAGTCGAGGACGTTGGTCTTCTGCTTGCGCGCGACATACTCGCGGTACAGGCGGGTGAGGTCTTGTTCCCACTCGACCGCCCAAGGGTATTGCTCGGCGAGCGTCTCCTTGAGCGACAACCTTGTGTTGACACGGTAGGAGTAGATCGCGAGGCAGGCATCCTTGCGCGGGAAGCGCTTTTCCTTCTGCGAGAAACCCAATTCATGACGCACGATGTCCATGAGATCGGCAGCATCCGCGCGGTCCAGCACGGTGAAGTTCGGCAGCAAGCCCAAGTGTTTCGCATACAGGCGCAAAATGCGATTGGCGACCGAATGAAATGTGCCGGACCAGACCAGCCGCGAAATCACGCTGCGATCGCCGAGCTTGCCGCGCTCCGACATGACTTCGGTGACGATCTGCTGCGTGCGCTTGATCATCTCCTGCGCCGAGCGTCGCGTGAACGTCAACATCAGGATGCGCGCTGGATCCGTACCGTTCAACACCAGATGCGCGACCCGATGCGCGAGCGTCGTCGTCTTGCCCGTACCCGCGCCCGCAATGATCAGCATCGGACCCGTGGTGATGCCCTTGCCGGGCACGACGGTACCGGCAGTCGCGGCGCGCCGCTGCGCCGGATTGAGCGTATCGAATGGCGTTGCTTTGGTCTTGATCATGCGCCGACTATACTGATGGACTGTATGGATATCCAGATGGAAAAACGGTTAAAGCTTGGCCTAAGGATCGCGCAAACGCGCTGCGGCGGCGCGGAGATGGGTCACATGCCGAGGGTTCAGTCGGCCGCGGCGAACCACGCCTCGAGTTGCCGGCGAAGCTCGTCGTAGCCTTCCGGATGCTCGCTGTCATAGCGGAGGCAGGGTCCCGGCAGAGCCAGGAAATCCGAGCTCATCAACACCGCGCGTTCCGCATCCGGCCAATCATCCAAATGTCCCGGATGGCGCCTGCGCGCATGAAAACGACGCAGCGCCTCCTCGGACGACGCGCGACACAGGACTTGGGCCCAGCGCAGCTCGGGGGGCCGCGCATCGCCGGCGGCCAACTTGCACAACTGCGGCAGGTGCAGCGCGCGCCAATTGCCTTCGATCAAGCAACGGCCACCGAGGCGAATTTGGGTCTCGGCGAGGCGCAGCACACACGCAAAACTCGCACGACTCAAGCGGCTGGACCAATCGCGGTCGCCGCCGCCCAAGCTGTCGAACAGCGCCTCCTTGATGTCGTCTTTGCAGAAACACGGCAGCGCGAGGTCCGCGGCCAGGCGCAGCCCCAAGCTCGTCTTGCCGCTCGCCGGACTCCCGAGGATGATCGCGATGGCCGGATGAGTCACCATAAAGGAAGCCCATGTTGAAACCAACGACGATCGCAAGCAAGCACATCCATCGCGGCCGCGTCATCGACATCTCCACCGAGCGCTTGCGCTATGCGAACGGCCGCGAATACGACCTGGATTTCATCCGCCATCCGGGTGCGGCCGCAGTCGTCCCCATCGACAGTGCGAACCGCGTCTGTCTCGTGCGCCAATATCGGCATGGCGTCGCGGATTTTCTCTGGGAGATCCCGGCCGGCAAGCTCGACGCCGGCGAGGCGCCTGCGGTTTGCGCGGTCCGCGAACTGCAGGAGGAAACCGGCATCGTCGCAAAACAGTGGACCTCGCTCGGCGTCTACATTTCGGCGCCGGGCATACTCGACGAAGTGATCCACCTTTACCTCGCCAGAGACCTGGAAATCGGCACTTCGAACCCGGACGCCGACGAGGATCTCGAACTCCAATGGCTGCCCCTCGAGGACGCTGCCACGCTCGCGCTGCGCGGTGAGTGGAACGACGGCAAGACGGTCGTCGCGCTATTGCGCGCGCAATATCAGATGCAAATGTGACGAAGTCGGGAGTATTCGATGCTCGTCGTTGACTTGAGCGCGCCTTTGGTTAGAAAGGGATTATGAGCAATCAGACGCCAAAATTCCCCGCCCGTCCGGCACCTGCACAGGCAGCGGCGGCGCCCAGCCCGGCGCCCAGCCCGGCGGCCAAGCCGGCCGGCAAGGTCAAATTTGACGACCGCGGCAATGCCATTTACGAGTGGTCGGTGTCGACCGGCGAGTTCGCCCGCGACAGTTCCACGGCGCGGCTCCGGAAACTCGACAACCCCAGCTTATCCCTCGCGGAAGATGCGCCGACGCCGGTCGAAGTCGCGCGCCCGAATCCGCTGGGCACGATCAAGGGCTACAACCCGTACGACAGCGGCAAGCTCGGCGGCAAGGAAGTGCCCAAGAAAAAAGATCTCAAGAAGCTGAGCGAATGGCTCGCCCTGCGCAAGCAGGCTGCAGAAAACAAACGCGACGACGAGTGAGGGTTTTGCGGCCGCATCGCCGGCCGGTGTGCGCGCGGCGGTGGTTCGAGTTTCAGGCCAGCGCGTGGGCGATCTTCGCCTGGAATCCCAAACGATAGAATTTACGCAGTTCACGCAGCAGAGCCTCGCTGCGTAGCTCACCCCGGTGTACGAAGCGGCGCTCCAGCCGGCGGCAATAATGCGCAGCGCAATGATGGGCGGTGCGATAGCGATCGTATTGATCGGGCTCCAAGCGCTGATCGTAGACGACCCGGTCGAACAAGCGCGCATGCACCTGGGACGGATAAGCGCCGCCCTGCTGGCCTCCGAGCAAGAACACCGTGGCCGCGTATTTATCGACTTCCGCCTGCGTCTCCAATTCCAACAGGGACACCGGCGCGTCACGACCGAGACGCCAGGTTGAATACAGGAAATGACTGACGCCCTCGAGCGCCGTGCAGTAATCGGCCAGATTGTGTTCCGTCAAGGCGCCGAGCGGATCGGCCTGCTCGAGCCGTCGCAGCACGGCCTCGTCGAGATACAACGCGACCCCCGCTCCGTCGCTGCTCTCCGCCAGCAACAACTCCTCGTCCGGCGCGCGCGTATCGTTGGCGGGTGCGAAACCCGCCAACGCGCGCCGATCGGTGACCAGAAAATCGTAGACGTCATGGTCCAGCGCGACGTCATAGAGGCGACCCAGCAGCGACTGCAGGCCGTTCAGAACCACGCGGGGCTCCTAATGCTCCCGCCGCGATCCGGCACTCATCACCGGTTGCACACCGAGCTGCTGCAGGAGGCCGTGTGCGCGGCGGCTGCCGGTCTTGAGCCAGATCTCGTACAGACGCAGTACATCCGCGTCGGTATGACGGTAGGACATTTCGCTCACTTCGTTGAGCGCATCCACCAAGCGCTGGAAGTTGCGCGCGAGCTCCGCATAGATGCCCGCGATCGTGCGACCGGACATCGAACGCTGCATCGTGTCGGCCAGTGAACTGTAGGCGTTGCCGCCCATCGCGATGTGATAGTCGATGTCGACGAGTTTGCGCGCAAAGCTGCGTGCGAAGAAACCCGCGACGAACAGCGAGACGTCGCCGAGCCGCTGCAAGGCGCGCTGCCGCGCAAGCGCTGTCGGGGCATCTAGCGCGTCGGCCAGCATGTGTGCGAGCGGCCTGATCCGCAAACCGTCGGCCGTCTGCTCGTAGAGCGCGTCGGCGCGTGAAAACATCGTGAGCAGATTGACCACGTAGGCCTCGGACTGCTCGTCGATGTCCAGGTGTTGATGTTCGCTCGCGGCGTGAAAGGCGTCGCGAAAGAATTCGCGCAGCGAAGTCACGGCTACCAGAGATCCCGCAGAAAGTTCTTGCATGCTCGGCATCCTTTTGGTGACAGCGATGCTTGATCCTATCGGCTGAAGTGCCCTTATGTGAAGCGCCTCATCACAAAAAAACTCGCGAGGATAACAATTAGCAATCGTCGGGAATGGCTGCTAATCCAGCTCTGTGAGTGTCGTCACACTTCGCGCCGGCTGCGGCAATGACGCCGGCCATGCGCGCCCGTCCCGATTCAGCCACACCGGCTGCATGCCGGCACGCTCCGCACCCACGACATCGGCGAGCGGATCGTCGCCGACGTGCAGCACCTCGGCCGCCGAGACGCCCGCCTCGTCCAGGAGTCGCGCGAAGATGCGCGCGTCGGGCTTCGCCGCGCCCGCGGAGCGGGCCGTGACATGCCCATCGAAGTAGTCGGCGAGTCCGCAGCGATTGAGATCGGCGTTGCCGTTGCTGAGCGCGAACAGGCGATAGCGCTTGCGGAGCCGCAGCAGCGCAGGCAAAACGTCCGGATAGAGCTCGACCCGATTGCGGGCCGTGAAGAACACCTCGAGCGCCTCGTCGGCCAGCGACTCCGGGTGTCCGGTCGCAAGGAACTGTTCGACGAGGGCCCGGTGGCGCAGGAAGCTGAGATCATGGCTCTGTGCCGGGAACCGGTCCGCGACGCTCGCCCGCAGCGCACGCATCGTTTCGATGCTGTGTTCGCGTACGGCCGCGGGATACCGTTGCTGCAGCCAGGCGTAGAGCGTGTTCTCCGCCTGCGCGATCACGGGCGCCACCGGCCACAGGGTGTCATCGAGATCGAGACTCAAGACCAGCGGCGTCGGCAAATATTCCTCCACGTGGCTTCCAGGTTATCATTTGGCATGCACAACCGTGACCGCCTCGTCGCCCTGGCATTTCTGTTCGCTGCGTCCGTGGTCGTAGCGACCGCCTCGATGGCAGCTCCCAAGCCCGCAGAGAACCGCGCGTTCGACGTGCACGACCTGCTCGCCCTGAAGCGGGTCTCGGAACTCGCGGCGGCCCCCGACGGCAAGCACCTTGCGTACACCGTGCGCAGCGACGATCTGGATGCCAACACGGGACGCACCGCCATTTGGGTGCAAGACACGACCGCGCGCCACGCGCAGGCGCAACGCCTCACCGGGGACAAGACCCATGACGGCGCGCCGACCTGGAGCCCCGACGGGAAGTACCTGTATTTCCTGTCCGCGCGCAGCGGATCGACGCAAGTGTGGCGCATGTCGGCGAGCGGCACCGAGCCCTTGCAGATCACCGATCTGCCGCTCGACGTCGACAGCTTTCGCGTCGCGCCCATGGGCGATCGCCTGCTCGTGAGCTTGGCCGTGTTCCGCGATTGCGCCGATCTTGCCTGCACGAAGCAGCGCCTCGAGGCCGCCGCTCACACCGCGGCACACGGCGTACTCTATGACCAGCTGTTCGTGCGGCACTGGGATACCTGGAGCGACGGCCGACGCTCGCAGCTTTTCTCGATCGCACTCGATGCCAAAGGCCTCGCCACGGGCAAGCCCGTGAACCTGACGGCGGGCATCGACGGCGACGTGCCGAGCAAGCCCTTCGGCGGACGCGAAGACTACGTCTTCAGCCCCGACGGCCGGCAGGTCGTGTTTTCGGTGCGCATCGCGGGCAAAACCGAGCCCTGGTCGACGAATTTCGATCTGTTCGCGGTGCCTGCGGACGGCGGTTCCGCTCGCAACCTCACGGCCGATAATCCCGCCTGGGACGCGGCACCCGCGTTCTCGCCCGACGGAACGCAGCTCGCCTATCTCGCGATGGATCGGCCGGGATTCGAGTCGGATCGATTTCATCTCGTGCTCATGAACTGGAGCACCGGCGTCAAGCGCGCCCTGACCCAGAACTGGGATCGATCGATCGCCAACTATGCGTGGGGGCCGGACGGCAAGACGCTGTTCGCGACCGCCGACCATCTGGGCCAGCATCCGCTCTGGACCATCGACGTGGGGAGCGGCCGGTCCAGTGCCATCACGGGTGCGGGCACCGTCGAGGACTTCAGCGTCGCCACGCACCAGATCTTCTTCACCGAGAGCACCCTTGGGCGTCCGGCCGAGATTTACAGCACGGGTTTCGGCGGCGGTAAGCCGCAGCAGCTCTCGGAGCTCAATCAAGCCTTGCTCGCCACGCGTAGTCTCGGCGGCTACGAGCAATTCAATTTCCCCGGCTGGCACGACGAAACGGTGTTTGGCTACCTCGTCAAACCGGCGAATTTCGTCGCGGGCCGGAAATACCCGCTCGCCTTGATGGTTCACGGCGGCCCGCAAGGCAGTCTCGCCAACATCTGGCACTGGCGCTGGAACGCCGAGACTCTGGCGGGCGCGGGTTACGGCGTCGTGATGATCGACTTCCACGGCTCGACCGGTTACGGCCAGGCGTTCACCGATTCGATCAGCGGCGACTGGGGCGGCAAGCCGCTCGATGATCTCAAAGCCGGCGTTGCCGCGGCGCTCATACGCTATCCCTGGCTCGACGGCACGCGGGCCTGTGCGCTCGGCGGCTCGTATGGCGGCTACATGATGAATTGGATCGCGGGGAATTGGCCCGATGGCTTCAAGTGCCTAGTCACGCATGACGGCATCTTCGACAACCGCAGCATGTATTACTCGACCGAGGAGCTCTGGTTTCCCGAGTGGGAACAGGGTGGCCCCGAGTACGCGAACCCCGCCGGCTACGCAAAATTCAATCCGGTCGACTACGTCAAGAACTGGAAGACTCCGACGCTCGTGATTCACGGACAGCTCGACTACCGCGTGCCCTATGAACAAGGGCTCGCCGTGTTCACGGCACTGCAACGGCGCGGCATCCCCAGCGAATTGCTGTA
>Ga0116229_10015018_pt1 | contig 10646 bp, 14 predicted proteins | sample S1TSphgellanicum_3_FD_87313 | JGI IMG/M metagenome (GOLD analysis project Ga0116229, IMG submission 87313) | Host-associated microbial communities from peat moss isolated from Minnesota, USA - S1T2_Fc - Sphagnum magellanicum MG | ecosystem: Host-associated > Plants > Peat moss > Unclassified...
AGAAAGAAAAAAAACAAAATAAAAAAAAATTAAAAAGAAAAAAAAAAAAAAAAAAAAAAAAAAAAAAAAAACAAAAAAAAAAAAAAAAAAAAAAAAAAAAAAGAAGGAAAGAAAGGAAGAAAGAGAAGAAAAGAAAGGAAGGAGAGAGAGAGTGGGGTTTGGTATGTGTTTTTGTGTATCTCAAGAAAATAAAATAAAATAATAATAAGATATTTAGCAAGAATGTTGTTGCTCTTTTTCTCTTGAAGAAATTTTAGTTGTTGGGTGTTTTTTTGTGTGATTTCACAGTTTTGTTGTTGGTTCCATCATCATCATCATCATCATTTTTTTGTAACCCAACATTTGGTTTCATGTTTGTTTCATGTTTGTTGTCGTTGTTATTGTTGTTGTTGTTGATGTTGGGGTGTTGGGATTGGTGATGATTTTCATGCTTGTGAAGAAGAAGCTTCTTTGCATTGTGAAGATTGTGGTTTAGTTTTGTTGCAGTGCTGGTGTGAAGATTGTGGGTTGCTTTTGTTGCAATGCTGTTGTGAAGATTTTGTGGGTTGCTTTGGTTGCAAATGCTGTTTTGAAGATTGTGGGTTGCTCTTGTTGCAATGCTTTTGTTTTGAAGATTGTGGGTTGCTCTTGTTGCAATGCTATTGTTTTGAAGATTGTGGGTTGCTTTTGTTGCAATGCTGTTTTGCAGATTATGTGTGGGTCCACCAGACTCCAGATGATTGTAATTTATTTGCAGTAAGGAAAAGAGAGAAAGAAACAGGAACAAACAAGAGAAAGAAACCAACAGGGTACACACATAGACAGCCAGGGTGAGTAGTGATGGTGTGTTTCTTCTTAACTTTTGTTTGGTGTTTTTTTGGGTAGATAATTCTCTTGTTTTGTCTGCTACTGAAGCCATGATGGTCACAAATTTCTGTCTGGCCGATTTCCTATTTCTTGTTGCAATGGGTGATTTACATTTCTTTGTCTGGAAGCTCGAAGTCAGAGACTGTTGTACCATGTCTAGAACAATGGGTGGGGATGACTTGGTTCGTCCCAGAGCAACATTCTTTTCCCAATTGTAGAGATGGGTTTTCCTCAATGGCATTAGAACTGTGATGATGTGGTAGACCCACATTCTTCATGTCCTGGATGCATACCACTTTTTCACTGAGGAGAGAGAGAAAGATTTTTTTGTAGAGCAGGAATTCTTGGACCCATTGCACATTTTTTTGTGTTGCTGTTGCAGCAGACTGATTGTCAGGTGCTCTGTTCTTGGTATAAGAATTCAAGTCTGAGGAGGAGAGCAGCAAGCAAGCAAAAGCAATCTCAATGTCAGAGGGTTTACAGTTTCTGGTTTCAGCAGCGGAGTGAGTGAGTGAGTGCAACAATGTCTGCAGCTGCAATGGGGTTTGTGAAGCAGGAGGATGAAGAAGAGGCTGGTTGTGGTGGGATCTACATGGAGCTAAGCTCCAGCAGCACTGACAGTGGTGATACACAACAACAACAACAACACCCACAAAGAGTACTGGATTCAGGAAAGAGATTTGGCAGTCCTGTGACAACCACAAGCCATTGTTGGGAAGGGCTTGTTTCTGAGAAGCGTCAGAAAGTGGAATCTGTCAAGGATGATGTTCACAGTGGTGGATTTGGTGCTTGGAGGAGGATTGAAGATACCATGTCAGAGGATGACGAGCAGCGACAGCAGCAGTTGGAGTTGGCCACCAGACGAGCAAGAGCTCCTGCTGCAGTTGTTGTAACTCCTCAAATTGTTGTCACACCACCTGCATTTCATCAAGCTTTGAGTGATGCAGCTCACTCCCGTGCTGGATGCAAGCAGTTTTGGAAAGCTGGAGACTATGAAGTTCAGCAGCCTATGCCTGATGTCAGGCATCAAGCAGGTCAGCAGTGAAGAAGAAGACTCTTTCCTTCCTTACCCCCATCATGTTGTTGATGCATTTCTTTCCTGTCTTCTTGAAGCTGGCTTCCATCTTTCTTCTTTGTCTGAGGAAGCTGATCATGATTTGGATCAAGCAAATTCTGATCAAACTCAGTTGGGTTTTTCAAACTCAATCATTTGCAGGAGGAATCGATCATGTGCGTGTTCATCCAAAATTTCTGCATTCAAATGCAACCAGTCATAGATGGGCATTAGGAGGTATGTTTTTTGTTTTTGATTGCAATTCCCTATTGCTAAATTTATAAAAAAATCAGGAGCTTAAACCTGGAGCCCAGCAATTGGAACTCCGGGTTTGAAAGACCCTCCAACTTGAGTTGATAGTTGTGCATCATAAGAGAAGAAGAAAGTAGAAGAAGAGGAAAGGCCATCTCTTGCCTTCCTACAATTGAAACATCTGTGTTGGTATTGCTTTTTGTGCTGCTGGTTCCAGCTGACAGGTGACATTGTTGTTGGAGTTGGAGATCTTTGGTGGCAGAGTTGGGGATTGTGGTTATGGCAAATTTTTAGGGTATCTTACTTACTTCAGACGTGGTTTTTTCTTCCTGGGTTGCAGCTGTTGCTGAGCTTCTGGACAATGCATTGGATGAGGTGATGACTGAAATTGTTACAACCCTTCGCTACTTGTAGTCATCCATTGGTTTGCAGAATTGATAAATCAATTCAGTTTTTCATAAATAAATTTTGTCTATGGTTTGCGTTGAGTGTCTGGAGGGAGCACTCAAGTTTTGGGATGCTTATGATTGATCAGATCGTTCTAGATTGTTGTCCACTGGACCCATTGTATGAAGGATGTGCCACTCACTCACTGACCCACTTACTCACATGTTTGGGTATGGGTGTTTTGCAAGAAAGGTTTGGCTGGAAGAAGAAAATTTTCTAAGAGGGGGGATTTGTGATGTCTGCAGGTTACAAATGGTGCCACTTATGTGAGTGTGAATATGATAAGGGATCCACAATCGGGTGCACCCATGCTCGTTATTGAAGGTAAGGTTGGTATGATGATAATGAAGCCAGTGTCAGAATTGGGAACCATAGGTCCTTTGTAGCATTGTTCATCTATGTGTGGAGCTTGCGCCAATTGGTATTAGGATTTGGGTTGTTGATATATTGCTCATCAGTTGAAGAAACTCCATTCTTATTGCATCCCTTATTATTTTTCTTTCTTTCCTTTCTTTTCTTCTTTCTTTCTTTGCAGATGATGGTGGTGGAATGGACCCGGATTGTATGCGCCAATGCATGTCATTGGGCTTTTCAGCAAAGAGCAAAAGTGCTAACACCATTGGTCAATGTGAGTGGAATGGAAATTCCATGGACCTGCTGATGAATGAGTATGCAGATTTTTCCAGCATCATTGTAGTAGTGCCTGTGGTTTGTAGATTGCAGAAACGTAATGTTGTTAACAGTCACTACCAGCTGCCAACATTACAGTTCTTACTCATGTAATGTGAAGATGGAAATGGATTCAAGACAAGTACAATGCGCTTGGGGGCGGATGTGATGGTGTTTTCACGTTCGCTTGCAAACAATGCTCACAGGTATCAAAACTAAAAACATTGGCCTATAAATATAATGATAATAATAATAATAATTTTATTTTTTTTCCCACATGTTTGACTTGCAAGAGAATTGTTATCTTCAAATCCAGGAAGATGGGCTATTACAACATATGGTTCAGACTCCAGAGCTGCTGACTGAGCATTCTCCATATTGGGTCCAAGCCAAAAGAAGCTAAAGTCTAAGGATATCCTTGTAGGGCATACCATCTCAAATATTGTGCTATATTGTCATCAGTTTGATGATGTGGGCTGGTTTCTGCAGAGGCGATGAATGTAGAGAGAGAGCCCTAAATGCTGAATGATTTTTGTGAGAGGCTGTGACTTGAGAGAATGGCTTTGTTCCTTACTGCAGGGCTACTCAGAGCATTGGGATGCTGTCTTTCTCTTTTTTACGTCAAACTGGACATGATGACATAGTTGTTCCAATGGTATGTATGTCTTCAGCATTCCAAATCCATACCTGTTTGGGTGCCTGAATCCAAGTGAACATCAGATTGTTAGGAACATGTTGAAAATATAGCAGAGGAGCTGATATCATAGTCATGTAGAGAGCACAGTGAAGAACTTGACAATTGCTAAGATCTATGTCTTGATGCTGTGTTGGAAATTTTTTCCTCCAACTGCCAGTGAAGAACCTGACTTTGCAAACATGCAAATTTTGTATCACTGCAAAGATTGTAGTTTGGAAATTAATTCTTCTGAGTTTGTGCAAAGGGGAAAGAAGTCATTGGTATGAATTACACAAAAACAGATGCTCAGGTCCTTGCAGACCCTTCCTGCTTTTTACAACTTCTATGGTGCAGGTAGATTATGAGATAGGAGAAGAGGAGGTGTGGAAGCTGTTCAGGACCAGTGCTACTGACTGGACGTATAACCTGAACACCATCCTGCATTGGTCTCCCTACTCATCTGAAGAGGATCTGTTTGACCAGGTCTGTGTTCTTCCTCTTTCCTCCTTGCTCTGTCTCCAATTCAGCAAACTCTCCAGTGTTCAATCTAGGAGCATGATGGGTATATCATAATGTTGTTGCAATCTAATCACTCCCACCTTGCATGCCAGGACTTTGAATCTGTACCCATTATGTCTGTGAACATGTGCAGTTTGCAGGGATGAAACAGCATGGGACTAGAATTGTACTGTACAACCTATGGGAAGATGATCAGGGTCAGCTTGAGCTTGACTTTGATGCTGATCCTTATGTATGTGAGCTTGTCATTGACCAATTTATTGTCTTCAATGGTTTTCACTGACCGACGGTTTCAACGTTGAGTCTTTGTCATATGTTCGTTCCATGGCTGCTCTTTCTCCTGAGAAACACTTTGAGCTTCAAGACCCCCCCAAAAAAAAAAGAAGCCAAGCCTTCAAGAGGTTTGTCCTAACTACTCTCATGTTCACTGAACAACAGGACATTCAAATCAGAGGAGCAAATCGTGATGAGAAAAAGATCATGATGGCCCTGCGTTACCCCAACTCCACACACTATCTCACATATCGCCATTCTTTACGGGTCTGCTGCTGCTTTGTGGTTCCTTGTCACCTACCACCACCACCACTACTACTACTACTACTACTACTACCTCTTTCTTTCTCTTTGATGATCTTGTGTGTGAGTGCAGTAGAAGGTCATCTTCTGCTGTTGTTGTTTCATCATCTGATCACTGTTGATAGATGCGCTAACTTGTGGTGCTGCCTGCTGCAGAGCTATGTCGCTATTTTGTATTTGCGGCTTCCTCCTGGCTTCAAAATCATTCTTCGGGGACGTGAAGTTCAGCATCATAGCCTGGTTGACGATCTTATGTATCCACAGGAACTCACATACAGACCGCAGGGTGGTGTTGCGCATGTTTCTAAAGAAAGTGATGTACGAATGAAAATGCTTTCCTCTTCCCAACTTGCAGAGAATTTCAGAAATAGCAAAAGACTGTCTCTCTGGGTTGACCATGAACTGAAACCTACAATGGGTAGTGATTGGCCAGGGCCAATGCCTGCCTTACAGTTTGGGTGTTGAGCATAACTGTACATTGCTCTATGTTTAGGGTTTAGGGTTTAGGGTGTCAATGAGATGGGTCAAGGAGGTGTTGACGCTGAATTGGTGGTGTATGCAGATGATGGCAGTAGTAACTATTGGTTTTGTGAAGGATGCTAAGGACCATGTAAACTTACAGGGATTTAATGTGTACCACAAGAACCGTCTGATCAAGGTACTCACTTCTGATGGTACACTGCTCCCAGTTTGAATTCCCTGAACCTTGAAGAAACCCATCTGCAAGTCATCTCCATAATAGTCAGTCTATGTGAAGCTTGGAATGATGGAAATCCGTCAACAGGCTTGTTTGTGCAAGAGGATTAGGCTCTGATGTATTAACCAGTGTTAATTGTCTTGCGGGTTTCTGCAGCCATTTTGGAAGATCTGGAATTGTACTGGCAGTGATGGGCGAGGTGTTATTGGTGAGCTTTCCCTTCTTGCTTTGGTATACAGACTGGACAATCAACCATGGGGCCTCCTATTCATAACAGATGAATTCCAGTTGCATGGTCTTCTGCATAATAGTGTTATGGCAACTACAATGGGGTTCATTAATTCAGTCATGTTTTGTTGATCAACTTTTTTGTTGTTGTGGGTTGTAGGAGTGTTGGAGGCCAACTTTGTGCAACCTGCTCATGACAAGCAAGGATTTGAGCGCACAACTGTGCTGGCACGTCTAGAGTCCCGCTTGCTGCAGATGCAAAAGCAGTACTGGTTTGTTCCATTTCAAAAACCCTTGTTTGTAAACCCTAAACCCTTTAACCTTCTCATGTGAGATGAAGTGAAATTGATGATGCCACTACAGGTGGATGTAAAGGTTTGATGCTTGAATGATTGGTGAATCGATGGAATTAGAATCTTGTATCATCCATTGTGGGAGACAAATTTGTTGACTTTGATTCTTGGCAGGGCAAACAATTGTCAGAAGGTGGGCTATGTAAGCAAGAAGGGTAGAAAGAAGAGTATACCAGTTTCACCGACAGGTGGAGGTAAAAGAGTCACCTAGTTCCTCGCCCCCTATATAGCCATGGACAGAGGAAAGATTTTTCTGCTATTGTATCTAATTTAAGTCCCTTAATCCCTGTTTTTTTCCTGAAGAGTGCAGCATTCCAGTAACCTGAATTTCATAAAGTGGGTTGTTACAACACAGAGGTGGTTGTGCATAGGCGACAAGCTCCATCGATCTCACCACCAGTTTCAGAGCCTCCAGAAGAATCCACCAGAATAGTGGGAGATGCTAGAATTGCTGGCATAAGAGTGGCATCAGATAGGGGGGTTCTTCTCACGTATGGCGATCATTCGTTAGTGAAATCTCATCGTCAGGATGTTGAACCCACCGCTGCAATTTCCAGAAGTGGGTCCCTCAGCAATGGAACTTCTGGAGTTTCAAAGGTATGTATGTGTCCACCACATGCTCCATCAACTCAATTCTTAAAAAAAACTCCTTTCATACAAAGGATAGGAGACTGGATGTGGCAGATTTGAGAGGATCTAGTAATTCTTTGATGTGGAGTTGCACTACGATTTTTCATGACAAGTAGAATCTTCCTTGATACATAATTTTTGAGAGGTGAAAATTGGGATTTGGGTGGCAGGGCAATGAGCCTGGTCCTAAGGAGATTGTTGCTGGTCGTAAGTCCTTGGAAGATCTAGGTCGAATGGTATGTCCACAAAATACACACATCCTTTCCAAAACTCTTTGCATTAGTATGTACCTCATTCCAGATTTTGTGACTTCGGACAATAGCACATGTGCTTCCATGATTGACATGTTTGTATTGGATGCTGTTTCACAGTAACAGTAGTGTTGCTGTTGTTATCCTTGTGAAAAGGTGTTGTTAGTGGTCAGGATTGTCCAATGTTTCGTTCTCTCTAATAATAGAATCCAGAGTGTTGATCTATTGGAAGTGCAGTTTGTTAGGAGGGCAGCAGCAGCAGACTCAGCGCATGTGGGACAAGTGCAGCAGGTGGTCACTCCCAATGACCACTGTAGACCATCTGTTGAGATGGAAATTCTCAAGCAGCTCAAGGAAGAAAATTATCAACTTCGAGAAAGGTGCATACTTTGTATGTTTGTATCCTGTTTGTTTCTTCCCAGTTTTTCAGTTTTTGGGTTTCAATTCTGTTTCTAGGGCAATGTGGTACTTCCATTCCCTGAACTCTTTTGGCATCGAAACCCAAAACTTGCTATGTGAGATTTGATTTTTCTTGCTCATTTTTAAATCAACTGATTTTCATGTGGGCAACTGAAATTCCAGTACTGAATGTGGGATGACTTTGTACAGCTGGTCTCTATTCTCGTTGTCCCTGATACAGTGTAAAATATTCTTACTTCAGATGTCACAGACTAGAGGAGGCCACTGATCAAAGTTTGATGTTTGAAGTCGACCGAAACCGTAAACTAGAAGCCCAGGTATTTAAAGTCTTGCCTCTTCCTGCTCATCCAGAGAGGGGATAGAAAAAATTCACTCAAAAGGAGTCAGTCATCCATAGTCTTCTGCCTTTTCCAACTAATTACTTCTCTGTGCTTCTTTATATAGCATGAGTGAAGGTTATCAGGAAATGGGTCTTTGCCCTTGGGAGTCAGGAAATTCCTAATCATCTAGTTTCAGACAGTAAAGCATTTTTTTACTCCCGATGGAAAATAATTTGCATGCACACTATGGCAGCTACTGGACATGGAGCAGCAAGAGGCTGTAGATAGGCGCTGTCTAGAGAAGTGCATACGGGAACGGGACAGTCTGAAAGCTGCACTGGAAGAGGAACGTCAGCTTCGCGAAAGTGATGATGAGGAAATGCGAAGAAAATGGAAGGTAGTATGCACACTAAAAACTAAAACTGGGGGTTTTTGTTGCTTTTTGAGATCCTACCATATTCAAACTGCTCAAGGGATGGATGACAGGTTAGAGGCTGTTGGGTCACATGTGTTCAAGAATTCCTCAAACTCTAAGACACTTAGTTTAACTTTTTGTACAAGGTGGTTGTATCCAATTTGCTTGAATGTTCCATCCTTTGATTTAGCTGTCCTCAGGAAGCTTTTCGATTTTTCAACATGAGCTACCGATTCATCAGTTTTGTTCCATTCTTTCAGGTTGCGCTTTTGCGTGTGCGGGAGCTTGAAGCTGAAAACAATCGTTTGCGGTTAGCAATGAGTTGTTCAATTTGAGTTGGAGGCTGTGAATTGGGTATTTATCAATGGGTATGTTTCATTACTCTCTTTTTGTAAATTCACATGAGACTTTCTATTATTTTGGAGGGAACTGTAACTCAAGGCTGTTGTCAAAATTCTCAAAATGAGCTGGTACTGGAACTGTGAAGGCTCTTTTCAAAAATTGAAAAAAATTAGCAAGGTTTGAAACTGAGAAGGTTCCCTTTGAAACCAAGATCCAAACAAAACTGGAGCATGCCTTTCTTTGGTGGTACTATTATGTACATCAATTTTCTTTTCACATGGTTTATGACTTTTCTCTTTGCACCTGAAATTCTCAACAAAATGAAAATTGCACAACAAAACTGGGAAACATGTGGAAAAAATGATTCATTTGAAGCAGAACGACCCACATGCTGAAATCCTACCATAATGGCTATTCCAACTTCAATATTGTGGATTTCCCTGTGAGAAACAACACTACTACTTAATTATAATATAGTTAATTATAAAAAGGTATCTATCTCATTTGCATCAATATCTACAACTGCCCATGATGTTCACAATTTGGGAGTAATGGACTGAGTCAAAGGGAACATATATTCTGTTGAGAGTGATGTTTTGACACAAGAATTCATTTTATCTTTTATTGTGTTTGTCCATTTAGTTATAGATATATGTATATGTATTGATGGCTCTTTGTTGATTTATATCAATCTATCTCAAATTCCCAGCAACAACAAAACCAACAAGCTAGATGCTCACCATTATGTCAACATTGATCTCTCGGAGCGCTTATCTCCTTAGAGAGTTGAAGAATCCAAATTGAAGACATGGGATTGGGTTGAGAACTAGATTTTTCCTGAAAAACTCCAAAAATTAGATAATACTCAATCAAGCCATGGAGCAAGGAAACCACCATTACAAGAATTCAAACTAGCATGTTACCAGCAAGTTGCAAAACAATTTTAGCAGAAATATCAAATCAAAAGCAGCAGAAAAAACATTCAACCATTGTGTATGTATACATTTTCTCAAAACCCTAAAACTCATCTCCAAATGTTTGGTTCAAAAACAAGGGACTGTCAAAAAAAACTCACTGCAGTACAAAGGGAGGAGGGAGCACCTTGTCTTTTTTACAAATGAGAAAACCGGAATGCTGACATACCAATAACATTAATAGCACTATGCAATTTCCCTGAATGAAATATTTCAAATCGTGAAACCTAATTTGGATGGTTACAGACATGACTCTCTCTATCACAGCAACACTGTCGGGTTTAGGTTTCAGACCCCTTCTTGATAGAACCATGCTTGTATAATTGAAGGGAGAGTCTTTGTACCTTTTTGTTTCTCAAGGAACAGATGTTGCAGGAGCAGATAAAGAAAAAAAGGCCCTGGAAGGAACTAACTTTCAATGTACAAGGCAAGAGGCAAATCACCTGAGAATCACCAACCATAGTTCAATCATTTGCTGGCAATGAGGCCCTGTGTTGTTAATAGCTGTGGCTTTTACATCTGTCTTCGTTCAGACCCACATGATTGCACCTTTCTCATATGGTGGGAACATCATAACGAGAGATGTGGCTCTTTGTTGCTGGTTTTACATCATCATGATCTTTGCATCAACTGAACCCACCAATGCTCGAACAAATATGTTAGGTCACAGGGCATGTCGTAGCAAGAGATGCAGTGCTTCTAGCAAATGGGTTTGACATCAGCTTCACTTAAACTCACCAGGAGCTCAACCCTGGATGACTGATGGTTATCTATTGCCATGGGCTCCTGCTGCTGCTGTTAGATTTACATGATCTTTGCCAAAAAAACTCCCCAGATTCATAGCATATGGGTAGGTCATGAATAGGGGGGGGGGGGGGGGGGCCAAGGCCTTTTGTGGGTTTTTAAATCATATTCCCCGGGACGAAAAAATTCTCCTTTGGGACACCAAACCCCATGACGGGTTATTTTGTTGTTGG
>Ga0116229_10015019_pt1 | contig 10645 bp, 5 predicted proteins | sample S1TSphgellanicum_3_FD_87313 | JGI IMG/M metagenome (GOLD analysis project Ga0116229, IMG submission 87313) | Host-associated microbial communities from peat moss isolated from Minnesota, USA - S1T2_Fc - Sphagnum magellanicum MG | ecosystem: Host-associated > Plants > Peat moss > Unclassified...
AAGTTTACATTAATTCATGTAAATATTGTCTCTTTACAAATTCAAAAATTGTTGTGTTAATCAATCAAAAAATATGAAACATTAACAATAAACATAACATTTGTTTGAATATGGAATACCTACATATAAATATTTCATATTGCATTTTATATTGTTTTCACCTTGTAATACCCGCATCAACTTCCCAAAATTTTCATTGGTTTTGTTGGCCAACCATGCAATACTTGCATCTATAATTGCTAAATTGCATTTTGTAATGTTGTTGCCTTTCAATACCCACATTAGGTTTCCAATTTTTTCATTAGTTTATTTGGTCAATTATGTAATACCCAAGTCCATAATCGTTAAACTACATTTTGCAACATTGCCAACTTGCATACCCACATTGTGTTTCCAAAATTTTCATTGGTTTTTTGGTTGACTATGTAATACTTACATATGGGTCCTTAAATGTCCACTATTGTATTAACCAATTATGTAATATCTATATACCTACATATTTTCCCAATTTAAAAATTCACTTATATGTGAATATTACATGTGTCATGTTTGACATGTGGTTTTGGCATAAAACCAATGTGGCCATTACATTTTGAGATCAAAGGTCCATCTAAGGTAAGCTTGGACTAATAAATGTTAGTTTTAGCATGATTCTTGATGTGAATACTACATATTGGGTAATTAATACAACTTACAATAACTTGTTGGTTTTCTAATTCATATTTGTTTTAGATGTGGGTATTACATATTGGATGATTATTACAATTCATTAATGGTGGTTGAAGGTATTGGCATTGTGTTTTAAAGTGGGTTAATGAAATTTATCCATTTAAAAAGGGTATTGCAAAATAGTTTCAAAAGTGTGTTGATGTCTGAACCATTTCAACCCTAAACACATTAATTTTGCCAAAACTTTCATTAATGATAATCATCACCTTTTGTAGTACCTTTGAGATTTTCTTACATGTGAATAATACCAAAAAGGTAATGATTTAACCAAGAAGTCAATTTTTTTTTGTTGGAATATAAAAGTTTAGCCAAAAAAAATGGTTTTGGCAAAATGTGAAGGTTTAGCTAAAAAGTAAAAAAGTTTTGTTGAAAGGTGGAAGTTTAACCAAGAGAAGATATTAATTTTGTTGAAACATAGAGGTTTAACTTAGAAAGATATTGGTTTTGTCAAGAAGTGGAGATTTAACCAATAAGTAAAAGGGTTTTACTGAGAGGTGGAAGTTTAGCAAAAAGAAAAAAAAATTGTTGAAAGATAGGGGTTTGACCATGAAAATGTAAAAGTTTTGTTGAGAGGTAGTGGTTTAGCTCATAAGTAAAAGGGTTTTGTCAAAAGGTAAAAGTTTAGCAAAAAAAAAATTGATTTTGTCAAAAGGTAGAAATTTAGCCAAGAAATAAAAAGCTTTTGTGGAGATGTGAAAGTTTAGTTAAGTAAAGATATTAGTTTTGTTGAAAAATAAGGGTTTAATCAAGAAAAGATAAAAGTTTTGTCGAAATGTAGCGGTTTAACTAATAAATAAATTTTTTTTGTTGAAAGGTAGAAGTTTAATTAAGAAAAGTTATTGATTTTGTCAAGAGGTAGAGCAAACATAAAGGTTTCACAATAAATAAATAAATAAATAACCAAAAGATAAATGTTTAATCATAAAAAAATAAAGAAAGTTTTGCCAAAAAGCAAAGGTTTAATTAAGAAGATAAATGTTTTGGCTTGGAGGATAAAAGTTTAGCCAATGAAAAAATAGAAGATAGATAGGTAGGTAAGAAGGGGGTCAGTTGTTAGTCGGTATATAGGGACAAGATGTAGGTTAGTAAGGTAGCTAGGTCAGTAGGGTAAGTAGGTGGGAAGGCAATATGAAGGTCATGGTTGAGAAAAAAACAGCCCCCCCCCCCAAAAAAAACTTATTGGTCAGAAACCAAAAAGAGTTGATAGATTGAAACTGGATGAAAAAATGGAGCCCATCTAATGGACAGAACGGCCAACTGGTCATTGGTGGGTGCTGGTTCACTCTCTTGCGATCTTTTCGGACCTTCCCCTCATCTCCTTCTCCGGACGACTTAACTAGTGACCGACGAGATCGAGACTCCAGACGGGCGGAAGGAATTATAAAGCTCCACAAACAGAAGATCTTCAAACCCTAAACGGCGTTTCTCAAAGACTTTCCTCTGCTTGTTGTGGCATTCCAGCGTATCCCCAAGACTTATACGCATACAAGCACTCACGCACGGGAACACAATGGTAGCAGCGGCGGGGCCTTACTCCGGCTCTAGCACATTAGCCCTGGTACATTTCCCTTTCTCCTCCTCTCTTTTCCTTTGTTTCTGTGAACCATTTCTCTATCGTTTCTGTGTGTGACCTCCATCATCCATTTGGGCTCTCTCTTGCAAATTTTTTTTTCTGGTGTTTTGTTTGGGTTTTGTCCAGCATCTTCAACAGAAGATATCTGTGCAACGGGCGGCACATTTTTTTTCTGGTCTTTTGTTTGGTTTTGTTCAGTATCTATCTTCAACAGTGGATCTCTGTGGCAAACGGCGACACATTCTCAGTGGTCCTCATAAACCTTGGTCAGATGGTCCAAAGCAGGCAGTTTTCGATGCAATTTTGTGCACCTATGGTGCGCTCGCTCTGTTACAGAAATGCACTCGGGCAATAGGTTGACTACAAGCTGCTGACACTGAACAAGCATGTCATAGTTTTCCTAGCAACCGGTTTCTTTCAGTGGCGTTGAGGATGTCAATGTCGTAATAAGGATGCTTAACACACCCTTCTTGTGGATGTTGATTCAGGTGGCACGGATATCAGCTGTTTCAATTGGGGTGGTTTATGGAAGTATGAAACTTGCATATCTTAAGGTATGGGAAAAGCACATGCGCACTTGATTTAGGTTAACATTCCAGTGGGTGTTATACTGGTTGTGTTGCGGTTCTTTAGTATTACTGTGGGGTATTGTCGAATGGCTTACAAATTGTCATTTCATTTGCTTGTTCGTCTTGGGAGTTTCTGCTTTCAGTAATGTAATTTACTTTGTGTTAAAACTGCCACTGCTGCCGTTTCATTATTATGAATAAATCAAGTTTTTTTTGCATATGAGTCAAAGACTTGAATTAGATGTGGGTTGTGCAGGCAAGTGCGCCAAAGCCATCCAAACATTGACATGGTGGGGGGTGGTGGATAGTATTTGCCCTGTAGTGACTGGGAGCATTACCCACCATGTAGCCTTCAAGGCATGTTGCTTGAATCTTGTGGTTCAATTATGATGGATGGAGCTGATAAGGGTTGCATGTATTTTGAATATCAAGTGGGAAGGCTTGGCCTACAATTCTTTAGTCACCCTTGGTGACTAGTTTGGCATCTGTGGACAAGATGGAGGGACTTGTTAGCATGTGCAGGGTTTTTGATCAGAGGTTTCAAGTTTGTCTTCATCCTGCTACTGTTCTTATTCTTCTGGAGTTTTGGCTCTTTTAATAAATCTTTTCAAGTTTTCATTGGTTACCAATTTGGCTGCTGCCACTGTGTCTTCATCCTTATGAGCCAGTGTTACTATTTGTTGGCTAAGCCAATCTGGCCACAAGCAATTGTTGGTACATTCTATTGAGGCTGGTGAGTTCTGTGGTTACTTGGATACTTGCGTTATCTTCCTTGGAAGGGTCTGAGGAGGGTTTGCTTATGTCCACAGTGTCAGAATTAGTGAGGAAGTGTGCTGTCTCAGTCTGACAGGACCACACAGACTCTATGTTGCTAGCAATCAAGGCCATATTCATCATGTTGTGTTATTGGAGACAGGATCAGAAATTTCGACAACTTTCACAGATGAGGATTGTGTTGGACCAGTTGTTTGCATGGATTTGCTGTTAGTGGGAGTATCTCCACTTAGAGATAATAGCAATGATGGCAATTTTCAGGCAGATAAAATCATTGCATTGGGTAATGGATTAGGTACTGTTACTGTACTAGCATTAGTGAGAATGGGAGCTTGACCTCAGATACAGTGTCACTCCACTTGACTGGCAGATCATAAGTGACAGCTTCTTGGAGTCTTTTTCTGCAAGTCTTTTGGCAGGGGGTTCTCTCTTTCATCTCATGATTTTTCAGCTCTAGATTGACGGCTACTGTAATTCTTAGGGCAATTACATTGTCAAATATCCAGAACTTGGAACCACTTATGTTGATGTAGGATGTCCAAAAGTATTGATGCTTGTTTCTGCAAGCACAGCTTGAACCACGCCAAATCTTGCAACAGGAGAATCTTCCCTGTAATCACCAATATCAGGATAAGCAGCCCCTATTATAGGTGTGAGGATCACTTCTGGACAATCCATGGGGCTGTGTTCTACACTCGTCTCTGACTGAGTATCTCATCTGTTGGATCTGCACAGTAATGTAGATTGGAAGTTTAGTGCATTGTAATGAATATTAGTTTTGCACCTTGTAATGTACATTATTTGAAAGGAGATATGTCCTTTGATTCTCCTTGCTAGAGTAGTAAAATGGCTGGACAACAGAGGATCTGGGGTTCAAATGTCTCGCCCTTATCTAGCTGTGACTACATAGTTTATATCAGATTGTGCATCTCACTGTGTATGGTCTATGTCTTGGAACAGATTTGTGTTCACAATAACTCCAAAAGGACTCCTGTGCAAGTTGCAAACAAATGAGAACTTGGCACAGGGCCAGGTCCTCAAAAGGCATGCAGTTCTGGTAGCACTTTGTAAATCTTGACTCCAGGCCCACACTGTATGCTGGGATGGATGCTCCTCACAGCACATAGCTGAAACACATAGGCAGCTTTCTTTAACATATGTTCACATAAAATTTCACAACTATTGCAAATGTTGTAGTTCACATTGCATGCTAGGATATAGACCCATGTTAAGATATTGCAGAAATTGGGCAGGCAATTTCTACACTTTGTATGATTTGAGTACACCCTTAGTTCCATGAACTGGACCCCACATCCCAGGCTGTGCATCGTACTTAATATACGATTCTTGAAATCCTGTCAGAGGCATGCAAAGTTGGTAACGGACCCATTTTCTCCTTATTTTTCACACTGTACAAAACATATCAATAGCATTAAAAAAACAAGAAAATGTAGTATGAACTTCAATATAATGTGCATAGATGGTTCTGTGGAGCAACCTGGGAGCCCTAGTTTGTGCAGTGGTAAATCATGTTCTATTCCCCCCTAGCATGAGAGAAACAAAGTATTTGTTGTCATATCTAGCTTAGGACTGTATTTTCCTGAATAATCCTTCCCAAACCTGCATATCTGTTGAACTCGTATGTCAAGCAGATTATTATGTACTTATCTACACCCACCATCAGCTGCTAATGAAGTCACTGGGAAGTAGTCATGCTAGCTTGTCATTGCTATTTATGATGAAGATACTCCTGGATGCTTTCTCTTAGTTTCCTCTCAACATTCCCATTCGCATTTGAAACATTTGTTTGTTGCATTGGGTACTATTTCACAAGAAACATCCAATTTCTTCTTCCTGGCCAATTGATGTCAAACATGTCGTTCAGTTTGAATGGCTAATAGGTAATAATCCCCTTTCATTTTCAGTTGCAGGAGGAGCAGTTGCAACGAACTTTAGATGGAGTTTATATGCACAATTTAAAAAACTGCCATGATGCTCACTTTTTTCTCTCACAACTTCATGAGCAATCATAATGCTTAACAATCTTCACATTGCAAAGGTAGTTGTACTTCTTCTGCAGTTCTAGCACAACAAATTCAAACTATCAGTTGGAGGAAATTTTACTTCCTCCACAACACCAAAATTCACTTGGCTTTTCTTTGGTGCATTTCATCATGCAACTTCCTTGTTGCTCTGGGGGGGAAAAAAACGGAGGTTGGGATTTCAAGCCAAAAGTTGTATCCTTTGATTTCAACAGTTACTCAATCGTTCCAAGCTACCGTCTTTGAAGTTGGCTTGTAGTTTGAAGAGCTGCAAGAAGCAACTGACTTAAAATTTTGTTTTCTTGATCTGCAGGGTGCCAAATCTGTTGCCAAAATTGGTTTTGTGAGCTGTTGAAAATGAGTCCCCAAAAATAAAGCATGAGACAATTGGGTAACTTTGTAGTATTGCACAGTTATGGGAGAATATTTGAGCACTAGTTGCAACTCAACCTTGAACATTTGCACATCCTTCTTTAAAGCTTCACATAATGTGAATCACAGCAAACAAATCTAAAAACATAAAAACAAAATGGCCAGCAACGACCAATACTAGATACTTATCTCCAAGTATCTAGTGTAAACTGTCTAAAGATACTAGATATGTGGAGAACAAGTGTAAACCATCCAAAGATCAGTGTAAAGTTTTTGAGGGCTGTCAATAGTCATTTTGAGAGCAATCAGAACTAATTGTTCTTCCAAGTTACCTCAAATTTAAACCTCCTCTTCAAAAGTTTCCTCAAAACCTGGAATACCCCAAACCTTGAGCATGCTTTTCATAATATACAGGTATTGTTCTGTAAGTTCCCTCACATTTTTTGGGGGGGTTTTCACAAGGCTACTAGGATTGATTATCCATTGAGAGAATTTTTAAAAGTCCAAATTACAAAGTTGCAGCCAGTGTCTGACCTGCAACTTATGACACCAGACAGAGACAAAAATCTACTGGGTACTGGCAGCTGGATAGAAAGCATCACTGCACTCATCAGAATAGCAAAATTTGAAAAGAAAAGCATAGCATAAAGCTCAGGGGCAAGGGCATTACTGAAATAAATGGCGCATGAGGTGAGAGCCAAGTGCAAGCCTGATTTCTGTAATGCTCTTGCCTGCCCACAGGCTTTTTATGCAGCATAAGAATCGATGCAACCTTCATTCAGCCTTCAGGGATGTTGGAAGCACAGGTAAAAGAAGGCATTGAATGGAAGAAAGAATGGGGAAGAGTGGGGGGGGCTTTATGTTTTTCATAAAGCCTGCCATGAAAACAGAATTGTGGGGGTGGAGGAATAATTGTGATCTATAATGTGCCCTCCAGTTACATACACTAGAAAATTTCTAAGCTTGGTTTTTACTAAGCAAAAAAAAGAAAGAGGTCCTATTAGAAAGCCTGTACGTAACCCACAAGAAACTTAGAGGTCTCTCTGCCAATTCCAATTGGGTTGTTACTTGGGGGTTCAGAACTTGGGTTATCTGGTGTCTTTATTCTCTGTAGAAAGGGACAAACAAGTAATGCAACTTTTTGTTTTTTGGAGCTGTTTTGTGATTGTGTCACATGGCTAATTGTTGTTCACCCAATATTTTCATGTCCCACCATGGCCCCCCTCCCTCCCACTCTTAATCTCTGCAGACTTTGTTAAAGAGTTTGCAGTTCCAGAGTTTGAAAGGGTCAGTCAGTCACCCAGAACCCCAAAATCTCGCCAACGATGTCAACAAACTGTATGCATTTTTACACGACGTACTGGGACTATTGCATTGGATCCAACTTTTGGAAGTTTTATCTTATTAGAACCCGTTTTGCATTAGGTGAATCGGTTTCTTTGGTGAAAGTGTTTAGACTGTTTAGATTGGAACAGATTGTTTTGGTGTTTAGAGCATGAATACAGTAAGTAGATGTACAACATCTTATCTAGTGGCAGGGCCAGCGTGTTTGTGATGCCTTGTTATACCTGCACTCCCCATACAGAATCAGCATGCATCAATTGTGAACTCCAAAACATAACATAAGAAAAGATCATAAGAGCCAAATCTCTTTGGATGTAATTGCTGTTCATGGTTGTGTGATGAACTGGTGAGGCAACAACCATGTTGGACAGGGTTTCTCTGGATTCTGTGACTCTTTTGTAGCTGGTACTAGTTTAGGAAATCTATGTTTTATATATCATGTCCTTCTGTGATTGTAGCTGGATTAAGTAAGGAATACTTCTTTTATAAATCTATGTCATAGAGTTATCTGTAAAGTCAGGCTATTAGGGGGCGAGAACAGCCAGTTTCGGCATAACAGGGCATCAAACGCTTAACTGGAAATGAAAGTTTTTACAAAAGGAAATAACTTGGACCCAAACTAGTTTTCCACCAATTTTGGTGGTAAACTGAGTTTTCATCCCATGTTTCCTTTTTCCTGAGCGCCTGCACTGCTGCTACATATATTTTCACCGCTCCTACCTGCACAACTACTATAATTACTCTCCAACATTGTGCATTAAATGCTGAGTTTCAACATTTCATACCCAGATTGAATAAAATTTCCTTACTTTGCAGATACCACTGAAAGAGGGGATAGGGGCCAAAAGCAGAGGAGATAGGGATGAAACAGAGGGTGACTTTACAGATAACTCTAATATATCAAGTCCATCCCTCATTGTGACTGCAATGCATTAAGTAACATGCTTGAACCCATTGTCTAATTTGCAGGAGTTGGATTCCTATTTACTCTGGGCTAGCAGGTTCCCAGTAGGGGTGGGTGCATAGTGCATTATTTAGTTTGTGTGTGCTTACTGATCGAGTTCACTTAGACAAAGGGCAGCGGGTACTAATGTACAGACTAGAGACAGACTGTAGCTCTAGTGTACAAGCGCAGGTACCCGGGAGTACATGCACACTACAGTAAATTTAGTAATGCATAGTTTCTTGATTCGACTTTGTGTTAATTGATTATAATCCTAAACAATAACAAATTTGTTGTAGTACTTAGCATGATTGTTCCAAGTTTTCATTTAAAACTGCAAAAATCATTTATAAGCAACTGATTCATCAGCCACATTGTTAGCATTAATAATAAATAGTACCTAAAGCGATTAATGAGGTGCATATTTCACCTCATTTCTTTCATCATTGTATCCATGAGAATTCCAACTTTGGGCTAGTGATAATCTTTATATTTTTAGATTATACACATTTCATATAAGCGATGGCTCTTTGTCACAATTGGATTTGGTTTCAATTCTCACGAGGGAAACAAGAGATTATGATCTTTATCTACTACCTTCTATCTACACTAACAGATCCATGAGCCTTCCTATTAGTTAGATGAAATGCGTCGTTGCATTCTCACTTTCAAGATTTACTCCATCATATTTCAGAATCCACCCAAACCAACCAAGTATTTGGTCAAGATTACAAGGTAAAAAAATATTTAAAAATTTAGTTCAAACTTCAAGTTGAAAGTTACAAATATGTGTTGTTTGACTTAGCCAAAATGTCAATTTATCAACTTGGGCTTCACAGTGTTGCACACTACAAGTGATGATCAATTAAAGAAAAAGATGAATTTATTTTGTGCAAATTAAGTTTCATTCAAATGGAAATATTGAATGACATTACATGCAACTTGATTAAATTGAATTGAATTTCAAGTTAACTAAATTCAATTTTAATTCAACAATTATATTTAAATTCAATTGAAAAGAAATGAGATGCAAATTAACAAAAAAAAATTGAAAATATGAATACAATGTTAATTTTTTTTTTTAAAAAGAAAAAGCAATAGATCCAAAAAGACACCTTCCCATGCTTCTTTACTTGGGAATGGGTTAAACATATTCCAGTTTGGAATTATCCAAGTGATTACTTACATAATTATAAATTGACTCACCTAAACTAGCTTTGATGAATTATCATCACTAAAAATTTGAACCATGTTTGTGTGCAACCTTGTCAATATGCATAATATAGGTGTAGAAAATATATATACAAGTGTATAGGGATTGCAAAATAGGCTTGTGCCTAGGGAGGAAATAAAAAGCCTATTTGACCAATGAGATTATTAGAATGTGAGTTTTGAATCGTTTTGAGGAGTTCTTTTCAATAAATTAACACCTAGATGTTGTCCATAGGCTTGGGCTTAAGTGTGAAGAAAAAAATTGTAACCAATTATAGTAATCAAATTGGTGTTTTTAATTTGTTTTTGAGAATTGCCTTTAGTAGACTATTATTAGTTAGATGTTGCGTGCCTTTTGCATGACCCGATGTAAGTTTTTAAGTTTCATTTTGTTTGTTGCTTCTTTTGCTGAGTGTATGTTTTTGAATTGAGTTTCCATGTTTCACAATGTTTATCTATCATTCATGCTTCATATTTCATTTTGTTTGGTGTTTCTTTTATTCTTAGGTCACTCTCCAATATCCTTTCTTGTTGATGTTTTCCAAAGTTTGCAATCATTTCCTTCAAAGTCCCAAAGTTTTAATCCAAACATGTCCCATGGTGCATCAAACATCCATTTTTGGATGAAGAATAGAAAATATTATGTCAGTTTGGGATTGTAAAATTACATTTTTACACATGATGTTATTGTTAGCAAAACACAATACAATCAATCTACACCTACTATCAATTGGTTAGATTGTTTGATTGGTCCAAGTGGTCTGCTATTACCATAGTATCTTTTCACTATTTAAGTTCAGCACTTAGGAGATGAATAATTATTTTATTTTTGAAATTTCACTTTGGAAGTAAAAATAGTAATCTAATGGAATTTTGACAATAAATATAGGGAGTTGCTTTGGCATGTTTTCTAGATTGTAAATCTTTAACATAAGGAAACCTTTTACAACAAATTTTATTGTTTTTTTTTTTTTTTTTTTGTAATAGGGAGTTGTAATGTTTTATGGGTGGGGTTTGAAAAATGGGAAGAGTTAACCATTTTGGGGGTGGGGTAAGATGTTAGATGCCCAAAAATTATTTATTGAGT
>Ga0116229_10015022_pt1 | contig 10644 bp, 3 predicted proteins | sample S1TSphgellanicum_3_FD_87313 | JGI IMG/M metagenome (GOLD analysis project Ga0116229, IMG submission 87313) | Host-associated microbial communities from peat moss isolated from Minnesota, USA - S1T2_Fc - Sphagnum magellanicum MG | ecosystem: Host-associated > Plants > Peat moss > Unclassified...
TATTAATTATGTGTATGTATGTATATTGTTCATATAATGAATCTAAAAATTAATATTTGAACTTTAAAATTTATTATTCAAATCTGAAATTTAATATTTCAGTTATGAAATGTATATATATTTGAATTAAAAATTTCATATTTGAATTTAAGAGATATTTATGTGAATTTGAATTTTTTATTTGCATTCTCATTTTTTTGTTTAATTGAGAATCATTATTTAATTCTAAAAATTGTTATTCTTAATTTTGAAAAAAATTATTCAAATCTAAAAATCAATACTTCAATTCTAAACATTGTTATTCAAATATGAAAACTGATATTTCAATACTGAAAATTCTTATTTCAATTCTGAAAATTATATTTGAACTTCAAAAAATTTACTCCAATTCTGAAACATTTTATTTGAATCTAAAAATCAATATTTGAATTTGAAGTTTTAAATATGAATTCTTAATTTTTTTAGTTTTATTCAAAAAATATGTTTGAGTAAAAAATTATAATTCAAATTATGAAAATTATATTTAAACATTAAAATAGATGTTTCAACTCTGAAAATTGCTATTAGAATTCAGTTTTTATATATAAGATTAAAAAACATTTGAGTTTAGCAATTACTATTTTAATTCTAATTTTTTTATTGGAATTATTTGTTTATTTATTTGAATTTCAAAAAATATATTTGAATTTGAAAATTAATATTTGAATTCTGAATTTTTTACATTTAGTTTTTTGAAAAATTTTGATCCTTAAAATTATATTTCAATTCTGAAAACTAATATTTCAATTCTTTAAATAATTAGTTGAATTTGAAATTTGATATTTGAATCTGAAATTTTTTATTTCAATTCTTTAAAAAGTTATTTGAATTTAATTTTTTTTAGAATTCAAAAAGCTTATTTGATCTAAAATTTGATATTTGAATTTTAAATTATTATTTTTGATTCTAACAATTAACATTTCAATTTTGAGTTTTTACTTAAATTGAAATTAAAAAACTATTTTATTTGAAACTTGAAATTGCAATTCCAAATTATTATTTTTGCTTTTCATAATTAATATATCAATTCAGATTTTTTTTAATAATTGCGTTTTAAAATGGACATTTCAATTTTGAATCTGAAAATTGACATTTCAATTCTGAAATTTTTTATTTAAATTCAAAGACTTATTTCATTTAAAAAACGATATTTGAATTCTGAATTATTTTTTTGGAATCTAAAATTAATATTTCAATTCTTAAAATTATTGATTGAGTTTTAAGGATTTTTTCTACTAGTGTTATCCATAATGAATCTCTTTTATAAATAATTATGAACTATTATATTTACTACTTATAAGTTACGTTAAATAAATATTTTTAAAACATAGATTTTTACATTATATATTTTTTATTCTTACAATAAAAGTAGTTAATTACTGTTATTAATTTTACGTTACTTTAAAATCATTGTAATTACTTCAGATAAGAATTAATTATATTATATGCATTTTATTTTTTTCAATTGAACATAATTATTCGCAACTTATAATTTATAACTTAAAATTTTTTGGAAAACTTATAATGTGTTTAAAATAATTATTGTAATGATTGTAATTTCATGAATTGTTATAAAGTAATTTAATTTAAAATTTTTAAAAAATTTGGAATTACTTATCTATGATTTTAAAAAAATTTAATAAATTTTTTAATTATATAGTAATTAATATAATTATTTTAAGATTACTTTTTAAAAATCGTGTAGGGATTTTTTTAATAACAATTGTTCATTCATTATTTATAATTTGAAAAAAAATTGAAAAAAATTAAAGTAGTTAATTTTTTAATTAATTATATTATCTATAATTCGACTAGATATAGAAAAGTAATAAAATATTTTAACTATTTATCTATCTTTGAGTTATGTATTAACAACTTGTGAGAAACTAGATAGTTAGTTAGTTGAATATTAAGAAATTATTATTTATTTAAGTAGTTGATACTAAATAATTAATATTTGTAGTGTATAGTTTATATTTTAATTATATGTTAAATTTAATAATTATTAATTAAATGATTATCTAATTATCTATTGAACCATATACTTGAATTGTTTATAAATCTAAAAATTAAGAACTAAAGGCATGAGGAAAATTTTGGAATTATAATTTAGTTTGTGAAAAAGTTTCAACTTCAAAACTTATCCCATATTGTTTGTTCTCCATTCCTATTTTGAACATTGTATAAATAAAGGGTGTAATCATTCAATTTCACATTAAGAAATTCATGGACATGGGATGAGCCAATCAAAAGGCTTAACCCAAAACAAAAAGAAAAAATATGCAAAATTTTAAACTATCAACCTCCCCAACCTATTTATCTACTTAGCTAGGTAGGTACATAATATGATCTACCCACCTATGTTAACCTATGTACCTACCTACTTACCTTTTTACCTAAATAGGTAGGTAGGTATGTAACATAGGTTTATAGGCACATATTTATGTACCTATTTAAACACTTATTAACATAATATCAATATTTTGTATTAAATTCATCTTAAGGTGCCACGTGGCATATTTACATTGGGTCACATGTCATAATATAAGATCATCCAAGCATTTGAATTGAACGTCCTAGATTATTTCAAAATTATTATTATTATAATATTTTAAATAATTCAATATTAGAACACGTAACAACACATCATTTGCCTCAATTGTGACCAAAATAGTTGCATCGTAGTCACATGTGACAATATGTATACAATGGAATCAAAGGATGAACTTGTATTTGTTTATAATACAAATACAATATTTGTACATATTCTTTCATCCAATACCCCTTATTGTTTGCAACTAATGTTTCATGCGACTAATGAAATTTTAATGACAAAGACCAGTCAAAAATACATGTTTTTTTTCTAGTGCAAATGTCCCTACTTATTCACAAAATCTAGAATAATTCAGTACCTTTGTCAATGCCTCCCATTTGGTAGGGGTACAATTATTAAGCCTTGGGACCACCTGCCCATAATGCCATGTACCATAGCCACCCTGAATTAAATATCTACATATGAACATTTTGATAGGGGATCACTTTATCATCCTTCACTTGTAAACAACAATAATATCACATTCAGTCACTAAACATCAAGCCATCGAATGTATATAACCCCAAACCAAATTCATGAATTTTCAGTCATTTTGACTGCCATATTTTTAAAATTCTACCAATTGTCACCCACATATGTTCATAGTTGCAACTTGGTTCTATGTACTCAAATTGTTTTGCCAAGTTATCCTTCACCTTTTTTAACCTTTCTTCGAATTGATAGTTTATTGATTTTGCCAAATCCAACCAAGTCAAAGTATGTCGTTTTAGTTTTGAAAGCCATTAATTCCAACTTGGCACTAATGGGCACCCTTTTGCATTAACTATGATTATGGGTTTTTTCCCCTTTTCCCCAAAAGCCACCATAGATTAGTCCATTAATTGTTTTTTTTTGTTGCAGCACGGTTTTGCCTACGTACTGTATTGGCTTATAATTGCTTTACATCAATAGTTGATACCACTACCATACTTTTACTTTTAGAATAGGGCTATTTTCTTTAGCTTGTAAGGGTGGCCATGTGGAATAATGATCCCTTGCTTCTTAAATATATAATGGTTAGGCATACATCCCTTTTTTTAAATAGTAAGGTCATGTGAGGCAACTTTCTAACCCTCCACTCCTAGTTCTATGAGGTGATTATATTCAATGGTACATATGTTACTAGTGAAAGAAAAATGCAAAGTGTATCTTTAGATGTTAAGTTGTGTTTGTAATTAAAACCAAATGGTTTACTTCCTATGCATCATTTATGATTTGGAATTAATAGATATATATTCTAAATTCTGACACTCTAAATCCTAGAATTTTATGCTAAATTATTACCGATTTAAACCAACTTTTTAAGATTCAACACCATGCTCAACTTGGCAACAAACCTCCAATCATTCAAAACATTGTTCTTATCATTTACGTGATCCAAATCTAGCTTGTTTTAATTCATCAGAAAGCTAATTACAAGGCGCATCTACCTACCAATTTCAAGGTCTACATTCAAGAAGTTGTGGCATAGAAGCCGAGAGGGTTTCACAAAAGCAGGAAGTTCAACTTGACAGCAAACCTCTAATCATTTAAAACATCGATGCCATCCCATAATTTATTCAAATATAGCTTATATTAGTTCATTGGAAAGCTAACTACAAGGCACAATTGCCTACTAAGTCTCAAGCTCTACACCTAAATTAAAAAAAAGTTATGCTACAAAACCCGAGAAGTCTTGTGAAATTTTTTGAAAATTTCAAACTCTCCAAACTACCGCTATTCATTTCCATTCTTTCAAAGGTATTACTGGCATCTAGTTTATTCTCCCTCTTTCCACCATCTACTAAGACTAATCATTCTTCTCCTCCTAAAGAAAGTTGTAAGAACAAGTTTTTCCAAGATTCAATTCAAAAATTATGTCCGAAAAGAGAGCCCCAAATGATCAAAATTTGCCTTTTAAAGAGAAGGAAAAGGAAGGAGGTGAAGGAAAACCCCAACTCAGTGGCCTATGGAAAGTTCCAATGCTTAGTGGCCAATGGAAGGTTCCAATGTTTGGTGACCTTTGGAAGGAAAAAGATAAACATCATTTTCACCTCTTCTCACTTTCCCCCCAATAATTTTACTTAAACCTTTTTTTTTAACATTGATATTAAGGTTTTATTTTACCATGGTTCTAGACCGTACTTACACCTTTCTTTCATTTTCTTTGACCTATAAATTACAACCATGCATCTCAATGTAACAAATCTTCCACACATTCATCACCAATTTGATTTTGATTGAAGATTTTTTTCTTTTCCTTGAATTCATGGCGTCATGTATGACCAAATCTTACGGGCCTCAAATCGCACAAATGAATGAAAAATCGCTTCAGGAGTCATCCCTAGATTTGACGTTGATGCAACATCCTCGTGATGAAAATCGTGAACTACGAAAGGTGCGCCCTCATCTTAAAGTTGAACCCCTCGAGCTTGGTATTATCGCATTTCTCCAAACTCCCGCACCTTGATGATTTTGTTGTAGGGTGATGACTTCGTTTCTAGTGATGAACTTGAAACTATCTGCGAAGGTTTTTACAAAATTGAAGACACTTACATCTTCTCATGATCTTTAATTATTGATGTTGAACACTATCATTAGTTACACGGTTCGATTCATTAACTGCCTTCTAATAACAAGGCGGATTACTTAGTTCACACCATTCAACACATCATAAATTTCCTATAGTTATGAAATATCATTATGGCATAGCCCAAGATTCAACATGTAATTACAGCTCTTCATGGAGCTTATCCATAACCTGAATAAAAGTTTCACTCATCATGAAATCCATGTTGCCATTGCCACCTTATCACACTATTTATTTTAATCATTATGTTGTTCGAATTATTATTACGTTTACAATGTTTGAATATCATTTTTATCTCCATTGGGCCTTTCATTAACACCCCCTTAAGTGCTTCATGAATCTCAAACATCCTTGCTTATATGATTACCCACTAAATACCAAAACAAAACAAATGTTTTGCCAAACATTACAAATTTTGGTGTTTGCTTCTAACCCCAACCCTCTAAAGATTTCTCATTTTTAATCACGCAACTGAGGTTCTAAAACTATGATTATTAGTTTTTTGTTGAAGAAAAAAATTAACCTTACACTTTATTCATCTAATATCGAATTTTGAAAAAAGAAGAAAAACCACCCCCCCATGCAACCATGCGCATTCATCATTCCTTATTTTAACATGAAGTTGCTAAAAACCTCTAATAACTTTACCACATTTGAATATCCTTAATGTAATTCTTAAAATTTGAAACTACTGCACATGTTTTGCTGATATGGTTCACAAGTCCTTGTCGTCCATTACCAAGATGTGGATGTAAAGTTGGTGTAGTTGGACCTCATGGAAATGATCCATGGCCAAGTGCTCCTTGAGGATATAATTCATGTGTAGGTGGTCTTCAAGGATATAATAAATGTGTAGGTGGTCCTTGAAGATACACGATGAATTTACAACCAATCCCCATGGATATGGTTCATACTTAGGACCACAAAAATCATCATATTCAACATACTAATCTAAAGGGCCATGTTGCATACCTTAAGAATGCATGAAGTTGGGCCTAACTGGTATGGCGCTTGAACCCAATGGCCTCGTTGGCAACTCTCCTTAATTACCTTTAATGCGCACATGTTTTTCTAGCCCCTTAAACACCCCAATCAAACTAAGAAAATTTAGTGACCATTTTGATATGCGTAAGGTTTTTCCTTAATATGTTTATTCCCATAGTTCTCCAATAGATGATTAATAACAAAAAATCCTTTTGAGGTTCTTAAAACTTCTAGAATTGGAGGACATACAACTGAGTGAGCATGAGTCTATATCACATTTACCTTCCTCACCCAAAATAGTTCATAACATATTGTCAATCAATCACATTGTTATTATTTGTTGTAGGCTAGTTACCATGATTCCAAATCCCCCTTATTAGCTCCAAATAAGGAAAACATCACATTTGTGCTATAGAAGTTCAAATCACAAGGGGACAACTATAACCAACTTAGATTGTAGAAAACATTGATGCTTGTTGTTTTTTAGTGTCAAAAGAACAAAAAATGGCAGCACCAACATATAATTAAAACAATGTTACTTGATCATAATTTGTGTCAAAAGAAACAAATCCATTATGGCCACCATATGCAACCATATGTCACTAATACTTGATCCTTTTCAATACCCTAGGAGCAAAAATTATGGCCATGACATTAGAAACCTCACATACATTTCGACATTTTAGAGTGCACTTATTGAAGATTTCAAACTGCTCCATTTACATACCATACTCCTAACCACCTAGAATGTTACCATGCTAAATTTAGCTTATCTATTGACCATCATCAAAATAGTTGGAAATTTTTAATTGCCATATGTTCAAATTGTAAAATATAGTAAAAATTGAGTTTTTAGTTGATGTCGTTATTACATGCACCAACTAGGCCTTCATTAACCATATGTCATTATGATAATTTTAACAATTAGGGTTGAAGCTACTATTAGGTGGCTATTAGGTCATCACCCAAAAAAAAAAACAAATCAATCACAAGGGTATACCTAGGTATGCACTCCAATCCTCTAAATAAGGACAAGGAACCAACCTATAGATAGCAAAATTGTCTAGAAATCCATAGTCAATAAGCAAATGCAATACATTATTTGAGAATAAAACCTCAGGTTTTTCATTAGGAACATGTACTTGTGATGCTACAAAGTTGATTGGCGATTTCCCTAAAAAAATTCGTCACTTGGGTGTATCAATACCATCCCCTTCCGCATCTTTTGCACTGTCATCAATGTTTCATCTAAGGGGGGCATATTCTTCATCAGGGTCTTACTCACCATTCCCAAGGTCACTTTCAACTAACACAAAATCTTATAGGTTCTCTTCTTCAACCATATTCAATTGTTGGCTAAAAGTTACAATGTGATGGTTACGTCATGGAGGTCATGCGGCCTTGTTTATAATAGTAGACTTTTGAACAATTACCTTTGGTGGATCTGTAGGAGCAATATGCTCCTTGAAACTTTAAACAAAATTCATTTTAATGCCAAAACCATAAAACATCCTTATTCTTGCAACATTAGCAAAGAGGCCCAAAACTACAAACCATACAAGGGTGAAAGCATGCTAAAGTATACCAAAAAAATAGTCCTCTTAGGTTAAAAAACACAAATTTGTGACAAGTAGATTAAAAAGTAGGTGATGTCTTAGGTGATTATCCTTTTGAACTACATGAGGCCATCAAATGTGATATGTTGAAGTTTTTGAAAGTTTCAAAAGTTATATCAACCTTTTTAAAAACTTACTTTCAATCTGCTTTGTAAAATTTGCATGTTTGTCCTGTTGTGAGAAAGTAGATTGAAATACTATTGGAAACCATGTCGTTAAACCACTATGTTCAACCACCCAATTTAACTTTGGGTGTTCTATCACAATGGGAAACCACTAATTGCCAGCATGAGTGGGTATAATCTACTACATGCCCACTATTGTGGTTTTGTAGTGGCTGACAACAGTGGTCCAATCATTTTGTTTTTTTTTTTTTCTAATTTTGGTTACCCAATTGTCTTTAGGCATCGTTAAACCACTCCCTTCCCACCTAACTAAATCACTTAAATGGTTTACACTAATGGTAAAAATCTATGTATATCTTAATTTGTTGGGGCATGCAACATTAGTTTAGACCATTGTTTAATTAGTGTGGGGCACTATCATGGGTTCTAACCATGGACAAAGTTCAGGCACACATTTAATGTTGAAAAATGTATGTTTATTGCATAGCCATGTGTGGCACAATGAAACAAAATATTGCATGCAAAACCCATCGTAATGTACATTGCACTAGTCATTTGCTTTTTCCTCATATTCATATTGGTCTTCAAGCCTACCCAACCTTGCTTCCACACTTTCAACATCCATGGTAAAGACATCCACCCCCTGAAATCATCTTGATGCAACTTACACCACATTTATTGATGCCTGCAATTGTTCAATGGTTTCCATGTCACTATCTCCAAGCATGGCCACTATCATTGGATCAACTATTTTGACCACAATTTGTTTGGAACGTGGTTCTTTTTGGAGGATAACCCTCCAATTGCAACCAGTCACGTTATTTGGCATGAAAAATACCTATATTAGCCAATGGATCCCAATACCTACAACACGTAGGGTTCCACCATGGGTGGGAGTCAATGTTGGAAATTGACCATCCAAAATCCATTTTCATCTTGTCAAACCATTTTTTTTGTTTCCACGAACATTTGCTAGAATCCAAGAACATTTAAACAAAACTAATCGAAATCCCAAATAATTCACCACAACAATCTCCTTCAACATTCCCACATATTGTAAATTTACAATTATTATGTTTTGGTTTCAAGTTGAACTACGACTTGCTTGAATGAATATGCATGCCACCCCAAAATTGTATGTGGCATGTGGTGCCATATGCCCACATGCTATCATAGGTGTAAGCCTTGCAACTTGGTGGGTGAGATAGTTGCACAAGCTCTTTGGACACCTCCACTATCCTACATGGAGTTGTTGCTTCACATGATCTTCAAGCCATGTTGTAAATGTGGGAAAATCTAGCTGTAAATGCAAATGAAAAGGAGTAAGGTTTACATTTTGACAGGGACCATGAGCCCTTCCATGTGCTATGTGTTCTCGCCTTCCTGCTTCATGATGTTATTTTTCTTCCACATATTCCCTATAATGCCTAGTTGTCATGTTTGAAAACCTTTATTTTGTAACAATGGAATGCAAATCTAACCAAAACAAAAACACACTCAATGAAACCACATTAAAAAACACCATTTGATGACAAATAACCCACTAAAACATAACATATATAACCAACAACATTGTTGCATAAAAGTGTAAAGTTCACAAGCAATGCAATTCAAGGGAAATACAATTGATATTGTCACCCAAAATTAACTAGAATAAAAACTAGTTGAAACCACTAAAGGAAACCACCATAAGGTGCAAGATTTTTAAAAAACAATTTAACACCATGTAAAGTTCACAATTAATATACTTTGAGGGTTATAGAAGCTTATATCACCATCTTCAACTAGCCAAAATGGAAACCATTGCATCTTATCCCTTTTACTTTGGCCTCTGCACCGGTGTCTCTTCGTTTCTGGGTGTCTAGTGTACCATTAGTGTTTGAGTGTATTTATCTCATGCAAAGGGTGGGGGGTGGGGGTAAAATCATTTTTTAAGCATAATGCACCCAATATTGAGATCAACATGTCTATGGCCATTCATATTTGGATATGGGATAATTGAATAATTGATAAGGCAAGCTTGTAAAGGTGGATCAATGTTTCCTTAGCTCTATCGTTTAGGATTAATTATTTTAATATTTTTTCAGTTTGATAATGTGAACTCAAGTCAATTTATTGGGACTGTTAGAATTCCACCATAATATGCAACTACATATGTTGTATCATGTTAGATTTTGGGATATCAAAATGAATAAACCCTAATTCATGTCATACTGCTAAAAGGACGAATTGTCAACCCTAGAAGTTGGGATACAATCTGTGTTCTGACTATAGATTTTTGCAAGAGCAGAGTGGACCTAATTTACTTAAATATTGTTATTTGATTGGTTATACTCATAGAGTGTTCTATTTTTTGGAATCCCAATTGTCCGTTCATTCTTTCCATTTGCCTCCCCCCACTATTTAATTAGACACCAACTATGTAACTAAACCTTTAAGTTTGAAACTTTGCACTTAAATAATCAATAGATGTCTATCTAATGTTAGAGTGGGCTGCCCCTAGTTGTTGGGGGCTAGAGTGCTAATTTATCAAGGCATGATGCCCATGTGGAAATGGTACTTGAAATGTAAGGTGGTGCTGCACTTGCACAAGATGCATAGTGTCGCAACCCCACTTTGGCCAAGTGTGGGGGTGAAGCCCAACACTTGGAAAAGTGGGAGGTTGGGAGTCTCCCGGGACTCCCGAATGTTCAGAGCTCGACAGCAAGGGGCAAAATA
>Ga0116229_10015023_pt1 | contig 10644 bp, 12 predicted proteins | sample S1TSphgellanicum_3_FD_87313 | JGI IMG/M metagenome (GOLD analysis project Ga0116229, IMG submission 87313) | Host-associated microbial communities from peat moss isolated from Minnesota, USA - S1T2_Fc - Sphagnum magellanicum MG | ecosystem: Host-associated > Plants > Peat moss > Unclassified...
GTAACGGCTTAGGACCATGGTAAAGTAAAATCGTGAGGTCAAAGGGAAAAATTGAGGATGTAAGTAAAGTTGTTGGGGGAAAATGGAAGAGGTGAAAAGGGTTTTTCCTTCACCTTCCAATGGTCACCAAGCTTGGAACCTTCCAATGGCCACCAAGCTTGGAACCTTCCAATGGCCACCAAGCTTGGAACATTCCAATGGCCACCAAGCTTGGAACATTCCAATGGCCACCAAGCATGGAACATTCCATTGGCCACCAAGCTTTGGATCCATTTTCACCTCCCTTCTCCTTCTCTTTAAAAGGTGGACTCGGATGATTGGGGGCTCTCTCTTTGCCTCGGGGATAGTTTTCATGTAACCTTGAACACTTGTTTGACAAGCTTCTAGAAGAGGAAAATAATGTTTAGTGTTGGTAGAGGGAAGAGGGAAGAAAAATAGAATAAAAATCTAGTGATAGTGTTGGAAGGTTGGAACTCTAGAAAATCTTAGAAACCCTCTCGGGTTTCATAGCATAACTTTTTACTAGTTTAGCTGCAGATCTTGAGATTTGATAGCAAGTTGCGCCTTGTTGTTAGCTTTGTAGAGAGCTATGGCAAGCTAGATTTGAACAATCTATGTGTGAGAAATAACATTTTAAGTGACTAGTGGTCTGCAGCAAGGTTTGATCATCACCTTTGTAAAACCCTCTTGGGTTTGGTGGTATAACTCCTTATTGTCATGGTTGGAGATCATGAGATTTGGTAGGTTGGTGCGCCTTGTTGTTAGCTTTTTACAAAGCTATAACAAGCCATATTTGAACAATCTATGTGTGAGAAACAACATTTTAAGTGACTAGTGGTCTGCAGCAAGGTTTGATCATCACCTTTGTAAAACCCTCTCGGGTTTGGTGGTATAACTCCTTATTGTCGTGGCTGCAGATCATGAAATTCGGTAGGTAGTTACGCCTTGTTGTAAAATTTCTAGAAAGCTATTGTAAGCTAGATTTGAACAATCTATGTGTGAAAAACAACATTTTAAGTGACTAGTGGTTTGCAGCAAGGTTGGACATGGTGTTAAGTCCTTAAACATTGAGTTTGGATGAATGACAATTTGGCATAAGTCCTAGAACGTGTAGTGTGTGAGCTTGAAAAAATATATCTATCAGTTTTAATCATAAATAATGCATAGGAGGTAGGTTATTTAATTTCAACTACAAACGCAATCCAACTTCCAAAATTACATTTGTATTTTTCCTTCATTAGTAGCATTTGTGCTTTCATGCATAATCACCTTGTAGAACCGGGAGTAGAGGGATGGAAAGTCACCTCACAATGGGGAAAAATATTGGGCAGACTTGAAAAAAATACTTGGATAGCCAATAAATTTGAAAAGTTTTTGGGTAACTTGAAGTTCATTTTTGGCAATCCACATGATGAAGTGGACTTGGCAATTTTGCAAAATAGCCCAATACATGGGCAATTAAATTATTTTGCTTATTTTGTTGAAGTTTTTGAAATTTTGAAATTAATGTTGTCAATAATTCCAAAGCTTACTTAGATTGCAGAAACCTGGAAACAAACCCTGGTGGAATACAAATAAACATATTAGTTGTGAACACACTCACCACAAGGACAATTAAAGAATTATGCAAATTTATAATATTTTGAAAAGTTCAAAATAAAAAAATCACATAAAAAATCTTAATTTTTAAAATAAATAAATTATTCAACACTTGTGTGTTGGACCCACCTAGGTAATATTGTAGTAATGTGAAGTTGACAACTTGGGAATGTAGACCTAGTTGCATTGACTTGAAAATGGGTAATGTCAACCTCACAATTTGGCAAAATGAAGTTGGGAGATAGGAGAATTTAACTTGGGTAATGTGAAAAAGTGGAGTTGGGAACTAGGAAAATTCAATTTGGGCAATATGGACTTAGCAATTTGGCAGAGGGAAGTTGGTAAACAAGAAAAGTGAACTTGGTAAAATACCTTTGCATGTGGTCTTCCATATCATTCACCAAGTGTGTCATGACTTTGAACTATGTGAGTTCACTAAAGAGTCCAATTGAATATCAAGGGGAACTTGAAGTGTCTACTATGGGGGACCTTGAAGGTAGTATCATAAGCCCTTTAATTGCAAACTTTATTGTAGATGGATTAGAAGAGTGAGTAACTACTCAACAAAGATCGCTATGACTAACTTTAAAGGGTTGAAATGGATTAAAAGAAAAGGCCATAAGTTTTTATTTTGCTAGACCCAAAAAACAACATTAGTCCACCTCGTTGGGTATGTTGATAACTTTGTTATTATCAATGATGAAAGGTTGATGGAACAATATTTTGATCAACAGTGCCCTTTTTGCACTGTGTGCTCTTTATTTTCTTGTTATGCAGTGACAATGAAAAAGAAGAAACAAACAAACTTCTTTCTTCTTTGGAGTTCATTTTTTTTTGGCAAAATGCTTAATATTGTACTACATTCTTAGCTTAGTTAGAATGGCACACAAACTTTTGGAGAGTCAAAAGAATAGGGGTTCATGAAAAGGTTGCTCACCCAAGAAAAATGTATAATAACAAGATACCAAGTCCAAGACATGAGGAAATCTAACCAACTTGGAAGAGTAGCAAGCTAGTAAAACATAATTTGTGTTGAAGATAGGCCAAGACAATAAGGTTTTGACAATAGAAATGGTGATGGAAAAATTTCAAGAAAATATGGAGAGGAGTGTAGAAGGGAAGGGGAAATCGTTCACTAACTTATTTGCTCAAGAGTTAATTGGAAAAACAAACATCCAAACAAAGAATTTTCTAGAGGATGTTATTGTCACAAGGAAGGATGATAACTCAAGGCATCAAATGGAGGACATTGTGGATGAGTTCCCAACACTTCAAGAATCTTTTCAATTGTTAACATTGCAAATAGACATTGGATTGTAGTTAGATAGTTTTCTTCCACGTGAAGTTAAACAATCAAGGAAGGGGGACTATGCAACAACTTTGAAGGAAGGGGTGCAACCTTTCATCTTAGGAACATTAGTTTCAAAGGACACCTCAACAATTCTAACACTTTTGCCCCAATCTTTTGATAAAGACCCATCAAGCTCAAATGATTTTTGGAAGTTGAAAAGTCACATGCTACACCTTCACCAAATCCTCAATCTAAGGATTCTTGTGATTCACCAACTTCTCCAAATGAGGAAAACAAAATGGAATTCATTTGGAGGACTCAAAGGGGCAAGAGGAGAAGAAGGAGAATCAATTCGCCTCTAACTACTGACATCAACTAGGAAGAGGCTACATCTATGAAGAGGGGGTATAAAACCGCTTCATTGCCAATGGATTTTTGGAGATCATTGTTTGCTAGCTAGTTCGAATCATCTATTAAAAGGGGCAAATTTTTTCCAATCTTTGTCACATTTGAAATTAGTGAGAAGGGTGAAAAAGGATGCATATCCTTAAAGATCTTTAGGAATATGGAATTTTTTAAACTAGTAGTAATGGTTCAAGTGTTTATTATAAAATGAATAACTCAATGGACATTAGAACTAGCGAAAAAACACATTGTGAATGAAACCTTTTTGTAGCTACGCAAAATCATCATAAATGAACACAACAAAGGAAATCCTTTCAAGACATGGAATGATGCTTTTTGGTACTACACATGACTAGAAGGAAATGAGGGGTCACAACATTGTGTCTAGATGGCAATCATTCCAATGAACAAATAAAATATACTCCTCCAAAAGCCAAATAGGTTTGGGTGGCTTTTAATTCCAATAGAAGTGGAGAGAGCAATGGTCATAGGAGCAAGTTTGGGTGGGGATATTCATATCCAAGATGTTAATACACTTTTATACCCTCTAGTAAGTAGAGAGGTGATAGACAAGGACATCTCTAGAACAAAACTAGCTTTCAAATGAAACAAAAACACATTTGAAATTTTGATAGAAAAGGAGGGAATCTCCTAACAAACTCTACTAGAAAACTCCCATTTAATTAATGAATAAAGGTGAAAGCACACTATGGAGGTTGAAAAATGTTGTCATAAATATTTTTTAAAAAAACTATGCAACTTTAAACTTCCAACAAGCCAATATTAAAAGAGGTTTTCTTAAATTATACTCAAAATAAGGTAGTTCAATAGCAAAATAATGAAATTGTCAAAGGAAATTACATTTTTGGATTGATATTAAATGAGTAAATAATATATTTGTGAGAATTTAGATGTTGTCACGATATACTGCAAAGTCCAAATATACCTTTAAAATGATTCAAATAATTGCAAAACTTAATGAAATATATAGTCATATATTGAATATGAATTGATAGTACCATTTTAGTTACAATTGAAATGTTTAACTCATGTGATTTCACAAAAAACATTTGGACAAGTTTTTCATTCAAATGATCATAGGTGTGTTGAAAAAAGCATTTTGTTGAAAAATTGCTTTTATTCAATGAAAGATGACAAGAATTTGTATTAAAATCCATTTTAGGGTGAAAACACATTATGATGGTCAAAAATTATTGTCACAAATACTACTTTTTGAAACTACATGTATTTGAAGTTCTACCAACTTAAATGAAACTATTCTTTGCAAATAATACTTGGAATAAGGTAGTTCAAAACCCAAAGAATAAGATTGCCAAAAAACATCCCATTTTGAAATTGATATTAAATGATTGAAAAATATATTAATGAAAAAATTGTATTCATACCAATATATTGCAAAGTGAAAATATACTTCAAAAACCATTCAAACGATTACCAAATTTGATGAAGTACTCAATCATACATTACATATGAGTTCATTGTCCCATTCCAATTATATATGAAAAGTTCCATTCATGTGATTTGACAAAAAACATATAGATGAGGTTTCTTATTCAAACAAGCATAAGTGTGTGAATACATAATTTTTTTTTGAAAAAACACTATCATTTGAAAGATAACAAGAATTATGAGGGAGGATTTGTGTCAAAAGTCCATTTTTAGTGTTTTTCAAAACAATAAATGAAATGAAAAAAAAATTTGCCCCCAAAAAAATACAAAATGTATTAAAAAATGAGTACATTTTTTTGCCCAAAATGTACCACCATAGTGTGCTTTCACCCTTTATATGTTTATCAAAATGCTAGATGAAATCAAAGAAAAATTGCCTCCAAAATATACCCAAAAAATGTACATTTTTCTTTACTTAAAACGGCCTCCCCATAGTATGTTTTCACCCATAAGCAAGATGTGGTGATAGCTTCATTAAACATTAGGAGTCTTGGCCAAGGGATTCAAGGCGTTAGGCAACATTGTGACATATGCAAGTTTTTTAGGAAAGCTTCACCTTGGCTAGAAGTAATTATGCTTTAGGAACATCACATGGGTTTACAAGATTGTTTGAAGAAAACAAGTCAAATGGACTTTAAAGGAGGTGCAAGTTTTTGGAATGATGTTCTGTTCTCAACAAAAAAACAATAGATTCAAAGGAAGCACATCAATAATACTATCATGTAGATTAACTCCATTAGTGGAAGAGCATGGAGTAATCATTCCTAGAAGGGTTCAATATCTAATTTTCAAATTATCTTCTATTGTAAAGGTGGGGATAATGGTATTTATTCACAAAACAAAACTAGAGGGCGTGCAAGATTTTGGCAAACCCTAACAGATGTAGCATTACCAGAAGCCAAATGGATTGTATGAAGAAACTTCAACAATGTGGAATCAATTGAAGATTGTAGTCAAGGTTATTTTGGTAGCACAATGGGAGGGAGGGAATTTAATGCATGGAATGCATTCATGGCAAGCTTAGGGCTAATGGATGTTTGGAACATAAATGAATTAAGGAGAATAAGGCACAAGATTTTTACTTGGTGTAGGAGGGTTCCATTTCCAATTTGGTCATGCCTAGATAGGTTCTATGTAGATGTTAATGTTCAAGAGATAGGAGGCAAGGTCAAGATTTGGTCTACAATGGCCCATATCTCAAACCACTCTCTTATTTTTCTCCAATTATCTTCATGGACCCATAAAAGGAGCCAAATGGGATTCAATTTGCAATTGCTACACTTAAAAGATACAAAACACCAATTATTAAAAGCTTGGAAACAAGGGATGGAAGAGGTAGCAAACCAAAGACTTGGTGCACAAGTGGCTAGAACTTTATTCTGCACCAAGAAGGAAAGTGATGTGATCACAAAGAAACTCATAACATAAGGCAAAAAATTGTACTCCTAGAGTAATTTGTATAAATAGATGCAACAGAGGAGAACTCATGGCAAACTAGGATAATGTTCAAGCTTGGGATAAGCTTAATAGAGCCCGAGAATTGCTGGAAAAAACAAGAATGGATAAGCTAGAATCCACCAAGAATGCAATGGTAGCCAAGTGGATTTTAGTTGGAGACAGGTGCTTTCAAGAATTCTTTGAATTCCATAAAGTTCATTGGCCATTCATTATGATCAAAGAGTTGCTAGATGGTGGGCAAACTATTAATAGATGAAGAGGACATAAAGTTGTATGTTCAATCTTTTTACCATTGCCTATACACCAAAGATCTTCTAATGGAGAACAATATTTAAACATGAAGACTACAATGTCTCAACAATGTACCAACAATAGTAACAAAGGATCAAAATATGTTTTCAGTATAAAATTTCTAAGACATTGAAATGCATAAGGCAACAATGGATCTTCCCAAACATAAGGCTCTAGGGGTAGATGGCATCCCTATGGAATTCTTCCATGAAATGTGGCAAGGGGTAGGAAAGGACATCAAAAACCTTTGCAAGAGACATTTCAAGAAAGAAGGATGCACAAGGAACTTAAGGTTGGTCTACAATCACTCATCCCAAAGCCAAAGGATCATAGTCTTATCACTAATTATAGACCAATTTTAGTGTTGGGATCCACATACAAGATTATTTCAAAGACATTGGCTAATGGACTTTAATCCTTTTTACCCTTGTGGATAAGACCAACCCAAACGGGTTTTGTCCATGGTAGATTTATTCTAGACAATGCGTTTTTAGCTTTTGAGGCAATGGAGTGGGCAAATGAAAGTGACCGAAACCTAGTCATGCTTCTTTTCGATTTTGAGAAAACATATGATATAATTAATTGGACATTCTTGCGAGAGTCAATGAGAGAGCTAGGTTTTCCAAACCAATGGATTCAATGGATAACAACATTGTATGAAGAGGCAAAGACTTCAGTGGTGGTGAATGGATAGAAAGGAAAATATTTTCAAATGGAGAGCAATTTGTCAAGGATGCCCCATAATACCTTATTTATATTTCTTTATGGCAAATGTACTAGGTTATATGATTTTTGATCCAAGATACAAAATTGAAGGGTTAACTTTTCCTCATGTACCCAAATTTGAGACTAAATGTTTGCAGATGACATAATGATGTTTCTCAAAAGGAATGCAAACAACTTGTAAAACACATTCCAAGTTCTTTAAACATTTTGTGAAGCTTCCGGAGGGAAGGTTAATTGGCATAAGTCATGTGCCATATGGGCTTCCAAGAAGAATATAGAATGGTCTTAGGGGGAAGACAAAAGGTTGTTTTGGTTAGCACCAAACAATAAAGCTAAATATCTTGGGTTCCCAATCAACTTCATAATGCCACAAAAGGAGAAGGATAATAAGGTGTTTCAATTAGTGAAAAGGAAGTTAGCATCTTGGAGTTCTAAGCACTTGGTAGTTGTTGGAAGCATATTAGTTGCAAATCAAGTCATCCTTACATCTATGTGGTACATAACTTCTTGTGCGGACATATCTCTATCATCTTTAAAGAAAATCAAAACCTTTCACTACAAGAAAACATGGCTTTTTTAACTAGAAGATTTGACCAAAAAGTACCCCAAATGTCACCATGTTCAACTTGACCAAAATGCCAATATTTTGGACAACTTGTCAATTTAAACTCGACCATTTTGGCTAGGTCTTTTTTGTGGTTTTTTTAATTATCTTTTTTATTATTTAACAATATTTTGACAACTACTATATATGATTTAATTTTTAAATGATAATTATATTATATATAATTATAATTTTAAAAATTAAATATATTAATTAAAAAATCTACATTACCTAATAATTAATTTACAAAATAAAATAGTTTACCTACTTGCCTAGGCAACCTAGGTTAACTATCTAAACCATGTTAAGTTGAAGTAACCTAAGTAGCCAATGTTGTATGTGTGAGGATTTGAATTTTTCACCTTCACTTTGAGGAATCAAGTCTTTACCATTGGACTACCACTTCAAAAGTTAAAAACTTTTGTCATAATATTTAAATAAAATTGATCGAATTTTTTTATTTTGATGAACATATTGTAACATTCATCAATGAACTCCAATATTTTTGTATTACTTATTTAAATAGGAAGTTATAACATGTACCAAGTATATACTTAGATAACATGTAGGTACCTACGCTTAGTAGGTTACTACGTGCTATTAATTCAATTAAAAAATAATTAATAAAAAATAGCAATGATTGATTCATTACTATCAATTATAAATAAATGAATAATATTTTTCCTACGAATTATTAATTATTAATTATTAAATAATAATTATTTACTACTAATTAATAATTATTCAATATAATGGCTGATTATTGAATATTTCCTATGAAGTATTAAATATTAAAAATTAAATAATAATGACTTATTATTAATTATTGATTTTTGGTCATTTAATATTAATTACTCATTATTGATTATTTACTGTGAATTAATAATTATCAAACAACAAATTGATGGTTTAAATTAGTTATTGGTTATTAATTAACATTTATTTGGTGATTAATTAATTATATCAAACATTAATCATAAATGATTGAATATTAACTATCAATTATTAAATATCACCTAATTAATGTACTAAATTAGGTACCTACACGTGTTTAAAGGTCGCATGTAGGTAGCTTATTAAGCTTTATAAGTACCTACTAGGTGTAATATGCTTAACCTAGGGCCTACTAACTATGAACTTATGTTTGGTATGTACCTTAGACAAAATAAACTTGTAGGTTAAATAACCAAATTAGTATGGTTGATTTGATTAAATGTTAAATCAAAATGGCCAATTTGATTAATTATAAATCACAATGGCCATTAAATATGGTCATTTTGATTAAACCTTGGTCATCTTAATGGACATGTGGCCTTTTTGACTAGGTGTTTGGTTTGTCGCATGGTTAAAAATGTCATTTTAATCAAATGTCTCAATCAAAAGTAACTCATGTTTTTCATGCCTTGGGCCCTTAATCAAAATGACCATCCCCTTTGGTCAATGTGGACATTTTAGTCAAATTGGACCTTATAAAAAGTCACATTTTTTTGTAATGTTTCTTCGCAATTTTGTTTGGTTAGGCAAAACAAATAGTAAAGCAAAGGCCAAGGTAGCATGGGATACAACCATACTACCATTGACTAAAGGTGGGATTAAAATACGAGATCCAAAAGCTCAAAAATTTGCACTTCTTGTAAAAATGTTGATTTGAAGTCTTAACCTAGGACCAGAACCATGGAAGATCTCATTCACCATAGGGTGGATAATTGAAATAGAATTATAAAGGACAATGGCATCCCATAGCAAGGTGGTTAATGATAGTTAAGAAAGTCACAAATCAAGGATCTCCTTTGTGGCAAGATTTTGGACAACATGGTGTAATGTACAAATGGGGATTTCTTAACAAGGACGAGCAACTAAGGAAGAGATGCTTCATCAACCATTGTTTGGTAACATGAAAATAAGTAGCCAAGAGGGTTTGCCTTGGGGACTTGAACCCAAGTTTAAATTTTGTCTTTAGGTTTCAAAAATGATTCAACACTTAAAGGACTTATGGAATGAGGATGGGAACAAGTGGGAATCCATGAGGAATCTTAAAAGGATTACTCAATCAATGAACACAGCTGAAAAGAAAGAAGCTTTCATTCATAGTGTACCTTGGAATTTAAAATGTCCAAATCCCCCTCCTAAGCCATCTCTAGGTGAATGGAGGGTATTAAAACTTCTTCAAGAGCACCTAACTATTCAAGAATTTTACCATGTTTAAAAGGAGAGGAATGGTAGAATGTTGGTTACAGTTTATAGAAGGGTGGATAACTCAGAATTGTTTAGGAATGTTTCCTAATGCCCAATAGAAATTCCTAATGGGAAAACTAAGGAAGTTTGTACCTTGTTCAAAAGTATTGGATATGGAATTTGTGTGGAATTTAACTTTCAGCATCAACCAACAGGGGATCAAATTGTCTGGACCTTTAGATCTAGGGTCATTCAATAACTTCAATGGGATCCAACTAAATGGTTGTGGCAAAGGTAGGGGAATATGCCTCTTAACAAATTCTTTAATTACACAAAAAAAAAGGGTATCAAATAGCGGTTACAAAACATTTGAAACCCATGAAGATGGATGTAACCTTATAGTGTTAACAAATAGGAGATCTACTCAAGTGCAAACATAAATCTTTATTGAAAGGAAACTCCAACATAATGCTCACAACACAAAACACAACATCAAGAACTTTCCAAGGTTCTTGTCACAAGAAATACACAAACTTGTGTAATGAAAAAAAGAGAAGCAAACCATCAACACCAAGGTATTTAACTACAAGACCAAACCACAAATAACCAAACTAAAATAAGTAAC
>Ga0116229_10015026_pt1 | contig 10643 bp, 4 predicted proteins | sample S1TSphgellanicum_3_FD_87313 | JGI IMG/M metagenome (GOLD analysis project Ga0116229, IMG submission 87313) | Host-associated microbial communities from peat moss isolated from Minnesota, USA - S1T2_Fc - Sphagnum magellanicum MG | ecosystem: Host-associated > Plants > Peat moss > Unclassified...
AAAAAGAGAGAAAAAAAAATTGAATATTTTTTTCCTCTTCCCCCAATCCCTTATATATATATATAATTCTTACATGATTCATATAGAATTAAGCCTTAATACTATGGTAGGATTAGGGCTCATCGTGATAGGCTTACTTTTATATGCCCTTCGAATAACGGAACTTAATGTATTTAGAGGTGTGTTTTTGGGTGTACCCTAAAAAAAAGGATTTAAATAAATTTGATGTATTTATTAGTAATGATAGATACGACATTTGAAATGAAATTTTTGATTCATTTGTAGTGGAAGAAGTATATGGTTAAAATTATTCAATATTTTTTATATCACTTCAAGAACATTTGCGAGCCACAAAATGAAAATGAAATTATGACCCAAAAAAAAGTGTATTTCTAAAAAAATATATTCTAAATCTACTTTTTTTTCCTTCTCTAGAGGGGGAAGAAATAATAATCGAATCCACAGGGTGAGCCTAAATACATTTTTTTTGTAGAGAGCGATCAGGTACATAAAAAATAAACCAGATTTTAGTTAGAAGAAGTAATTAGGGAGGTAAGACAAAATTTAAAATGTCATTTAAAACTCACTTGGATTTTGGGTAGATGAAATATCGGGCGTAGTTTCAACGATTATTTCATTTCATCATTTAAGCCTTGTCAAAAGTTATTTGGGGCTTATTTAAAGGGCTTATATTTAGGGGTCAACATAGGGCACATTTAAAGGGTACTTAAAGCCCTATCTAAAATTATCTAGGATTAAGGCTATTGAAAGCTTACATAAGGGGTTACCTAAGGGCTTACATACATTAAGGAATACCTAACCATTATTAATGATTATCTTAAACTTTATTTACCCCCATCCAAAACCTTAGTTCCAAACCATTAAAACAAAAACCTTAATCCTTAAACCTAAATCAATGTATTTATAATATAGTTAAAACCCCAATTCTAAACCCTAAAATTGGAACCTAATTCATCCAAAATCCAAGTTTTAATCCTTAATATCAAAACAAATTTCCAAAATCATAAAATTTAAAACATTAGTTTTAAACCCTAAAATTTAAACCTAGTTCAAAACCACAATAATTAATGAATTTTAAATCCAAAACCTTAATTTCAAACCTTGATTCCAAACCCTAATTAAAAACTACAATCCTAAACCTTATTTGAAAACCCTAAAACCAAAAAAATAATATTCAAATTAAAGTGGGTAGCCTGTTTGGGGGGCAAGGGGTTCAAATTAACCAAATTGTTAAAAATTTATACCTAGTGAAAAAAAACTTGGGTGGTGGTACAAAATAATAACCTAACATTGGATTGATGGTACCAAGCAATGATAATTAGTACATGATGTGATAAATGGAGTTTATAGCCTTGAAAAATTAATGAAATATATCACCTATCACAAGGTGCCCATTGCATCCAAATGATCCAATTTTAGGTTTTTTACCATGATCTTGTCACCTTTTGACAATTTGAAGATAGCCAAAGGTTCATATATGCATCATTATTTCATTGTTAGTTTTTGCTATCAAGTTTACAAGTTCACATTTTAAATTACAACTTAATCAACTTCCATGAATCTTTTATTTGGCAAACATCTTTCATGTAGATGTTTCTTCAATTTTTGTGGTTACTGTGGTCCATTGTGATTGCCCTATTTTGCAAGTTTTATGAAGTACATGAAGGTGGTTGTTAATTTGAACCATTTTCAACCTATTCAACATTCACAAATATGGGGACATGGCAAGCTACATTAGTTTTACCGAATGGAAATAAATCTCACCATCAAGCTTGTAAATTTTGTTTTTGTTCTTATGTGTGGATTAATATAAAGTTATTTATGGGATTTTATGTTGGTATTTGGCATGATTAATCTAAGATGTGATAATATCTTTGAAACATAATCTTATTATGTGTTCAAGAATTTATTATCTTCATTTGTGGTTTTGTGTGAAAATTTGAATCTTGAGATGACAAAGGGTACAATGCCTAAAAATCATTTTTCTTGGCAAAGATGAAGGGCAAAGAAAGAGTAGTCCACAAAATGAAATGCATTATTTGCATAATTGTGAATGGGAAAAATAGGTTCATGTTTCTCAAGTTTGACACAATGACCTAAATAAAAACAAGTGAAAGTTGACAAAAGTACATCAACAAATCCTTTATTCATTTGAAAAACATTGTAATTTTTTATCATTAGAAATAAAACAACTAAAATTTTCAAATTAGTACAAATCAATTTGGAAAATGATCAAGACTTTAGATGGTAGTAATTTGCAACTATTATTCATTTATTGCAACAAAACAAACTACCCATGCTTGAAAATGAGGTTATGAAGCCAATATTTATCTTTTTTAGAATTTCACAAATGCCCAAAAAAAATTGGTTTGATTATATTAGCTAGGGCATGATTAAGTTCATGCACATAGATATAATTTCCAAGTCTAGAAAAGTGATTTCAAATGCACACTGCCTTGCATTAACTTATGAAGAAATAACGATTGATGATTAATATCATTAAATCAACATGGACATTGTTATGTGGTTCAACATTAGGATTACTATCCAACTCAACTAGAAGCACATAAACCACCTAGTCTACTAAACATTGTGATTCCATACACTAAAAGGAATTTTATTTTTTGCAACCAAGAAATTAATGACTTAATGTGTTAAACAATTACATAATTGACTATTGTCATAAGATATTACTTTAAATCTTCAGAAAAGTCGTAGTCATATATTAGTGATGCATTTGATTAATATATGAGGATGTTGTAATAGGGAAGATGACATCATTTTTTCATTGTAAATTTTCATCCATATGGCTTTTATGGTTGATGACAAAATGATGTAAATATTTAAAATATCATTTGAAAACATGACTAAAATAAAATCATTTCAAATATGATTAAATAATGATTATGCAAATGATGTGGACAAAATGATGTGTCATTTCATAGACAATGTGATCATAAAATTATCTTATAATGATTTTAAAATGACTATTAGTAATTTAATATGAGTGTAAATGACCATAAGGAACTACAACATGTATGGAATTGATTTTGATTAATATTATAGATATAAGTAAAATATATATTTTTTATCACATTTTTAAAAAGAAATTGATTCATTGTAACAAAACAATAACTTTCATTAGTAGAAATTGGCCAAAATGTAACCATTCTATTTGTGATTACATGTGATTAGTAATCATTTGCCACTATTTTTGGACATTTTTGCAACTATTTCTTGTGTTTGTCATATTTGTTGTCGTAACCTTAACATCAAGTTTGTGACTAAATGTGGAGTGCAAGGGCACATGAGGCCATAATAGTATGTTCAAAAGAAACACACTTTCACAAGTGGGGGAAAATGTAAGAGATTAAATTCAATGACTCTTAAGTGCACACCCACTTTGGGAATCGCATTCATACAAAAGTTTTGAATGTTCACAACCTTAGTTGAAAAAACAAACAAGCACCAAATGGGGCCCCTAGGATATCATTGAAAAGGTCTTGAAATGTAGATGCTTAAAATGCCCTCACACTATTCATTTGGACTTGAAATGCATGAATTATGATAAAAAAAAGGTTAAAGAGTCAAATTGAGAATTTGATCTTCGAGCACAAATCCCCTTAGAGTAGGGGTCAAATCATCTCTGACTAAAGCGTGCCATCTGGTGGAAAGATTTTTTTGAAGGCTATAAGATATTGATTTTACATGTTCAAAACAAGCTTGATTTGAGGAAGATATGAACATCCAAAGTTTTGGGACAATAATAGTCTTAGTTTTGGGACTCCCATTTGGGAGTCTTGGGAAAAAGTGCCATTTGGATGTAACCCTTGTAGAAAGTCACATATTATACTATAGGGAGTGGAGTGGTGCTTCCTCTCAAAGGTTGTGTGCTGTGTAAAGCTTGTGCTTGAAGTTATTCCTATTAAGTCTACCACACCACTTGCATTCAACTTGTATTAACCGCCCTTTTTCCTTGGTTGTGCAAGTTGATTTCATTTTGAACTTTTGCTTATGAGTTTGTATTAGTTCCATCCCAAAGTTCTAGCATGCCTACATACCCTAAAAGTGTTGTGAATTAAAGAGTATGCCTTGATTTTTTTTTTTCTGATGTTTCACCTTAGGACCCACATTTGAATTTTTTAAGGAATTTGGGGGCACATTATTTGTGACTACATTGCAATTTAGTTATAACTATTTTGATTTTCATCCTTCCATGTGAACAACATTTAATTCAATTTTCATTAAGAAAAACAACTTATGTTTCATTAGTTGTAAATTTGACTAATTTAGTTGCAACCTCATGAATGCAAAGGTGTATTTTGTGTATTCCAAAAGGTGTATAGTTGGGTACATTAGGGTTTCCAAATGTATATTTTGCATGCATATGAATGACCATATTACATGTGTATTCAAATATTATTATTAACATAAATGGCCTTGATATTATGGTTACACTAGGTGCATATTTTGAGTATATATTAAAAGTTTATATAACATATTTATTAAATGTAATGTAGCCATATTACAAATTTATCTAAGCTATTTTATTATCTTTCCTAAAATTATTACAAATAACATTTATAATATATTATAATAGAATATAACGTAATATAATATAATATATATATATATTAATTAAATTATAATAGAAAATTAAAATTTCGTATTATCTTTGACTAAATATTTCGAATACTAATTTTTAATTACATAATGATGATAGTGATAATGATGATATTAGTATGATAGGAAGAAATAATAATATAATTACTAAAGTTAAAACCATCATGCCTTCTGAAATTATTATTAGTATTCTTTGATATTTATAATTTAAAGAGCTATAAAAATTGACATAATAATAAAATTAGGGCTAACAAAATAATTCACCTAAGTCAGTTAACATTTCCAATAATAACTTTATTATACTATAACATTTTAACATCTATGATTTATTTATACTAATCATTGGAATAATTACTAGAGAAATCTAGTAAATTAATATTTAAATTCAGAAATTACTTTCAAAGGATAAATATACTCATTTAAAATAATAGTTCATAAACAACTATAATGAGTGAAGTAATAATAATAAAAATAATATAACTAGACTTGGCTAACAACTAGTTATAATAATAGTTCAATTAATAATAATATTATTGTTAAATGTTTATATTCATATCATTATTAGCTATAAAATGAGAAAATAATGGGAATTATTGAAATAAATAGTTAGCCTAAGCTAGGTATGGATTATTTTATTAATTAAAAAAGTAAATATTCCTAATTAATAGTTAGTAATAATTATTGATTAGTCAATATTTCAGATAATATATTTATTTATTTATTATCAACTATTAATTAATAAGTCATTTATAATTAATTTTTTAATTCAAGAGTAATAAATACTAGTTAATTAAACTAACTAATGGATCATGGTGGTTAATATATAGTAAAAACTTAAATATTTATTATTTTTATTTTACTAATAACTATATATTAATATTTAATAAGAACTAATAGTAAAATTAATTCAATAAATAAATAATTAGGTAATTAAAAATTCCTTATGATTTTTGAATATAAATAAATAAATAGTTGGGTAGTTTATTACTTAGTTTGTTAGTTTGTAGTTTAGTTCTCAATTAATTAAGTAATAGGTTAAATAAATAAGTAAATAATAATTATTTTATTAAATACTTAATTAAATAAATAGTCTGGTAGTTTGTTAATGATTTTTTGACCTACTTAATTATTTAATTAAAAAAATTGAAATGAGGATTAAAATATGGGATAAACATTTTAGTTGCAAAAAATTTGCGACTAAAATGTTTATAACATATGTTTTGGTTTTTATTTTCATCTTGGAAAAATATATAAATAAAAGGTTTTGTTTTACATTTTCATATTTAAAAAGTGGGTGTATGGGATGAATGAATAAAAAAGATTAAACCCAAAATAAAATATAAATATTTATGTATTTATATGTAGTTACTTACCTCGCTAACCAACCTATTTAGTTTAAGTAGGTGAGTAGGTTTTATATACATAGGTGTCTAGCCTAAATAGATGGGTATGTAAATCCCACCTACTTACTTATCTACGCCTAGGAGTGTAAGTAGGTGGGTAGGTACCTACTTACTTATTTACTTAATTTGACCTACATATTTGAATATTGATTTAAATTTATTTTTGAAAAATTAAATTAATATGTTATATGGAAATTTTTTATTATATCATGTGTGGGTGAAAGCATGGTTAGGCAGTTCAAAAGTGGCTTTTGAGAGTCCATAAACTAACATTAGCAATTGTTTTTGTAGTTTAACAATTATTAAACCATAAATCTTATAATTATCTTTCGGCTATGATTTTAATCATAAATATTAATAAACCAACCTATGAGTATCCCTAAACATTATTGAAAAAAACTTCCATGCAAAAGATTAATTTTAAAAATGTGAAATGGATTCTCAAGGATAAAAATTTATAATAATCATGTCATTTAAAATTTAAATAAATAAGTACATAAATAAATAAATAAATAAATAAATATTAGGAAATTTTCCATGCATTTCATTAATAAATTCTTCATTTGATGATTTTGTTTTTAATTTTAATTTTGACATTACTTTGACATATTTTTTGAGTCCACATTTTTCATTTTTCTGTCTGAAAAACGTAGTGTTCTCATTTCAAAGGACCACAACGAATCCATAATCTTTTTAGAATTCATCCAAAATTTAAAAAATGATTCCCATTAAAGCCTATGACAACATGAATAATTAAAATTGACAATGTTAATTTTGAATATGGCTTTAAATTATAAGTTTGTATGGAACTTATGAAAATTACAAGTGTGATAGTCCAAATAATCCACCTATTCATGGTTTCACTCGTGTCAAAATTTAAAACCATTTAAAGATAAAAATTATAGGTCATAGATTATTTCGAAATTATAATAAAAATATTTGAAATTATTAATAGTTGGGACACATGGCAACACATAACTTGTTCCCATTGCTCACCAAAAAAATTGCATCTTGATCGCAAGTGATAATACGTATATGACTAGTCAAAGGATGAAGGTGTATTTCATTGACTTTTTAAAAAATTAAAAATTCCTTGTTGTTTGTGATTAATGCCACATGCGACGTGTTCAATGCGATTATGAAAATTGAAGTTGAAAATGTCATTTATGATTAAAAATTAGTCACTAATTCCAAAATGACCTTTTTTTACTGGTGTTTGCAAATGAAAATGGTGCAATGAAATTCCCTATTGCATCATCTTTTGTTTAAATTAAATCATCATGACTCCACTATCAAATTTTCAGAACCTTCTTAGTATGTGCATTCTTGATAATTCTAGTAAAACACACAAATGCCATTCCAAAGATTTAAATTTAAATATGCTCTCCACTTGATATTCCAAGTTTGTTCATGTTGCTAATGGGGCATACATCTTATATATTAATTCAGCAAGTCGGTCAGTCAGTTAGTCAGTGACAGTGACTCCAGTAACTACTGTGAAATTGCCCAAAAGTGCACCCTTTTGGTAAAATTTCCAGGTGCCAATTAAAACTAACTGTGGCTTTTCCTTTTGATACATTTCCAAGTGCCAATTAATATTGACTACGGCTTATCCTTTTGGTAAATTTCTAGGTCCCAATTAAAACTGCGACCTTTTTTCCTTTTGGTAAATTTCCAGGTCCCAAACTATGGCTTTTCTTGTAGAGTCATTATTAGGTAGAGGGAAAGATATGGGTACCCGGGGTGACTAACTAACCACGTGTCGAGATTTGGAACGTCGACTGACATCTTAATCGACGGATTACTACACAACGGACTCCAAAATCCAGGTGCTAAAAGCGCTACCTGACCGACCTTCCCTCCCTCTTCGGAACGCTTTGGGAATTAACTTGAAATAACACACCTGTGCATTATGTACAGGGTTACCACTAGTTAATAGAAATGAACCAAAATGTAATTGTTCCATTTTAAATTACATGTGACTTATAATCATTTGTGATTAGGTTTAAGAGTATTTGCAATTACAAAATCAAATTTCAATTATTTTGGTCATTTTTACAATTATTGAAAACTTAATCATATCAATCAATTGGATGGTTTTTAAGTTTATTTTCATCCATGAATAGGTTTATATGTTACATTAGTTGCAATAGTACCCACATTAGTCACGCGTTAAAGATATTCTATGGTGATTTAGGGGTATATATTTCAATTCTAGAAATTGTTATTTAATTTATTTTTTAAATTTTGATTTGAAAATAGTTGTTTAGTTAATTTTGTAGAAGTTTGTTGGAATTTGAAAAAAAAAAATTGAATTTGAAAATTCTTATTTCAATTCTTTAAAAATAATTTGAATTTGAAAAAAAAAATTGATTTTAAAGTTAAAGTTTCAATTTTGAGTAAAATTATTTAAATTCAAAAAACTTATTTGATTTAAAAATTGAAAAGTTTAAAATTGAAAATTTTAAAATCAATATTTCAATTCAAACAATTAGAAATTGAGTTTAAAATGGACATTTTAATTTTCAATATTTTAATTTTAATTTAAAAATTGATAATAAAAACCATAATGAGTTAGATAATGAGAAAAAGAATAATGAAAAAATAATTAGTCTAAGCTAGCCACTTTCACCATAGTAATTTAAGAAATAATTTTGTTATTTTTATTAATAAATTATATATTTTTAGTGTAATATAAATTTAATTGATTCATTTTTATAATATTATAACATAAATTATTATTTAAATTTATTTTTTCTATTTTCATTAGTATTATTATTACCTATCAACTTTTGTTACTTATAACAATTGCCATAGTTAATAGATAAACTAGGTTAGTATATTAGGAAGTATTCTAAGAAATAGTTGCAAATAACTTGCAACTAAGTTGGTGACACTTACAACTACAATGTTTAATTCATATTCTTTGTCTTTCCTTCTTCCTTTCATGTGTAGTATATAAGTAGGTGCATTAGAAGTTTTCAAAGTGCAAATGCCATCCAAGGGATGAACCAATAAAATAGGCTCAACTTTGAAGGCTAAAACCCAAGATAAAAATAAGATTTTAATTTTTTTTATTTGACTAACCTAAACCTACCTATTTACTTCCTTCGCCTTAGACCCTCTTTACTTATCCATGTGTTGACATCCTGTTGACTTTAAATTAAACAATCCAAAATTAATTAGTTAATTTAAAATATCAACTATTAAATAAGGTTTAACATGCCATGTGTCATTAAATAATTGACCTTCAAAAAAATAAATGGACACAGTTTATATGCCACATCGCACCAAATAATTGACCTTCAAAATAAATGGACACAATTAATATATCACATGGAAAAAATTTAATTTACCACATGTCATATATAAAACCCATACAAAATGGATGATGTGAATTTTTCAAGATTAAATAAAAATAATTTAGAAATATTAAAAAATGTTGCCATGTGGTAGCACATCAATTATTTTTAGGGTGACCAAATTAGTTGCATGGTAAGTTACAAATGACAATACATATATAATAAGTCAAAGGATGAAATTTTATTTTTTTGACTTTTTAAAAATTCACAATCCATGTCATTTGCGACTAAAAATTAATTTTTTCTTCTTGACTCAACATGTTAAATTGAATTGACTGAACATGAAATTCATACATGATGCATGAATAGATTGTAATTTCAATACATTGCAAAATCAAACCAAAATTATCAATGTTGCTTACAGTATTTCTTGCTAGGTAAAACATTTTTTTATTAATGATTTCATTATTTTTACTCATGTATTTTTGAACTAGGGCAAGACATTGCCAATTGATTTTTAAAAGGTACAGATATAGACACTGGGTACAGGCACTTGCAATCAAAATGTGATGATCATTTTCTGCTATTTCATTTTCTAAAGTATCCACTTCATTTTGATTTAGGTGAAAAATAATTTGACAGCTCCAAGCTTTTTCCACCAATTTCTATTTTGTGATCTTGACAAATTTCATGTTTAACGTTCATGCCTAGAGAAGAAAACACTGCAGATGTGATTATGTATCACTGTCACCTTTAATTTGATTTTACAAAGAACTATTTTCAAAAGACTTCTACACAACATCAAGTTATCAAGTTCTCCAAACCAGAGTTTGTTTTTTCAATCTTGTGATATAAAAAATTTGGAGAATTTTTTTCAAAAAAATTAGAAAAAATGTTGAATTTACAATAGAGAAAAAAATTCCGATAATTTCCCAATGTCTTTCAAGAAATAATGACAAAGTTCTGTTGAAAAAAATCACTACTCCCAACACTCATCTTCATTTGAAGATTTGACAAAATAATTTAGACAATGGCATGCACAATGCAAGAATATAAAGTTTATATGCAAGAAAATCTATATTTTGATTCAAATATTTTGGCACATTGTCAACAATGTGAAAACATTAACTGTCAACCAGCGGCCTTGGCCCTATGGCAGATTCTTTTGTTCCTCTAATAAGAATATTTATAAATAGACTTCTATATAATATTTTTCAAGCTGCCATAGACCACAGGTTTCAAGTTGAGATTTAGTCCATAATTTAGCTGAATTGCAATTGTAATCCTTGGGAAT
>Ga0116229_10015027_pt1 | contig 10642 bp, 6 predicted proteins | sample S1TSphgellanicum_3_FD_87313 | JGI IMG/M metagenome (GOLD analysis project Ga0116229, IMG submission 87313) | Host-associated microbial communities from peat moss isolated from Minnesota, USA - S1T2_Fc - Sphagnum magellanicum MG | ecosystem: Host-associated > Plants > Peat moss > Unclassified...
CGACGGCCTGGAACGATTGAGTCAGAAGCGGCACGGTGATGTCCCCCGAGGCGGGAATTTGAAACTCATGGATGTAAGACTCGTCCCCGGGCACGCCGGAGAGCTGGACGGTGAGCTTGTCGCCGACGCGCATCGTGCCATTGGGAGCGGGCGCCATGGCCGCCGGTCCGGGCGCGGCTGGCGCCGTCGTGCCATCGCCGCCACAACCGGTCAACAGAACACAGGCCAGCAGGCCTCCCCACCAGGTAAGTTTCTTCATGTACGTCTTAAAATTCGTCGCTTTCCAAGTCCGTCTTTCGAGCCACGACGGCGACCGGCTTCCCGTTGGCCTTGGCGTGGTCTTTCCGCTTCTTGGTCCGTTCCGGCTTCTTCTTATAATAGTTCCCGTAACTACTGTAGTAGTAATAGGAGTCATCGCTCTTGACCGCAACACAGTTCAGCACCATCCCCACACAATTTCCGTGGACCTCCTCGATGGCCCGCTTGGCCCGCAGGGAGATCTCCCGCGGATAGCGGCGGTGCTGAATCACCAAAATCACGTAATCGACCTCGCGCGCGATGATCGAGCCGTCGCTGATCCCCAGCACGGGCGGCGCATCGATCAGCACCAGGTCGTACCGTTGCTTCAAGTCATCGAGCATGATCCGGATTTTATCCCCGGCCAGGACCCCGATCTCCGACATCGGCATGTTCCCGGCGGTCAGGACTTGCAGTTTCGGGATCGCCGTGCGCTGCACAAAACTGGCCGCGTCGCCCTCCCCGCGCAGAAAGTTGCTCAAGCCCCGCTCGTTGGAGACGCCGATCAGGTCGTGCAGCGTGGGCCGGCGCAGATCGCAATCGACCAGGATCACCGACTGGCCCGCTTGCGAGCAGACGATGGCCAGGTTAAAAATGGTGGTCGACTTCCCCTCCCCCGGCCCGCCGCTGAGCATGGTGAGAGACGGGCCGATCCCATTCTGCACCTTCAGATCGAGCTTGGCCCGCAGGATACGATAACCCTCCGCGTGCGGGAGGCGCCCCGCATCCTGGATCAAGGGCATCGGCCCGCCCTTGTTCGGAATCACCGTCAGCACCGGCAACCCGAGCAGCGTCTCGGCATCGGCCATCGTCTTGACGCTGGTATCGAGGTACTCGATCAGGAAGGCGACGCCCAGGCCCACACACAAGCCGGCGACCACGCTGATGAGATAATTTTGATTCTTATTCGGCTTGGAGGGCGTCTCCGGCGGCTCCGCCCGGGAAATGATTCGCACCGGGCTTTCCTGCAACTGCATGTCGGCCGTGACCTGGTGCAACCGGATGTTCAACGACTCGAGCATCGCCTGCTGTTGATCAAGTTCCTTTTTGGCATCGTTAAACGGCACCAAGGCCTCGGTGGTGTCATGAATGACCCGCTTGGTCAACTCATCCACCTGGCCCTGCAGCAGCGCGACCCGGCTCTTGGCCATCTCCGTGTCCACGATCATCGCCCGCCGCAGGCCGGCGGTAAGGTCCTTGATCTGCTGCTGGTTCTCGTCATATTCGGCGCGCAGCGACTGGATCTTCGGATTGTTTTCCCCAAAGCCCGCCTTGAGCAAATTGGAGATATCGGTTTGAATTTTCAGGCCGTCCGTCTGCAACGTGGCGATGTCGCTTTGCTCCCGCCCGAGTCCATCCAGCGTGCTGCGAAATTGGTCGTCGGGCAAATTCACCACCTTGTCGAGCAAGACCTGCCGCGCGTCGTAATCTTCCTGGGCCGTTAGCAGGTCTCCCTTGCGCTTATCCAAATCGGACTCGAGGATTTCGGTCGAGCCGCCGCTCGCGCCGCCGGGCATCTCAATCCCCTGGCCTCCAAGATCCTGCCGCATTTTCTCGACCAGAGCCTTCTTGTCGTCGACCACTTTCTGCTGCTGGGCGATTTGATCGCGCAGGGAGTCGAGACCGCGGTTCATTCTCTGGTCCTCTTCCACATCCCGCATGGTTTTGTACCGGTCGGCCAGCGCATTGGCCACGTCGGCGGCCTCCTTCGCCACCTCACTGGAAAAGGAGATGTTGATCAGGTTCGTCCCGCGCTGCTGATCGAGCTTTAAATGGCCGCTCATGAACGCCAGCGCGTCCTGGGGAGGCAACGCGTCCAACCCCGATTTGTATTCGCGCTTGGCCCAAATCTTATCGAGCTGAAGATCCGTGATGATCGGCAGGAGCACGTCCGCCGACTGCATGATTTCGAACTCGGCCTGGAAGGCGGTCGTATCGAAGCTTTGATCCGTACGGCCATCCGGGCCGATCGGCGTAATGTCAGTCACCTCCCGTGGCCGGAGCTGAATCTGCGCCGTGGCCGTGTAGACCTTCTGCAAAACTTCATTGGTCACGTAAGCTCCGCTGATCACCGTCAGCGTGAAGATCGTGAAGATCACCCACAGCCGATTGCGGATGATCTTAAAATATTCGTGAAAGTGAAGTATCTGATCGCTATTTTCGGCCATATAAAAAGAGTCTGCAGTCTAGTCCCAAACAGTACCATTACCTAGTTACAACTTCAATACGTTCCGCGAACCCCTATGTATACTTCGTCACGATGGTAATTATTGTTACCAAAATTACTGACCCCATTGCTGGAGACTCCGCTGACCGTGATCCCCGCAAGAAAGTTGAATTCACTATTATACTGAAAAGTAAGGCCCGTATCGACCTCATAGTCCCTTTCCTGATAATCGCTGGAAAGGCCCGACCCGGACAATCCGCTGGAGAAAGTTGATAAGGTGAACACCCCATCAAGATGCGCGTTTAATCTTGGTGTGATCAGGTAGGTGAATGTTGCATTAAACCGGTCCGCAATCTGGCCATTCGAATCCGTCTGGTCCGACGGCGTAACCTCATGCGCATAGGAGCCAATCAGCGCACTACGGGCTCCCAGGTTCCAGTTCACGCTCACAGCGGCGTAAGGGGCGGTGCTGTCTTGCGATTGGCTCTGGCCCTGGACTTGCCCGATCTGGATATAGGTCAAGCCTCCGCGCCCCGTTATGCTCAGCGAGGGCAAAGCCTGCCAGGCGCTCCCCACGAAGGCGGTGTACGTCGTGTACCCGCGATCCGAGGATTGGTAGGTGATATTGTCGAGAATCCCGCCGACGGATAGAGTTATTTTGGGAAGAAAAGCATAGCCCAACGACGTGGATCCCGTGTTTTCAATGCTATTCTGGTCAACGGCCACGGCCGCGTCTTGATACTTGACAAGTGTATCGGCGAAGGTCGACGTGCTGCTGAAGAGCGGCGTCCATTGCGCGGTGAATGTTCCGTTGAGGATATTGGTGAAATAGGGCCCGCTTTGGTAATTGGTACCCGTGCTTTGGAGGATGCTCGGCTCCGTAAAGTAGCGGAACGATTCCGCCGCCTGGAGCACGAAGCGGTCGGAGAAGGCATTGCTATACTGAGCCACCAGTTCGTGGGTAAGCTGCAGCTGCCCCTGATTATTGCCAGTGGAATTGTTGCCGGTGCTGCCGTTGCCGCTGCTGTTCGGCGCGACGGTATAGTAGGTCATCCCAAAAGTGTAGCGGGCGGAGAAATCTCCGCTGGCGCTGGGAAAATCAACCAATACGCTGGGCGACAAATCCGTCTCCAATGAGCCCTTGGGATTGTTGCTCGAAGTGCTGACGTTATCGTCGTAAACTTCGCGCAGGGACGCCGTCAGGGTGTAGAATTTCCGGGACGTACTGGTGTCCCCGGACGCGTTCGCCGGAAGGGCCACCGCCGCCGGGATCGGTAAATCGGCCTGGCCGCCCAAGGCCGGGTTCTGCGGCTGGATATAACCCGTGGACGGAGCGAATGACCCCGGGCTGGCCGGTGCCGCCGGGACGACCGGGGCCGGGCCGCTCGGCGCGGACGTGGCCGGCTCAAGCGGCGCCGGGGCAATCGCGAAGCCGGCCTGACCACTGAACAAAAGCCAGAACGTAATGAATCCGCCAATGAGACGCTGGCTTGCCATGATCAGATGCTATGAAAGCGATTTCGGCGTTGCGTTGCAAGGCTCTTTATTTAGGCATCTTACAAATAATACCAACGAGTTACGCTCTTTTTGCTCCGTCCATGCGGAAAAAGCGCCTCTCCCAGCGGAAAAGGATTGCCCGTCGGCCTCCGCCGCGCTCAGGTTGTCAGCATAAGCAGATGAGGAATCATTCCTTTCGGCGTGACCCGCGCCCGCTTTTCGGACAGCCTCTCGTGGAATGCGCCCTAAATAGCGATAGGATAGGACGCACGACACCAGCCACTATCTCACCGCCTTATGATTCAATCGTTCGTCTTTAACGATGGCAAACTCGTCGCCAGCAACCTCGACAGCGACGCCCTGCGGCTCGTGCGCGCCGACAAGGGCCTGCTCATCTGGGTCAATCTTTTCGCCCCCACCCCGCAGGAAGCGACTTCGATTCTCGAAGACGTCTTCTCCTTTCATCCCCTGGCCATTGAGGATTGTCTGGCCACCAGCCGCTATCCGAAAATCGAAGACTACGAGGACTATCTTTACCTGGTCATGCACGCGGTCGCCTTCAGCAAAGAGGACCAGTTCCGCACCACGGAACTCGACCTGTTCATCGGCAAGTCGTTCCTCGTCACCCACCACTCCGAACCGCTGGCCTCCGTCACCAGCACCATCGATCGCATTCAAAAGAACCCGAGCACGATCACGCGCGGCATGGATCGCCTCGCCCATTTTCTCCTCGATACCATGGTCGACGCCTATCAGCCGGTGCTCGCGGATCTGACCAAGGAAATCGGCAGCCTCGAGGACACCGTGTTCGTTTCCCGCAGTTCGGAACCCGAAGTGATTCGCGACTTTCGCGAACGGAAGAAGGAACTCTCCGACCTGCAACAGATCGTGCGCCCCCAGCGCGACGTCGTGAATCGCCTCGCCCGGGGCGAATTCAAGCTGATCCGCCCGGTGCTGCTGCCCTATTTTCGCGACCTGCTCGGCAACCTCAATCGCATCGAGACTTCCGCCGCCACGCTGCACGACCAGCTCTACATGACCCTCGATGTGTTCCTCAACAAGGCCTCCTACGAGACCAACGAGATCGTCAAGGTGTTGACCCTCCTCACCGCGATAACAACGCCGACGCTCCTCATCAGCACCTGGTACGGCATGAATTTCGAGATGCCGGAGTACAAGCTGCCCCATGCGTACCTCGTCGCGGTCATCGCGGATATCGTCTGCACCGCCGGCATGTTCGCCTGGCTGCGCAGCAAGCGCTGGCTCTAACGGCAGTCCGAAAAGCATCATCCATCGACCCGGCTCTTCCCCCGCAGTGAAAAATACGTTCCTGGACAAGCTTCTCAACCGGATCGACCGCGTCGGTCAGGGCGACCTGCAGGCCTACCTGCAACGCCTTAACAACGAAAAGGGCTTCTTTGAAACGATCTTCAACACGCTGCAGGAAGGCATTGTCGTCGTCGATTCCCACGGGCGGATTCTCTATCTCAATCACGCCATCACCAAGCTCCTGGGCATCGATCCCGCCCGCGCCATGGGCACGCCGATTTCGCAGCACCTCAAGGAGCTCGACTGGCCGAAGATTCTGGCCGAGGGCCGCGTGGTCAACCGCGACCTCGAGGTCTTTTATCCCCAGGCGCGTTATCTCAATTTTTACCTCGTGCCGCTCGAGGACAAGGACACGTCGCTGATGGGTTTCGCCATTATTTTCCACGACCTGACCGCCCGCCGAGCGCAGGCCCGCGAGGCGATCGAATCGGAAAAGCTCAACGCCGTCACGCTGCTGGCCGCCGGCGTCGCCCATGAGCTGGGCAATCCGCTCAACTCCCTCAACATCCACCTGCAACTGCTCGAGCGCGACCTGCGCCAGCGCCGGCCGCGCGGCGCCGATGACGGCGGCGACTCCGACGCGGAACTGCTCGAATCGGTGCGCATCGCCCGCGGCGAAGTCACCCGGCTCGATACCATCATCCACCAATTCCTCGGCGCCGTGCGCCCGGCCCACACCGTCCGGACGATGGTCAGCATCAACGGCGTCGTCCACGAATCGCTCGCCTTCCTGCAACCCGAAATCCGGGACCGCGATGTCATCGTGCAGGAGGAACTGGCCGAATCGCTGCCACTCATCCCGGCCAACGTGGACCAGCTCAAGCAGGCCTTTTACAATTTGATTAAAAATGCCGTGCAAGCCCTCTCCCACGGCGGCATTCTGCGGGTGACAACATCGCGTTCCGATACCCATTTGCAGATTTCCTTCGAGGATAATGGCACCGGAATTTCGGTCGAGGACATGGCCCACATCACCGAACCCTATTTCACGCGCAAGAAAAACGGCAGCGGCCTGGGCCTCTTCATCGTCCAACGCATTCTGCATGAGCACGGCGGCCACCTCGAACTGCTCAGCGAACCGGGCCGCGGCACCACGGCGCGCATCCTCCTGCCCCTGGCGGAACGGCGCGTGCGACTGCTCGGCTCGGGAGAAAAGCCGGCGCCCGCTCCACGGCCATCCACCACGAAGTTGCCCAATGGCAGGAAGGCGGGGGCATGAATCAGGTTTCGCGCCGGGGTAGCCGGGGCAACTTGAGACCTCTGCGAATGTCTCTTGTCGCGCTTTATCCTGGCGAGGGTGAGCAATTCGCCATCGGTAGGGAATCACCTGCCTCTAGCCCCAACGGGGCGGTCCAAGCGAGACCAGGGCAACGCCCTGGGTTGGATTTTCAAAGGAGAAAACCCCTGAAAGGGCGACCTAACGGCGCAAAATTTAGTGCGCCCTTTCAGGGCTCGCGTCCGTTAATATCCCCACCCAGGACGTTGCCCTGGGCTCGCTTAGTTCGCCCCGTTGGGGCTAATGATACTTTTCGCAGGGATCTCAACTTGTTGTCCCGGCGCGCGCGGCGCACGAGAAGCAGCCGGAACGTATCCGCGATCATCTCTGGCTGCTTCTTGCGGCCTGCGGCGACCCGGACAACAAGTTGTCCGGGCTACCCGATGCCAAACTGCTTTTGCCGAGAGCTCGCATGAACCCCGTAAACGACAACCTGCCCACGCTGCTCGTCGTCGAGGATGAGAAGAACACGCGCGACGGACTGCGCCGTTACTTCGACGGCAAGTTCGACATCTATCTCGCGCCGGATGTCGCGACCGCCATGAACGTCCTCGAAACCCAGCCGGTCGACGTCCTCCTCACCGACCTGCGCCTCATGGGCGGCGACGAGGGCCTCGACCTGCTCACCCGCTCCCAATCCCTGCCCCATCCCCCCGTCTCCGTGCTCATGACCGCCTACGGTTCCGAAAAAGTGGCCGTCCAGGCGATGAAAAAAGGCGCCTACGATTACATCACCAAACCGCTCGACCTCGAAAAGCTCGACGCCGTGCTCGCCCGCGCCCTCCGCTCCCGCCGCGTCGAAACCGAGAACCGCCAATTGCGCGAAGAGCTCGACAAAAAGTTCGGCCTCGAAAAATTGATCGGCAACGCCCCCGCCATGGTCGAAATTTACGACCGCATCCGCCAGGTCGCCCCGACCCGCGCCACCGTCCTGATCGAGGGCGAGAGCGGCACCGGCAAGGAACTCGTGGCCCAATCGCTCCACATGCTCAGCCCGCGCAAGGGCGCCCGTTTTGTCGCCGTGCACTGCGCCGCGCTCTCCCCGCAATTGCTCGAAAGCGAACTCTTCGGCCACGAAAAGGGCGCCTTCACCGGCGCAGCCGAACGCCGCACCGGGCGCTTCGAGGAGGCCAATCACGGCACCATCTTCCTCGATGAAATCGGCGAGATCGACGCCGCCACGCAGGTCAAACTTCTGCGCGCCCTCGGCGAGCAAACCATCCAGCGGGTCGGCAGCAACCAGAGCATCAAGGTCGATGCCCGCGTGGTCGCGGCCACCAATAAGAATCTCGAGGCCATGGTGCGCGAAGGCAAATTCCGCGACGATCTGTTCTACCGCCTCGACGTCGTCCCCATTCACCTGCCGCCCCTGCGCGAGCGGCGCGAGGACATTCCGCTGCTCACCAACGCCTTTCTCCAGGAATTTTCCCGCCAGAACCAAAAGCGGATCACCGGCCTCTCCGCCGACGCCCAGGAGCTTCTCCAGCGCTACGACTGGCCCGGCAACATCCGCGAACTGCGCGCCACCCTCGAGCGCGCCGTCGTCCTCTGCCGCGGCGAACGCATCGGCATCCGCGACCTGCCCGAGCGCATGCAGGGCAAGCCGGCGCTGGCGGAACGCGCCTCTTCGGGGGCGGCAACCTCCGTTTCCTCCACCGACCTGAACCTGGCCCGGATGGAAAACGCCTTCATCGAGCAGGCCCTCCGCCTGACCGACGGCAACATCACCGAAGCAGCCCAATTGCTCGGCATCAGCCGCCGCACGCTTCATCGCAAAATCAAAACCCACCCCATGGACATGAAATGAATTTCATCCAGGAAACCTTGCAGGCCGTCGAGGTCGGGAAGGCCCGGATCCTCGTCCGCATTGCTCCTCTCGTCGCCGCGCTCCTGGTCGTCGGCGGCGCCTACAACGTGATCGTCTTTCGCGGGCTGGACGACGCCCAGTCGATGGACAACGCCCAGCTCGCCCGCCAAATCGTCCGCCACCAGGGTTTCACCACCGAGTTTCTTCGCCCCCAGGCCCTCGCCCAGTTGCGCGATTACACCACCAAGAAAGGCCTCGAAACCGGAACGCACGATCTCTTCCCGCCGGATCGTTTCCCGGCCGGGACCCCACGCATCATCCCCGACACCTACAACGCACCGGGATATCCCTGCCTGCTGGCCGCCTGGTTCCGCGTCACTCATCCCGAATTCGAGCAAGTCGCCACGGCGATGAATTCCGGCAAAGTTTATTCCGGCGACCGCTGGATCCCGTTGCTCAATCAAGCCTTCATGCTGCTGACGGCCCTTCTCGTCTTCGTCCTCGCGCGGCGGCTTTTCGACGAACGCGTCGCGTGGCTGTCGCTTCTGGCTTATTTAGGCACGGATCTGGTCTGGCAACTGACGCTGACCGCGCTCTCCACGTCGTTCCTGATGTTTCTCGTCACCGCCATGCTCCTCTGCGTCCTCGAGATCATCTGCATCGGCGAGGCTTGCTTCGACAACGAGGATCGTTCCTTCGGCCCGGCCTGGCTGTGGGGTTTCGCCACGGCCCTCCTGCTCGGCGCCGCCTGCCTCACCCGTCTCCACCTCCTTATCCTCCTCGTGCCGCTGTTCTTCTTTCTGCTCATCATGCCGCGCGGAAGCTTCGCCCTCGTCACCACCATCGCGCTGATTGTCATCGGCCTGGTCACGCCCTGGTTTGTGCACGAAACGGTCGTCTGCGGCAACCCTCTCGGGTCCAATTTTGCGCTCATGCTTTACGGCCAGGGCGACTACACCGGCAACCAAATCTATTGCACGACCTCCATCCCCTCCTACGAGCACCTGTTCGGGTACGTCCTCAAAAAGGAGGCCGCCGGTTTCCGCTGGCACTTCGACCACGGCTGGAACCTGCTCGGCGCCAATCCCCTGATCTTTCTCTTCGGCGCGTCGATCCTGCACCAATTCAAACGCCGCCGGGCACGCCTGTTCCACTGGCTGCTCTTCTCCTGCGCCCTCGCCCTCATCCTCGCCAACAATCTGGGCTCACCCAGCCCCCAACCGCTCGGCCCGTGGAATACCATCGTCGTGCTCTTTCCCTGCATGATCGTTTTTGGCGGCGCCTTCTTCTTCATTCTCCTCGACCGGTTGAACGTCCAGATGCAGTTGCTCAGCAGCCTGATCGTCACCTCCACCATTGTCTTCCTGTTGCTGCCCATGATGCAGACCCTCTCGACCCCTTCCGCCACTCTCTATGCCTATCCGCCCTACATTCCGCCCCTGATCAAACAGTTCGGGCAATACGCCCAGCCCGATGAATGGGTGACGACGGACATGCCGTGGGCCACCGCCTGGTATGCCGATCGAGCCTCCCTTTGGTTGCCGGATTCGCTCAGCGATTTCCAAAACTTCTACGATAACGTCTGCCCGACCGGCATCATGCTCTTCTCCGACGTCACTTGGTCGGCGCCCGTCTCCACCTACACCACCGGCGAGGAAAAGGACTGGTACGCCTTCACGGCCGGCCTCCAGGCCAACGTTCCGCCGCCCCCGAACTTCCCGCTCTCCGTTCACGTCATGACCCCGCCCGGTTTGGGCAACTTCGTCCTGTGGAGTGACCGACCCCGTTGGCAACCGAAATAAAGACGCGCGCCCGTAGCCTGTCGCTGACGCCGTGAGGCGATGGACAATGGACAAGACGCCAAGAGGCTCCAAGCTCCTACGCCGCTAAAGAATCTGACGGCGACAGTTTTCGCGAATACGCTCTACCCCACGCTCACCTGCTGGATCGCGGGGATTCTCTCCCCGAGAAAGCGTTCCGCCAGCCGCGAGAATTGGGCGGGCACGTCCGTCGAACAAATCGTCGTTTGCCCATGATGGGGCGGGCCCGGAGAACGGCGGAGGCCTTTCGCGTCAAGCTTGCGCGCCAGGGCCGCGGCTGCGTTTTGCGCGGAATCGACCAGCACGACCTCCGGTCCGAGCACGCGCTGGGCCAGCGGCTTGAGCAGCGGATAATGCGTGCAGGCCAGCACCACCGTATCGACCCGCGCGGCTTTCATTGGCGCAAAATATTCCTCCAGGATTAACCGCGTCGCGGGGTGCGACAGCCA
>Ga0116229_10015028_pt1 | contig 10642 bp, 10 predicted proteins | sample S1TSphgellanicum_3_FD_87313 | JGI IMG/M metagenome (GOLD analysis project Ga0116229, IMG submission 87313) | Host-associated microbial communities from peat moss isolated from Minnesota, USA - S1T2_Fc - Sphagnum magellanicum MG | ecosystem: Host-associated > Plants > Peat moss > Unclassified...
TAGATTCTTAGTACAATGTCAGACGGTTAGATCTGAATTGCTTCATCAGACTTAACGTCAATTGGGTTCTGGCCCGGGCGCTGTTTGGCCCACTTAATGACGCTAAATTGTAAGTAAGTAAGTAAGATGAACAAGCCTGCCATCTTGAAGTGCTGCTAAACAAGCAGATGCCTTAAATCATCTGAACAAAAGTGAATGTGTCAGGACCCATTCCTTCTTGTCGCATTTGTTGGAAAAGTTGCACCACCTTCTCAGGTTGCCCATCCTTCACATATTTCATAAGCTTCTGATTCCATGCAAAAATGTTCACCTGCTCTGTGCCTGGTGCCAATGCAGCCATTTCTGCTGTCACCCATGGTGGGTTTTGTCGGTCATGAAGCCAGAGTGCTTTCCGTGTCTTCTTATGCTTGAAATCTGGGTACCTCTTATTTGTTTACAACCAGAAATCCAGATCGAGCTGATCAACCAGGTATTCTCTGCATCCCAGGCATAAATGGTACCATAAGGACAGAGAAAGCTGCACTGACCTTCTCCATCAACATATTGTATTTACCTACCTTCTCCAGCCTACTACTACTACTACTACTCACCACCACCTCCTGTGCAATTCTTGGAGGGACAATTCCACATTGAAAGTCACCCATCCGCTTGCAATTGCCCTTAAAGCCTCCAAAACCCTAAATGCAAATGCAATGCTTGAATCATGTGATTTCACTTTGTTATATACATTTTGGTGCCACACAGTCAATCCACTGATCAAAGAGAGTAGAATAATACTTGCTGTCGCAGATGGTGAAGTTGAGAGAGCTTTGCTTAAGTACCTCTACTGCGTGAGGTTCCTGAGATGGTTCACAAACCCAATTCCTTCGGAAGCTTGCTTATTGATGAGCTTGTCAAAACAGTGGTGCTTTGGACATACAAAGGAGGGCTATCTAGTCATCAACAAGATTTATTTCAGCAAAAAAATAAAGAGTTCAATTGAAGCAACAAATGTCAGACAAGAAACAATAATGCAAGAACTGTTGTAAAGAAAACTGTGTGTACATTGAGGGAGAAGTTGTAAGCCCAAACATCATTTTTATTGTATTCGGTGTCAAATTAAGAAGCTTTTGTAAAGAGTTTTTCAGTCCCACTTCTCTCATCTCTCTGCATGAAGATCTGGAGAAGATCTCCACTAGTGATCTCCAATAAACCGTCCGGGTTTACAATTTCTGCAGAGAATCCATTCCATGAAGCTTATGGACTGGTCAGTGAATAGGCTCATCAGGTCAGACTAGATCAGACCTGTGGGTTCCATCTTTCTTGAAAACTTCTACTATGGACTAGTCAGTGAATAGGCTCATTAAGTCAGACTAGATCAGACCTGTGTGTCCCATCTTTCTTGAAAGCTTCTACTATGGGCTGTTGCACCTTCTTGAAAGGAACATTGTTCCCTACAGACATGCCTTCTGACAGATTCAATGGAATTGCAGAGAATTCTCCACAACAACAATTTGAAGGTAACATGACAATGATCTTAGACCTCCTCGGATAGATCTGTCCTGTAGTGGAGATCTCAACCCAAATGTCAGAGTTTCCAACCTTGATGTCAGAATTCTCAGCCTCTGACAAAGGTTCCTCGGCCTTGATGTCAGCTTTCTTGACCTTGACAAGTCATGATCTAATTGTTTTGCAACCTCATGAGAGCTGCCCATCAGAGCAACCTCAAACCCCAAACCCTGAACTGGTCATCTGAAGTTTAAGGGGCAACAGCCATCTGAAGTTCTGCAAAGTACCTCAATTCCACATGGATTGATGCAGATCACAGTGACCCTTTATTTGTCAGAGAAGGGGAAGCTCAAGGGCATCATCAGCTCACAGTCTTTTTGGGTTCCTACAATGGGTAACCTTTGTTCTTCAGAAGGACCTTTGAGCCTGACCCATATGAGAGACAAAGAAAACTTCAGAGATGGGGTGTGGTTTCAAGTACTGAAGAGTATCTAACATTGTACAAGCAGATCAATGTTTTATTGGCATCCAATAGGATGTACCAAAGAAATGATAGTACTGGAGCAAATCAAGGTAACTCTCTGCCACTGTTCACAAGCAATACTAAGGAAATGCCGCCATGTCAGAGAAGACACAACACATGCTACCAACAACAATTTGGGAGTAGCAAAGTAAGGGGAAAAAAAGTTCATGTGCATGCATGGTCAGCATGTTGCAACGGTCAGAACCATGCCTGAACCATTGGACAACTCAAAGACGGACTTGTATTCTCCTGTCAAATCCATGCACACATGAACACACAAGGGACTTGTAGCTTGAGAAACAACCAAAAACATACAATCGACATGGAGACAAAAATTGCTAGCTGAAACTTTGCCAAATGTGGGTCCTCCCAGAATGATAGCTCAGTCATTCTCCTTCAGTGCCCCTGCTAGAATTTCACTTCTGCTTGCTGTGCCCTTATTAATGTGCCATTTGAAAAGAGGAGGGTTAAAGTACATTTTGTGCTTGGAATGTATGGCAAAGAGAAGACTGAGACAGCAAGATGCAATGGCCAGGTTTATCACACCAGCACAGCAAGAGGCTCCTTGACAGATAGAGCACTTTCCCCATCTGTCTCATAAATGTCACAGATGCCCATATTGTCAGCTGTATACACAATAACTCCCTCGTGAAGTCTGTCAACAATCAACAGTACAATATCAGCATCATCCTGGTGGACTAGACAGTCGGAACACTGTCAAAGCAAAGATTCAAGAAACTCAAGGACAGAAGAAAACAAGCACAAGGAAACAAGATGCAGGTAACTTCTGCCACTACATATCATGCCAACTCCTTCCAACCCAGATGAAAATGTGCAATTGTCTGCTACCACAAAACATAGGTCTAAAGCAAATAAGCTCATGCAGGGGAGAAAAAAATGCAAATCATAAAAATGTTGACACTAAAAGAGGTTCTTTTAGCATACCACATTTTTGCAATCTCTTCCAGCTGGAAACAGCCCCACCATTACACACAGTATATGGATCCCTAGAACTAGAATTTAAGCTCTCTCAACCCTCAATTGTTCTTAGAACATTATGTAAACTATGGCACCCCAAAATTGCATTTCCACAGTCTTCTTCTCACCTCTAGGCAACATTAACAAAGTTAGCAACCAAATTCCAACAAGCTCATACAATGTAAAATCGATGTGCATGGCCATGCACATTTTTGATCTGCTTTTTTATGCTTGAGTGCATTCACTGCCACTGACCTGTTGTTTAGAATATCAAGTACAAATGCCGTTGCACTACTCTCCTGCAGAGTTTCAATGGCCTGTAATCTACACAAAGAGTGGATACTTACAGGACTATAATTGTATTGGGATTTGTGATTTCCTTGCTGATAAGAGTAAGTTTGACATGAGAATGAGCGGGTCCCTTGCTTATCCAGAGAAGAAAAGCACCATTACTAACATTTTGAGGACATATACAAGTTCATGTAGAATGTGAATTGACAGCTCCAATTCCAATCCCACGTGCATAACATCACACTATTTTCACTCAGCATCACCTCAACAAGAGTGGATGGCACGGTTTTTGTTGTTTCCTTCAGTATATAAACCCCACTTTATCACATCTATTGTAAGTGCAGGGTTAGAGTATCGGGTTGGAATTCTTTTGATTTCCTTTCCATGGAGTCCTCAATTACACACTAAAACTTGGCCAGCATTCAGCGCGACATTCATCTCAACAATGACGTACACTAGAAACAATATTGTGTCCTGAGCACTTTGCTGCCTTCAAGGACATCACATGCCTATGGATCAAGATTCATCAAGCATATGTCCATGCATGCTTTGCTTGTGAGGATTCAATACTCACTTTTTAGCAGCCATGTGAACTAGAATTCTAGTGTTCCAATTTTGGGGCCCGAGGCTTTACTAACTCATCATCTCCATTACAATTGAGATCTTTCCTCAAATTTAACAATGATGATGTTACAAAATGTTTGCAAAAGGGTAACAAACTAAGCAACACATATATATTCATTACTACAAAATGTGGGTGCAGTTCACTAGTCCCTGTTCACTAGACTAGTGAATTCGTTACTTTCTAACTAGTCCTCCTTTACTAAGACCAGTGAATTCACTCAAAATCTAGTGAAATCGCTTGTTATACAAGGACACCTTTTGTTATAATGTAAAATTAAAAAATGCCAGAGCTTCACGTATTATTTGGAGAGAAAAAGATCTACATAGTTTTTCATTCATCCATCAATGAACAAAATCTATTACATTACATTGCAACTAACCTATAATTAATGTATTATCAAATTATTTTCTTGCGATTCATGGATTTTACCAATGGTATCATGTTATAACTTGAATTCAATAAATGTAGTTTTAAATTGCACCTTATCAATTTGTTGATGGAACTATTTTGTTACTAATGTCTATTTATGGATGGTATTATTTTTCACCTATTGGAATTAACAATGATAATTTGACGCTATGAAATACATACATAAGTTGAGTGCATAAATAATGACAAAGATCTTGTTCCAATAACATAATTTTATGTATTAATATTCAATGTTGAAAAATACAATATTCACATGAACATTTTTGGTGATCCATGGTCTTTTTCAATGGTATGTACTTTATTTACATCTTTAGTGTTAAACTAAAACATGTTAAAACTATTGGTATCAAATATTTTATCAAATATCGATTATATATAATGTTAAAAGGTTCACCTTGTTTCTATTAAAAATTGGCCACATTTTGATAACTACCAAATGTGGAATGATGCTTACACATCAATGTACAAATAACTTCATTGTAATGTGAAAAATAGTTTAATTTTCATGTTCAAATCATGCAACTAATAAGTAACATACATATAATTTACAACTATAATGTGACTATAAACAACATACATACAATGTCATCATTAACTTATTAGTGAAATGCAATATTAACAAATCATCATAGCCATATGATGACTAAATTGCAAACTTTACATTTCCAAACAACCATTTAAATTGAAAGTAAGGTGCCATAAATAAAATCGGAGTACATTGGTGTTGAATTTCTTCACATGTACATGTAAACTTATTTTCACATTCATTGTTTTAGCTTAAAAATTTATTGAGCTTGAATGCTTTGGGTCTTGCACCATCAAAATTCATAATCAATAACTCATTTTAATTGTGTAAAAATAACAATTTAATAACATAATATTTTTACACATAAGGATAGTGAATGATATTGCAAATTCACCGAACAACATGGCTGTTAAAATTGAAAATTAATATTCATTACACTCAAAAACCAAAAGCTTTTATAATTTCACACAATCATCAATAATAAGACTTTGATGGTCTCAATCAATTAAAGAAAAAACAACAACTTTTGCTCAAATAAAGGAATGAACAACAAAAAATCAAATGTTTTCATTTCATGTTATCTAATGATAACATGAATAATTTTTTTGTTTTTCTAACTTGAACATTTCATTTTTAACTAAAAACAAAAAATGCACTAGAATGGTATGTCGCATGTCTCCTAGTTTTTTCACAAAAACCCAATGAACTTTTTTAAAATTTTAAATGACCATATTTTTATTCATCCTTTATATGTTTTTAACACTAGGCACAAATGCATAATAAACACAAATGTCTCTCAAAATCTACAAAAAGTTACAACCATATGTCACATGTGTTTTCATATTTCGTGCAAATTTCAAATTTGTGTGGGTTGTTGAAATTTAGATATACATTAATTGCAATGAACATCTAGTTGCATGATGATTTGGTCTTGACATACACAATTTCTTATAGTTTGGGCTAGAAGATATTGAAGTTTCTTATGGAAGATTTACATTTACAAGACAACGGCAATCAAATGTATACATTGCTTTAATTTCATTTCAAAATTACAATTTCAATTAATTATATAATATGTAAGTGATGTGATATTTGTTTTGGGTTGTAATAAAATTGATAGCTACTCATATCATAGTTGAATTATAGTCTTATAATAGTGAGGCAATGGTTTTTATATTAGTTGTATCATTAAAAAATAATAATAATAAATAGTTGCAAAAAAGTTGAATATGCCAATGCCAATTAACAATTGCCATAGCGGCAATGTGTACACATGGGATAACTATAGACATAAATGTCATACACAAATTGTAAGATAATTGCCTTCAGCAATTTTCATACAAATCACCCACAAAACCAAAATAAGTTGATCACAATTGTATATATGGGGGTGTATTCAAACCATATAGGGGTCCATCTTGCAACTAATATGCAATTATAATAAAACTTTGTGAATTAGTGACTTGACATTTTATTTTAAAATGTTTATATGTTCATAAAACAAATGTAACATATTTGTACATCAATTGTACCAAACACTTAATTGCAGGTAATGAGGTTTTCATGGACATGATCTCTCATAGTGCGAGTTTAACTTATATATTTAACATGGTTAATGATTATAAACATCATAAGAAAAAAAAAAAAATCAAATTTAGTTTGATTAAAAATGGTCAAGTTTTTGAAAAATATTAGTGTTGCTTGCATTGTGACCAAAACATCATAATCATTAATGTTCAAAACCATTGATTGACACACACCTTCTTTCATCTCATGTGCATTGACTCATAAATCTCTTAATCTAGTAACAAAATTTGCACATTAAAAAAACACGATAGTTTTTCTCTCCCTAGGGCATTAAAAAACTCCATAATGTGAAAATAAAATAGAGAAAGATCTCAGGAAGAGGAATGTTTATTTGTATACTCCCATGTGATTTTGCAAGATAATTTTTTGTGCAAAGGTTTAGATTTTAAACCTATAGCTTAACCTAATCCTTAATTATATACTTAAACATAAACCCAAATCCTAATCATATATATCAATCTTTATCCTTAATCCCAAAATTTGATCCCTAATAATTGAGAAATTGACATATCACAAATCTAAATTGAACAACTTGTAATTCATCAAAATATTATGTTTGATTTTTCATTTTGTGTTTACATCCTTATCAATTTTGTAATTTTTTGTAATTTGGTCTTTAATGAGGCTACCTTTGTAAATAACTTCAAATAGGACATGAGACAAACAATTAGAAGATTAAACATGGGTCCAAACTAAGGATGGCTTTGAGGATAACTTTAGTATGTTGTTTTTGTTTAATGCCACATTTTGAGGAATGTTCACCAACAATTATTTAATGTGAAACTATTAGTTCATTTTTTTGAAAAATATCATAAAACATTTCTTGTTGTTATAATAAAATTTATTATTCTTGGTTTTCAAATTACTTTTCGTGGCTTGTGACATACGGAAATGAAATTTGAAAAGGAAAGTTTTTTTGTGTAATGGTTTTGACTCGCCCCCAAACTCCTTGAGAGACCCAAATGTGGGTCCCATAATGAAAGAACAAAAAAAATAAAAAATTGAAGCACGTTCTTTAACTTGCAACACTTGTGGGGTAGGAGGGTGTGTTGGACCTTTTTAATGAGATTAGGACGAACTCACAAGCAGAAGTGTAACAAATCAACCTTCACAACCAAACAAAAAGAACAATTTTTATAAATTATAAGTAAGTGGTGTAGTAGGGACAACCTTAAGTTCAAGCTTTACACAACTCACAATCTTTGAAAAGAGGCACCATTCCCTTCCTTATAATATACTTTGTGACTACATCTAAATGACATTTTTTTTCCTGAAACTCCCAAATGGGAGTTCCAAAATTGGAACTTTAGATGTTCATATATTCTTTAAGTAAACCTTGTTTAGAACATGCGAAGGCAATATTTTATAACCTTCAAAAGGATCTTTCCAACAATGTATTTCATGCCTCAATCAAAGTTCATTTGACCTTAATTTTAAATGGATTTGTGTTCGAAAATCAAATTTCCAACTTTGACTCCCAACTTTTCTTTTTATCATAATTTATGCATTTCAAATTAAAATGAACAATGTGAAAACACTTTAAACATTCATATTTCAAGACCTTTCCAATGGTATCTTGAGGGCCCAATTTGGTGCTTGTTTGTTATTTCAATTAAAACTCAAAATATTTGATATTGTCACATGAATGCAACTCTAGGGGCCCAATTTGATGCTTGTTTGTTATTTCAATTAAAACTCAAAATATTTGAGACTGTCACATGAATGCAACTCCCAAAGTAATAGTGCACTTGAGAGTCATTGGGTTCAATCTTTTGCACTTTCTCTCACTTGTGAAAATGTGTTTCACTCCTAAACACATTGATTAATTTCATGTGCCTTTGCATTCCACCTTCAATTGCGAACCCAATGTTAATGTTGCGATAAGTTTTATTTGAAAAAATATTGTTAAAACATTCAAACATGTGTGACACAAGGAAAGCTTAGTGCAATGAATTGTATACTATTCATAACAAAAAATGCATAGGGAGATCTACTCTTTGTTTGTACATACATCATGGATTCCTAACATATGATTATCAAGTAAAAAACAAAGGCACACAAAGGGTGGAACTCCAATGTACAAGATGAGCTTTCCTTGTTTGAAAAACCAATGGAAGAATAGACTAGAACAAGCATAAGTACATAGAGTCTTTCAACATGGATTGTGAAGTAAAACCATCAAGCAAAGACCAATGAAAAAAAAGCGTTAGAAGGAACTCCTATCCACAACACAATACTATCTTGCTTAATGAAAAAACAACAAAAGAACTGGAAAAAGCAGAGGGAATTGAAATTTAAAGCATGGACCATAAGGTAAGATTATTGAGCCAAGAGCAACAAAAGAAAGGTGCAAAAGGAGGAAGTTCAATGCACTAGATGATCCTGTTTCACTACCAAATCATTACCCTGAAGAGATCATGCAACAGGGTCCAAGAAAGATCAAAGTCATCACAAAGTTAAGAGCAATTTGAGACCAAACTTTTCCAAAATGTAGCACTGAATTGACCAATTTCAATGATTTACTGCACTTCTTCATTTGGTCTTTCTAACCTTGCAGCAATGCAGTTCAAAGGATTAGGATCCCAAAGAAAATGGTGAAGTGCAGATCATTGATGCGTGATTTCTGAGATCCTCATGTCCCAGATGTGGGTCCATTGGTTACAGGAGACAAGTGAACAAAATGGTGAATACCACCACCACCAAGCACAGTGCTCCCTGTTCAGCCACTGGAACAAAGCTCAACCTGAGCAGAGTGCAACCTGCAGAGTCTTCAGAGAACTGGGCCAGTTCAGTAAGATCTTGTTCCCAGCGTTTACAGAAAAGCTCAATTCATGTGACCTCTTTCAAGCATGTGAACAGCTGCAATTCTGCTCTGCCAAACTTGCCAATACCCAGAAGCTTTGCCGATCACATGGATGTGCTTTCCCAAATAGCAAAAGCTTCAACAATCACAAGGATGAGCTCTGCCAAATACTGGAAGCTTCAACACTCACAAGGATGTGCTTCACTAACATCAGAGGCTACCAAGAATCAACTGCTACAATAACTTTGAGGTGACAAACTAATAAATACTGCCAGTCCGGAATTTCAGTTTGTAATCGTGCTTGAACTTAATCGACACAAAGGCCTTTTCTGACCCTCAGGAGTGAGAATGGCATTACATATGTGAGTGTAAAGATTGAACATGAAATAAATCAGTATGCCAACTTTTGATTCAAATCTTATGTTGACAACTGGACCCATTTACAGCAAACAAGTGGGTATCACTGATTGTGAGTGAAGTCTGCAACTGCAGACCTAGAACTTCACAACTGACTTTCCTTGAAATCCCCAAATTTCAACCACCATCCACTCACTCTCTGTCTCTCTCTATGTCTCTCTTCTGTCACACTCACAGACATAATACCCCCACCACATGGAAACAGTTGTTTTAGGGGTCTAATTCCCAGCTTGTAACCAAATTTAAGCTACTAAGATGTCACTGCTCTTCTCACCTTCGACATTAGGTGCACGCTTCACAGACTCCTTTGGCACACTTGTCAGGGATTTTTTGTCATCCTCAATACCTTTTATGTCCAAGATTCGTAGCCTTGTTAACTCCTGCATTCATTACACCATTGCTGTCAAGCTTTTAAGAATTTCTGCTGAACTCTTCCAAACCTTTTAAGCATTTCTAAATTTGGGGAACTCTTCAAACCTTAAGTAGGGCAAAAGAAAATTTCTGCAATCAATCAGTTGCAGTATAGTAATCTAATCTGAGTACTCTAATTACCCAGTATTGTTTGTGTGATTTTTTTTATTCTCCCCGACGGGACAGAGCCAACTACAAACAATGACAGGAGACTTGAAGTAATGAAGTACTACTCCATGTCACCATTTTTTCTCAGTGCTTTTCTTTCTCACAGGGCTCAATATAAGAAGGCTATATAAGTGAAAGGCTTACTTGACGATGACCCGTAGTTCGTCGGTAATTCTTCCGCCGCTTTTTCTTGAAGATAATGACTTTCTCATCTAGAGCCTGCATAAAATCAACAACCATTTAAGGTACATGCCACTGTCTTCAGTTGAGTAGTGGTCATCCCCATTTCTAAACTTTGGTGGGGGGGGGGGGGGGAACACCAAAACCCAAAGGGCCCAAAGAGAAAAATCCAGGCAAGCTGGGGCCCCCCAGATTTGTAAAAACCCCAAAAAGGAA
>Ga0116229_10015029_pt1 | contig 10642 bp, 5 predicted proteins | sample S1TSphgellanicum_3_FD_87313 | JGI IMG/M metagenome (GOLD analysis project Ga0116229, IMG submission 87313) | Host-associated microbial communities from peat moss isolated from Minnesota, USA - S1T2_Fc - Sphagnum magellanicum MG | ecosystem: Host-associated > Plants > Peat moss > Unclassified...
AGCAGGCATGTCGTACTTACCCAGTGATATGGTCATCTTTTACGCCGGAGTGAACCAGCACCCACCAACGTACCAGTTGCCCGTTCTGTCCATACCATGGGCTGCTTTTTTTCATCTGGTGCCTGACCCTGCATTAACCAACATTGTACCGCAGTCAATCTTTTTTGGCTACTGATTCTCACCTAGCTATTACCCTGTTGACCTCTCTACCCTGCTGACCTCCATCTTGGCCTTAGCTATGAACTAGTAACCAACCACAATACCTATTTACTCACACTACCTCCTGACCTTTTTTTTTTTTTTTTTTTTAAACCTCTATCTCTTCCAGGCTAAACCTTTACCTTTGAGCAAAACCTTTTTATTATTTTTTGTCTAAATTTTTATCTCTCAACAAAAAATATTATTTTTTCTTTATTAAATATTTAGTTCTTTTTATTATTTCATGGCTTAATCTTTACATATTGTCCAAACCTATATCTTTCTAGCTAAACTTCTCTTTTGGGCAAAACTTGTATCTTTTCCTAACTAAATCTCTATCTTTTGACAAAACTTTTTTACCTCTTAATTAAACTTTACATCTCCTCAAAACCTCTATCTTTTCTTGGATAAACTTTTATTTCTTGATAATACCTCTCTATTTATTGGTTAAACTTTTATTTTTTAACAAAACCTTTTTACTTCTTATCTAAACCTTCTTATTTCTTAACTAAACCTTTACCTCTTAACAAAACTTTTCTATTCCCTGAATAAACCTTTATTTTTTGACAATTTTTAAAAAAATTTAAACTAAATTTTAAACTTTTTACTAACCTGAGGTGGGTATTGCTAGTGGGTCAAATTTGTCATGAGCTAACAACTTTCCTTATGTAAGTATTATATTGTTTTAGAATTTGTGGCATTACCAATAAAATTTTGCAATTCAAACGGGGGTATTGTAATATGTTTTTAATATCCATTTGTTGCATTTAATTTTACCTCCAAATTAATATATTGTGTTCATGAATATGAATGTTTTATGTAATACTCGGAATTAGTATGATGAATTTATATTATCATATGACACATAAAGATACTTGGTGCAAATGGGACAACATTGTTACAATACATGTTTGTTATATTGGAAATAATAGATTATTATGTAATTTTATTCCAACTATGAAAGTAGTCTTAGGGTAGTTTTCTTTTTATGTATGTAATAATTAGTATTTTTTTCTTCAAATTTTAACACTATGGTGACAAAAAATACCTTAGTGTGAATTGGACAAAACTTTGTTTTGGAAAAAATAAATGCAAAAGTAACCATATTGAAATAGCAAATTCCCATTTGCCAAAAGTAAAAAAGATTCTACAAAAAAATATTTTACTATCTAACCTCTAACCAAATTTGGTTCTTTTTTCTTGTGGATGATTGCTAACCCACCTATTTTTAAAAATGGAAAAAAAACCCTAGTAATAAATAACACTTGTAATAAGAATTAATTAAATATTTTACCTGATATATATATATTTTACAATGTTTAAATTAAATGTATAAGTAATATCAATAAGAACTAATACAAACAAGATCATAATTTATTTGAGTGTTTCAAAAAAGTATTATTATAAAAATTTCAAATTGACATTATATTATTGTATTTATCCTTTTTTTTTCCTTTACCAAAATTAGGAAAAAATTATCATTTGTGATTATTTTTCAATTGCAAATGACAATTTTTAATTGCAAAAATTGGTTTCGAACAACAATTTTTTTTTCTACTGAAAAGGTTTTATTAAAATTTCCCACAATTTATGTGAATATAATATAATAAAAATATATTGAATGTGGTTGAATATAAATATTAATGAAAAAAAATCTCCATTTCTTGTTATAACACAAATTTCAATTAGGATTGTGATATTGTAATACCTTGGTAGTTTCGGCATTAATTATATATTTTTCAAACATGTTGAAAATTTCCCCAAAAAAAATTTTTTTTTGAAATTTTTTTTAGAATATTTTATCTCCAACCAAAGTTAATTAATTATTCAACAAACATGTGTTTAAGTTGCCCTTGTATTACAATATATGATATTTCAAAGAGAAAATAAATGTAAACCACGCATATGGAATAAACATAAACCACTTAATTTTAATTCATGCATTGTGATAATAAAAATGTATTAAACAAATTATTAAATGTATTTAAATAATTATGGATAAAATCGTTATATTTAGTTTTTTTCTAACTTGGTGACTAATTTTAAATATTTTATTGAAAATTGAGTAAAAAATTGTTAACATGCATTTGTTGGATCATTTAATGAGGCCAAAAATATTAATATTTATTGTTGCATCATTTGGTGACCCCAAAATTAGAATTTATTTTCAATTTTCCAACTTCCAAACATTACAACAAAAGGTGTTTGTATATGCCAAGTGATTTCATTAGATTTTGAGTGAATTCACTTGTCTTAGTGAATGAGACTTAGTGGCCTAATGCTATGAATTCATTGGTCTAATGAATAAGGACTAATGAATTGCAACCACATTTTGTAATAGTGAAATGATCAATTGTTAATTTTGGATTTTACAAAAGTCTAGAATTAACTAAATGCATGATTTAAGTATTCAATAGTTGTGGATAATATTTCAATATTTATTTAATTATTCAAACTTATTAGTTTCATTGATATTAATTATTCAGTATTTTTCAATATTTAATTGTTGAATGTTCAACATATTTAATTATGAAATTTGAAACATATTATTAAATATTCATTTTTTCAATAATTGATCAATATTCACATGGATTATTCAATTCATACGATATGTAGCTATTTTAATTTTACAAAATGAAAATACATTTTGTACTTAATTATGGTTGTAATACCCACATTATTTAGCACAAAAGATTAATGAAAAGACCTAGGGGCGAATGTATTATTTTCATGTTGATTATAAATTTGATTTAAACATTAACATCACAAACTTAGCATCTCACAATTTAGTAATGAAAATCATGCAAAATTCATTCATTCATTATTCATATGTTTCATGCATTGATATCATGCATTGAAAACACATTTGACACATAAATTTATAAGAAGATGCAAATTTGTTTGACATTCATTCATTCATAGGTTCGTACTTCATCCATCAACACATTTAATTAGGTGTCAAATGTGTTTTCAATGTATGATGTTTAAAATGTATGAACTTATGAATGAATGAACTTCACACAATTTTCATTATCAATTTGTCAAATGTTAAATCTGTGATGAAGGTGCATTTGCAATAATTTAAATCTATCATAACAAAATTATCATGCAAAACAAACCTTAAAAAAATTTCATTGACATAAAAGTACAAAAATGTCATCAACAAAATGTTACAAAAATGTGTGTCCATAAATTCTCAAAACTAAATTATTTACATGTTATGTTTTGGATGGGGAAACCTCATTATCTTTTCATCATTAATAGAATGTGCTTAACAATAAGTGGTTGCAATTTGAGCTATTAATTATGCATGTTGGGTTGTGTACATGGCACAAATATTCAAGGCGAGGTGGATAGATTCTAACATTAAGTCATCCTTTGTGATTTTGCAAATCCTACCCAATGCAAATCAAAAATAGATTTTGCAAAAAATAATAATGATCAAACTTGAATCAAGGCTTAATAACAAAATAATTCCACTCTTAATGGCCATGAATCATTCTCGATTCATGATCAAATGCAATTGCATGTTCCTTCAATTAGTGCACCTTGGAGGAATTGTGATTCTTGTGCTTGGAGTCCCATGTTGCACATACCTCTTTGGTGTATGCCACCTTGTTGGTTGTATTGAACACATCAAGGTCATCATCTTTCTCCATGCAAAAAAAAGTTTTGTTCACCCACAACCCATACCCCATGTAAAAATCCTAAGAATCCTATGCAACATAAAGTCCATGAGTTTCATTAACACCAATTTGAATATTTTTGGCATTTGTTGCCCTTTAGGTTACAACATATCAAACTCTCTTGATGTTTTTTTCATTACCCACTCAATTGCCTTGGCTTATTTATGTTTCTACCATACATATGCATTGCCCCAGATATGGACATTCATTGAGGCATGTCTTGCCACCCTAGGCCCCTTCATGAGTGGAAGTCAGGGCATTTGGATTTGCCTACTAGTAAGGTTAAAGAGTGGTCCTTCTCCACAAAGATTACTTATAAACTTTGTATTAACCATATTAAATAGACCATATATGGTCATTTTCAATCCACATTATTATTTGAACTATTTTATTTATTTATAGCAAGTTATATTTGATATTTTTTTCCAAATCAAACTATTCAAATGATGTGTTATTAATGTTTGTGCCATCACGCATATCGATACACATTTTTTGAAATTTGAATATTTCAACTATGAGAATGTTAAGATTTTTAAAAATAAGTTTTTTCTTAGGTAGGTTTGAAGTGCTAAAAACCTATGTTTTAATATGAATTACAAATGCATTTTGTGCTTGTAACATGGTAAAACATGTTTTAAACATTCTTTGAGGGAACATGTTTATTTTCAAAAACATGAATTTAAAAAATGAAAGGTCATCATTATATTTTATGTTTACTTTGTGCAAAATGGAATAGCAACATCAAATCAAGAAAAGTGAATGAAAGTAGGTTGGAAAAAAAGTAAACACAACATTTTGAGTTTAATTTTTTTTTTTTCCATGTTATACTACATATGCTCATGTATTTCAAACATTAATTTTCATAGAATGCATATTATTTTTTAACTTTTAAAGTTGAAAACTCTATTTTTTTGCATTATCGAGATTTTTTTTGACCTATTTTAGCATGCTTATGCCTCAAGACAACAATTTTCTAAAAAAATGAGGAGATTGAAGCTCTTTTGACAAATTTTGAAATAAAAAATCTCATTGACAATTTTTTTTGAATTTAAAAAAAAAAACCCTTGGCAAATTATTAAATTTTTTAATGGAAAAAAAGGGAGCTTGAAGCTCTTATTGAACTGTTTGGTGATGGCAACATAGGAGCTTTTACCGCCATGAACCTTTACTACCATTGGTGAAGAACTTTGAGCTCCTCAACATATTCTTTAAAGAAAAAAACAGAAAACAAAGAGTTTGAAAGCTTTGTTGATATTTGTTTTTTAGGAAAAAAAACAAAACAAGTTTATGAAATTCTCACTTGGAGCTACAACATTTTTTGTTTTTAGATCAAAGATGGAATGCCAAGGGCAGCATTTGGAGCTACAACAAGTAATGGAGTTCAAATTAGAAGCAATGACAAAAGGAGTTTGGGTTTCCCAATTTAGTTGTAATATGGGTAGGAGGGGGTGGATATTAGATAGGTTAGTAGGGCAACAAAAGGAAGGGCTAAAAGAAACAAAAACCTAAACCTTAGGTGGGATTTGGGTTTTTAGAATGGTGTTTGATCCAAATGGCCGATACTAGGCTCACAATGGGAAAATGGGGTGGTGCATTCATGGGTGTTGGGTACTCTAACCAATCATTTATTCCTTCTACTCAATGTATGCAATTCTTTATTTTGGGCTATAATCATTTGTCTTTGTTCTCTTGCTCATGTTGAGAATTTCGCTTGTTTGTTTGTTGGAACTTTGTTGTTTCAATTTGTAATTTGAGGTATGTATTGTAATTCCAACCTCCTAGTGCATAGTTTTTTTTCTTACCTATGTAGTTATATGTGTTTTTCGACATGCAATGAACTTCAACATTCATAACTCCTAAGTCCTTGTTTTTGTTACTAATAACTATGTTGTGTATGTGAATTGTGCAAGGTGATGGGTCTTCCTTCTCTTCTACCACCTCCACTATTCCTAAATCCAAATTTGTGTCAATGTTCCAAAATCTGAGTATTTCAAGTGTTCCAACTATGGAGGACAGTACAATTGTTTTGATAGTATAACTCTATGTCTATGTACATTGTTGTGCAATGTGTGTGCACTTCAATTATGACCATTGATGGTGCTCTAACCATGTCTACTCTTGGATCCCAGATTGCAAACTTAAGAAAGATTGTGCTTTAAATCCTTGAGACAAGTTCCAAATTTTAATGACGGTTCACAAACATCAACTCTCAAATAAATTTCATCTCAACTTTAACTTTTTCTAAACAACATAGTTGTGCATTAGTCCACATTTGAACCTTAGTGTGCATTTAGATTCTACAACCTAAATGTGGGCCCTTTGTGTGTGTGTGTGTGTGTGTTTTTTTTTGCTAAGTCCAAAATCTAGTCTATTGCATCTTTCTTATGAATTTGTGCTTTGGGTCAATTCAAGCTTTGGGTTTATGATATTAAATTTCTAGTTTTAGTTGTGCTTACACACCTACAAGTGTTCAATAATTTTAAATATAAATATTTTTTTGGTGGTTGAATCCTAGAAAAGGCACTTGCACCTATTGAATTTTTTTCTTGTGATGTACTTAAATCCAACAACATGGGTGCATTAGAGATCATGTGTGTAACTTTGAATTGCAAACTACTCCACCTTTAAATTGTGGCACAAGAATTTTCCTTCTTTTTGAACCCTTTGAAATTAGTGGTTGTTATTGAAGATGGGTGTGCCCTTAGTCCCAAAAAATGAACTTCAAAGTTGATAGGGTGCAAACAAAATAACAAGACCCAAACTACATGTTTGGGTGATTATTTATTCTAGAATATTTTAAAAATATCTTTAAACTATTCCATTTAAAGGTTGGAAAAAAAATTTGACAAAACAATGTTGTAATATATTATGATCCTAGGGGGATATTAATGTTAAAATTTCAAACTACTTGCATCAAACAAGCATTTTTTGGGGTGGTATTAGGTGAAGGAATCCCCCCCCCCCCTCCCCCCCCGCCCCCCCCGCCACCCTATTATTATTTAATTTTCTCTTATGCACATATTTCACTCATCTTATATTTATTTGATTCTAGTTATAACGCATTTTTTTAAAATTCAAAAGCTTTTAGGCCTAATTCAAAAATTGAATCTAATTATATATATATATTTCATGTATTCCTCAATGCTTGAGATTGTATGAATATGAAGTTTTACAATAGATTAAAATATAATTCTATATAGGTATGGAGTTTAAAAATTAATTAAAATCAATATTTAATTATAAAGTTTAATTTACTTATAAAGTTGTTTTAAAAAATTAACTTTTCTTCTGAAAGACCAATCTTGACCATGTGTTCAAGAATGTTTTTTTATGGCTTCAATTTTAGTTTCAAATCTAACAAAATACTAATTTCACTATCTAATTCTTGTGCTAGTTCCAACAAAAGAATGTCAACTTAGGTCTAAGTTTCACATTTGGAATAATGCCTTCATTCATGAGCCTTACCCATCATAAAACATGAGGCAAATATTATTGTAAGTGTTATTTTATGCCTTAATATAGGTGGATCATGAGTATGTAGGAGTGAGAGGCACCTTATAATGGGAAGAAAGGCTTTTACACCCATTCCAAAAGGCCTTTTAATAGGTAGGTGTAAGAGGCCTCTTGTGTGTATAAGGTGCTTCATAGTTTTGAAGATGGATTAATAACTTGGATAAGGTGCCCTCCAAATACTTTAGGAAATTACATACCTTGATGAATTCACACCAATCCAGTTAACTTGTTGGGGAAATCAATTTTAATACAATGTGCAAATCACATCAACATGACTTCAAAAGAATTTGCAAAACACCATCATCATTTCAAAACTATTTGCAAATCATATCATCATTATTTATCACTTCAACATGAATTTCAAACTATACTTCAAACATTTGTTTAGATTGACTACAATGGATGTACCCTTCTTTTACAAATGCAAAACTAATTTATTAAAAAAGATTTTGAATTGCTAGAAATTGAAAAGTAATTAATGAAACTCACCATATTTTTACATTTGGTTCTTGTAGGTAGGCAAAAAGATCAAATGCTATTTAAATATTTATATTTTTAAAGCTTGTTTATAGCCAGCTTTGGTTAAATCTTCCTATGGATGATGGTCACTTTGGTTATGTCACAAAACTACCCGAAAAAAAACATTAGATGGATGAATGCTTTTGTTGCCAAATTTCACCTTGGAAAAAATATTTTCAACTTATACATAGGATTAAATTCATAGAAAAAAGGCCCACATTTGTCAAGTCTTGAAATCTTTTTTTCCCTCAAATCCCCAAGTTTTAATGATACATTTCAAAATAGACAGCCAAGAATATAGATAGATCCTTAATTTCTTTTGCTTTAATATTTGGTATATAGCCACATTTGGTGGAAGATTGCAATTTTTTGCTAGATCACAAAATTGGCCAAAACCCATTGGCATGAAGCCTTTTCATATTATTTTTCCCCTAAAAGAGAAAATAAATAAATAAAAACTTGAAAGTGTACAACTACCATGAGTGAGAAAAACTTACTAAAAATCACTAGATTTTTATATTTGGTTTTCAGCATCAAAAATATACAAATGATGATTAAAGATTTCTAGTTCATATTTTGTTTGTATCGAGATCTTGCTCAATCTTCCTAGGGATGATTGCCACTTTTTCTATATGTTCCATGGATGATCAGCACTTTTTCTACATCTTCCTATGGATGATCAGCACTTTCTTTTCATCTTTCTATGGATGATCACCACTTTTTTTACATCTTCCTATGGATGATCACCATTTTTTCTCCATCTTCCTATGGATGATCACCATGTTTTCTCCATCTTCCTATGGATGATCACCATGTTTTCTCCATCTTCCTATGGATGATCATCCATTTTCCTACATCTTATGGATGATCACCACTTTGGCTGCAAACAAGAATTCCTAGAAAAGAACACTGGGATTGGCAGTTTTTGCTAGTTGAAAGTTGCACGTGAGGGCAAGCATAAAGCATACCGGCCTGAAATGATAAATCAGTACCTATAGATTTTTAATTGAGTGGGGGTACACTAGCAACCGCGGGTAGATAATTACTGGTGAAGCAGAGTGGCCACTGGGGGGGGGGAGGGGGCCCAGAGGGGGAGGGGGGGGGGATGGGGAGTTACCAAGACGATATATTCAAGAATAAAATAATCTTTGCAACCCAACCTTGTTTGTATTTTAAGATACCTGACATGTGCGCACGAGGGCCAGTCTGCTGGCGGGGCCATTTTCCGCAATCGCCGCCGCAATCTCCCGCCCCCCTGGACCCCCCCCCCCCACCCCCCCCCCCTCCCCCCCGCTCCTGGGCCAGGGCTCCCGACCCTACTACGACGTTGGTCCTTGATCCCTTTAATCATCTGATAAAGTGCGTTTGTTTTTTAAGGCCAAAAAGAAAAGTGTGTGACTTTATTATCTGGCATTGTTGTTTTTATTCATTTTGGGGTGGGGCCTTATTCAAAATTCTGTCTTGAAACCCAAATTTCAGGTTGAAGAAGTCCATGATTGGCTCTCTAGTTCAGCTATTTATCCTCCTCTAGAGCTCCCATTGCAGCCTCCCATTAACCAAAATGGACAATGTCGTGGTGGAGCCCAAAGCCTCATTCTACTAGGGCTCTTCATCCAGGTCATAGGAATTTGTTTTAGTGGTTTAATTTGATACCATAGTGCCTTATCCCGGTTGGTATATATTCAGGTGTCCAATAATTGTTTGATTTTTCAAAATCAAGTTCAAAAATAAAACTGAAGATTTATGGAAATTTTGGGTTACATTACATTAAAAAAAAAACATTTGACAATGGTGATTGGTTACTATGCCTAATGTCCATGAAAAAAAATCTCATTAAAAAAAAATATATTGCACAATTTCCCTTGCAACCAACCTCGCATTCACTTTATTCAACAACTTAAAGGAATCGCAACAGACATTGAAGTTGTTACTAAGCTTATAGTAAACAACAACTAATGAGTCACCAACCTACTCGATATCCAAGAACACAAACAACAAAAACTAAAAAACCCTAAATACAACATACACAATGATGTAAGGTTCTCAAATTTTCAACATCAATAGGCACATACATTTTTTGACTTTTAATGTTCTGGTCAGGTAATTTAAAAATAATAATTTGACATATTAAAAATTAATATAAGTATTTTCAAAATTATTAAAATGTACTATGATATTCATTCTCTCATGGTATTTCTAAACCTTATAGTAAGCAGTATGGCAAAAGTGTGCACGCCACCCAACCTTTAGAAATTATGTTCCCTTTGTGTTCCACTAACTTATGATTTTCTTTCTTGGTGGAAGCACTTGAGGAGGTGGCGGTGGTCACTGGTTTGTTGCTGGCTACCATCATCGACTCCTCCTCCTCCAATCTCCTCCTACTTTTGATTATGTTGGGTCAGCAATTCCGACATAGTTTTTCTAATGTGTGTTTTGGGTGCACAAATTGATGAGACCCACGAGGGATTTCCGTTCTCTTCGGGCTTCTGATTTTGCTCTTTGGCCATTAGCCTCCGGCGTGCAACAAGGGTGTCAGAGTCAAAAAAAAAAAAAAAAAACTGGACATTTTATTAGTATTGGGCCGAGTTTATTAGATTCGTTGGCCCACTGTGGGTAGGAAGGAAACTTTGAATCTTTTCCAAAGGGGTGGGGGCGGGGGGAGGCGGCGGGATGCGGCGAGGGAGCGGGGGGCGGGGGGGAGGGCCTGCCAACCTATCCAGGCCTCG
>Ga0116229_10015033_pt1 | contig 10641 bp, 7 predicted proteins | sample S1TSphgellanicum_3_FD_87313 | JGI IMG/M metagenome (GOLD analysis project Ga0116229, IMG submission 87313) | Host-associated microbial communities from peat moss isolated from Minnesota, USA - S1T2_Fc - Sphagnum magellanicum MG | ecosystem: Host-associated > Plants > Peat moss > Unclassified...
ATACATTCACCTCGTTGTTAAGGGCAAGATTATACTGTAGTAATCATACCATATAAGCATAAAGAGTAGGTATAATTGTAATGTCTATTTTGAAACAAGCTAGATAGAGCAAGTGACTTAGTAGTTACAAGGTAGGTGAGATTAAGATTGTTGAGGTGGAATTCAAATTATTGTGGGAGTTTTTTTCTTTTCCAAGAGTGAGTACCAATGTGGGAATGTAAAGACAAGAGAGAGTAAAACAATAGAAAGAACAATATGAAGATAATTTTTTTTAAGGATGTACATAGTTGTTAAACCATGATCTTTTATCTTTTGTTTTCTGTAATTTTTCTAGTATCTATTGTTCTTCCCTATGTATCAGTATGAAAAATAAAACTGTGATAAAATTATGACAGATTTATGATTGTGCATATACTTGGGCTCTAGGACATGTGGTTGTTGAAAGATTATAGATGATGTATGGATTTCTATTACAGATTTTGCATAACTAAAATTAAACATGTACAAAAATAGAAATTACAATTGAATTAGTGTTAGATATTAAAGATTTATCACATGTTAGCCCTATCATTAGTTTGGTTATTTACATCATCAGTTTCCATTGACTTTGTTGTCAATATTTAGTAAACCCTAACTTTGCTATTAGTGACTAGTAAACCCTATGCTCTACACTATAGTCTGTAGACTACAACCATTAAACCTTAAACCTCTACATTGTGCACATTAAAGTTTACAACCAATAATCCTTCAAAATTTCAAGACTTTAGAGTGACACAAGTCTTACAAGACTTTTAGAATTAAGAGTTTCAAAACAAAAAACTCAAACAACATCAAACCTTGAAATCAATAGGATATTATTCGTCACATATTAATATAAAGTAGCTAAATTTATTAAATTTATAATTAAAAAAATTTATTGGAATATTTTCGAAGAATTTTGAATTTAAATTTATTTTGAAATATTTTTTCTAAATAATTTTGGAATATAATTCCTTTTAAATAATTCCAAAAAATCTTTCCAAATTATTATGCAATATTCTTTTTGAATTATTTTGGAATATTCTTTCTTAATTATTTTAGAACATCCTTTTTGAATTAGTTTAATATATTCCTTTTGCATTATCTTAAAATATTATTTCCAAATTACTATTTAAAAAAATATATTTAGAGTATAAAAAAATGACTAGAATTTGGTGACACCTAAAAAAAAATCATTGCCCATGCTATATTTTTTTGGTTGAAATGTCGTCAAAATTTTGACATGAGAAAAATAATTTCGATTTCATCTACAAAAGATTTTTCATGGGCAAAATGGCCCAAATTCACCATATTTCAAAAAAAAAACTTCCAATATCGCTAAAACTTTATTATAAGTTTTAATAGGCTGCCAATAAATATATTAAAATTCTGTCTAAACCATCATATGGACGATCGCCACTTTAACATAATCACAATATTAAAATAGAAAAACCTTGTTGTCATCTTCATAATCATAATTACAAGGGGTGGAAACAAAGAGGTGGCAGCATATGGTAATGCGCCCCTCTTTATACCTTCCACTTTTTCCCTCATCCTCCCCCCTTTCTTTCCTCCATTCCTTTCCATCACTTCTCTCCAAGTCAGAAACCTCTTCTCTTTTCATTAGAATGTTTCAATTTTGACAATTTGAAATTAGGTTTCCTCTCCCATCTCTTTTCACATCTTTTTTCATGTTCTAATTACATTTGTCTTTTCTATTTCCTTCTTCTTCTTCTTGATATGAGGAGAAAAAATAGGTAGAGGAATTGGAGCATGAAAAGGAGGCGTTCAAAGCTGCACTAAGTCATGGCGAAGTGTTCAATGCTATACAAAGATGTGAAGACATTTTCTCAAATGCAAAGACGACTACACAAAAGTGTGAAGAAACCTTTTGATAGGTTTGAATTCTTTTTACCGTCCTGCAACTTGCATTTCTTTACCATAAAGCGAATTTCCTAGAAACTTGTAATTTCTTTCAAGTAGAGTTCTCTTTGAAGTTGTAATTTCCTTGCTATAGAGTTCTCCTACAACTCCCAATTTAATTCGTGCAAAGTTTTCCTCCAACTTAGGATATCCTTGCCGTAAAGTTCTATTTAGGTTCTGCACAATTTGGAAAGTCAATTCTAGTCTCTTTCTTAAAGCTGTACCAAGTTGTCAAAAGTTCATAGATTTTTAGTTTTGCATCACATTGTAATCAACTTTATGTTCTAAATGAATGTGCAATTGTATTCAGCCATTCATTATGTAGCTTTGTTTTAGAATTCGGGATCTCTAATTTTTGTTTATTTCATTCCAAAAGAACCCATAGAACCATGGGGAAATATTCGCTAACTAAAACCAATCGAAGCTCAGTTTTGTTGATCCATTTTAGGATCAAGATTTAACGACTTAGGGTTTGATGTTGCAGCAGTTACTATTCCAATTAAGATAATCAAAATATCATGAACCCAAAACTCTTAAAACATAAATTGTATGAGAATCAACTCATTCGACTTCTTTCTTTTCCTACACATTGTTTTAATCTACATAATTAAAGAAATGCCATTCAATTAACATTGTGATGAAGAAGTCTCATGCTATTTGTAGAACTATTGTAGATAAGCTTTGGATGGGATGTGCTTCTTCTAATGGCAAAAACAAGGTATGTCCTTGATTCCCTAATCTTAAGCCTTTCATTTCTATCACCTAGGATAGGAAAATAAGTAATTATGCAAGAACACAACGAATTAAGATCATGGTTTACCAAGACCTTCCTTTTGCAATTGATACAAAATATCATAAAATGTCCATACACGATTAATAAAAATTACACACAAAACATGAAAAGGGATGCAGAAACTTTTGCACAATGTAGAAGTAGGGTTTTGTGTAGATATCACATCTACCTAAAACTTCATGACCATGACATTGAAATGGAGTTATATATTTGGGTTTAGGTTTTTGAATTTGCTTAAAGGTTGATGAAGAACTATTTAAGTCAAGCATTAAGAGTAAGGTCAATGGAGTATGGTTTCTTTTAAGTCATAAAAAAGAAAGGTTAAATTTAGTGATAACATTAGCTAACATTTAAAAAACATTCACCACCAACATGTGTTGTATTGAATATCCAATTTTCTAAAATTCAACAAGCAACACATAAATAAATAAACAAAAAATTGAAAGCTAATTAACATACCATCAATTTGGCTACTTTTGGCATTCACTAAATGAAAGGTTATTGTCAATGATTAGGGTTTTTAAAATGCCAATATTGACAAAATACAAAAAAAAGATTAATGACCTTAAAAATAATTAGTATTTAAATTGAAAATGAGCATATACTTGATGAAGGCAGTGTCACAATTAAATGTTATTACATGCACATTTATAATAATGCAAAATTCAAACAATTAGACATGCAAATTGGAAGATTTCAAAGATAAAATAGTGACACAATTTAATGAATACCAATAAAAAAAAGTTTGGTATAAGATTTAAAACATGGGTTTGACTAGACACAAAACATGGTGAATTGGATCGCCATTGATAATTGAAACACCACATAAATGACACCTAATTATGTCCATTGAACCTTACAATTATTAAAAAACAAATCACAAAATTAACCAAAATCTTTAACAATGTGAAACCAATGGTGTTAACCTCCACTACTTTGCATAACCATTAAACATGTGGAATCTTGCTACTTAATGATCGACTACACCCATGCCTTGTAGCCATATGACCTATAATATGTGAAACAAAAATGATGACCAACTATAATAATCTAACAATGATTCCAAAAATGAGCAAGCAACTGAAATGTTTTAGGGTTTAACGTTTAAGGTTTTGAGGTTTGAAAGCCCAAATCACCTTTGAATATTGTTTTCCAACAGTGATATTTACTTGAAAACTAATCATGTGTTTGCATAAAACAACATAAGGACATTGATTGATTGTAAAATCCTTGCCTTTAATTATTTTTTGGGCTTAATCCTTTGGTTTTTATATGCATACCAAAGAAAATGATACACAAACAATAGACAACAATAACATGAACCCAATAGTAATACAAAAGTGGGGTGTAATTCATTAGTTTAAATCACTATGGGACCTTAACAATATTGAAATAAGTTCATGTATTTTAACAATTTCACCCTAATTGGAGTTATTTTACTATAGGGTCATTATGTGAACATCATGTTTCATTATTAGTTGACATAATTCATTATTATAATTTACTATGGTAATGGGTTTATTTTTATGTTCATGTTTTAAATATTCTAAGATAGTCTAGGTTATATCCTTTGTTATTTTATGTTACCTTAGGTTATTTTAAGTTATATTCTAAATTATTATAGATTATTGTAAGTTATTATAATTTAGGTTATACCTAAGGTTCTTTTATTTAAACTATTATATGTTATTTCAAGTTATATTTTAAATTATCCAAGGTCATTCTATGTTATTATAAGTTATTATATATTAAGGTATAATAATCTAAACTAACTTAAAAACATATTATAATAACTTAAGGTTAAATAACCTAAGGTAAAATAATTTACAATAACTAAGAACAACCTAGAATATCCTATAATAAAATAATTTAAAATAGCTAAGAATAACCTATAATAATAATAAAACCTATGATAAAATAGTTAATAATAACTTACAATAAAATCAACGATAATTGTTTACAATAAAAAATCCAATAATAGTCAGGATTAATTTATGATAAAAAGCTTATAATAGCAAATAATAGCCTATGATAACAATAACCAATAATAGCTTATGATAGAATAGCCAAAAATAGCTTATGGTAAATAGCTTAAAATAGCCAATAATAGCCACTGATAAAATAATAAAAAATAACTCATGGTAAATAGCCTAAAATAACCGATAATAGCTTGCAATAGAATAACCAGAAATAGTTTAAAATAACTAGCAATAACTTATGATAGAATAACCAATAATAACATATGGTAAAATAACCTAGAATAATCAATAATAGCCTACAATTAAATAGCCAAGAATAGGCTAAAGTAAAATAACATAAAATAGTCAATAATAACATATGGTAAAATAGCCTAGAATAACTAATAATGGCTTACAATAAAATAGCCAAGAATAACCTAAAATAGTTTATGGTTAATAACTTAAAATATCTAACAATAACCTTTGATAAAATAACCCAAAATGGCCCATGGTAAAATGACCTAAAATAGTCAAAAATGGCATATGATAGAATAATTAACAATAGTTTATGATATAATAACCAAAAGAAGCCTATGTTAAAATAACCAAAAATAGTTTACAATAGCCTACAATAAAATAGCCACCATTAACTTATGATAAAATAACCAAAAAATAAAATAGAAGATTCTTGAAATGATAAACACTAATTCATTTCTTTGTGAAATTGAGATGTGAACAACATTGCAATGCTACTTGAATTGATTAAATATATTGAATGGAATTTGAATTGATTCCAATTCAACTAAATTCAATTTAACAATTAGATTCAAATTTAGTTAAAATGACATCAAATTCAATTAAAAAACAAATGGCGTCCAAATCGGTGAAGAAGGTATTCAAAATCTTCTTGTAAATATGGTGTTGGAAGGAAAAAAAAAATTCAAAAAGCAAAAATCCAATAAAACACCTTTCCATACTCTTCATTTCAAAATGGGTTAAATAAATTCCAATTTGGAATTGTCCAATCTATGATGACAACTTATAAAACCTAAAGTTGTTTGCCTAAATTGAGTTCAATGTATCATCATCATTGGAATTAAATCATTATGATATGCATATGATTTGTATTCATGTTACTTTCAACTTTCAACCTTTAAAGAGACTTGTTACCCAAAGGGGGTATAGGTATATGCCAAAATCATTATATATCATATGTATTTATACATGTAGTTTTCAATGCATGTGGTTTTGATGCATGGCAACTAACTATTGCAAATTTTTTCTTTTGAAATTTTATCCATGTTTATTACATTGCTTTTCAAACAAAATTCTTATAATATGCTTTTGAAATCTCTTTAGATTTTACTACTATTTCCCCAAATTATAAGAATGCTTTCTTAAGGCTATTGATTGGTTCAAGAGGATTCTATTTTGTTAGTTATTTGATGGAGGTTTGAAATTTCATGTGTCCATGTTTTGGCATTGCACAAGTAATTGTCTTTCTCAACTTCAAAATATGTCATTGTGGTGTGAATAAGTTTTTTACTCACATTTACTTGCTCACATCTGCATAGTACTGTGTAGGGTAAATGATGAAATATTTGTCCCTACCCTTGCCATACAAACAAGGTAAATGGTAAATGTTTGTCATTTTCCTAGATTGATAAGCCTACATAGTCCTTTTACCCTGTTTTGGATTTTTTTCAAAGCCACAACTATACACCTTTATCCAGCTGATACATTTTTCGAATATTGGTATTTACCAGTACCCAACTGATATACCCACCCAACACAGAGATGTTCAACCCATCAAATCATATCTTCTAGCAAGGGAAATCCATAGTTTCACACAGAATCTCACGTAGAGTATGAAAAGGAAGATTAGAGAGAGAGAGAGAGAGAGAGAGATGGCTGTGGGCATTTCCATGTGGTCCCAAGTTGTCCAACACTGGCTGTGGTTTTCCAGCCCTGTGATTTGCCAATTCAACTGATTTTCTTCATGCATTCAACTTTTCCCTTCAAATCAGATTCTTGTGACTGTTGTTCCCCCAGACCCACCGTTGCGATCGAAGCATCAAAGTATATATACCCTCAAGCTAATTGCCTATGTACTTGGAGACATTGAACTTTTCCTGACAATACTAGGCAGTGGTGTCCAGTGTCACCGTCCTCCCAGGTGATTTTGGAACCAGGCCAGAGGATGGAACGCAAGTTACCTCCTTTCTCCATCCTGAATTCATGTGTTTGGTATGTTAGCACTTCATTTCAACACACTATTGACTTTCTTTGTCGCTTGCCGTTTGAAACACTACCTAATAATGTTCCTCGTTAATTTCTTCTATTAATATTCGAAGCCCACTTGCTGATCTCCACTTACCCTTATGACGCTGAGAGAAACGTCCTTGCTTGTTCATGTGGTGTGAAAGGGTTCTGCCTTGCAAATGGTCTCCTCAGTATAATATGCAAGATCACGTAGCTGCTGCCTCTCTAAATATGGTAGAAACAAATTAACTCAATAATTTTGTATGAATTTATTTGCCAAATTATAAAATTTTAGCTAATTTGAGCTTTTAAAAAGAATAATTATCTCACCCATTGTGGATACTTTAAGAATAGGTGACAACCAAAAAAACACAGACATCCACTCTGAGGATCTTATGTATGCAATGTACTTTTACATTCTAATTTCACCTAGAGTCTTGTAAATTTGCTTATATGCAAAAAGATCTTGAGTTTGCCTGTCAGTGATTTTGAACCAGCACCAGTGTTTTTTTCTTTTGCACCGACAAGTAAAATCCAGAGCTAACTGCACAAAGGATTTTTTTGGGAAAAAAAGTGCCAAAGTTGCCATATTTTGAGGAAAAAACACCTCTGAAGTCGCCATATTTAGACAATATATTCCTAGAGGTCATCAAAACGAATTTGGCTCATTCCTCTCATGGATGATCGCCAGTCCACTATTGGCAACATTGAAAAAGAAAACCTGTGACCAGCACCTAAAGTAGTAAAGACCCTAAATCTTTTGAGTTACTTCTTTCATTAGTGAATATCTTGTCTTTAGAATAGATCAGGGTCTCCGAGCAGCCTTTTTTCTACTGGCAAGCAACTAGAAATTGAAACTTTTCATTAAAAAAGTGATTTTGCAGGTTTTCAGTCACCAGAAGTGATATATACATATATGGAAATCTCCAAATTTGTGTGTGTGGTTTTCATTGTGTAGCCAAACATATAGAAGGATAATTAAAGGAGATTTGTACTTCATTTTCCCTAGGGATGATCATCACTTTTTTAACATTTCCAATCAATGATAGCCACTTAAGCTACAAACAGAAATTCCTCAAAAAGACACTGTAAACTCTGAGTCCAAATTTAATATTTCCTGGGTGAAATATGGTCACTTGAAAAGGCAACACTGAAGAAGGTGAAGGTACACCTGCCCACATACCCTAATTAGTCTCTAGTCTCAAAATAACTAGCTGCAACCCTGTAAACAAGTGCAGCCCCCCAAAAAAAGTCTAAAAGGCACCTACCAACCCGGAAAAGGACCCAAAGCAGTGTTCACAAACATCCCACGTCATGGGAAGTACCTACTGTGAAGTAACTCGTAGCTCACTGCTCTTACAATATTGTCCAAAAGCACCGGTGCCCAGGCTGAACACACGTCAGCCATTTCCTGCACATGGTAGGGTCCCGCGGCAGCCTGATGATGCAACATGCGTACCTCTCGGGTCTCATCCTCGCAGGACTGAATCTGATTGATGTTATATTGAAAATGATTGGTGTTATATTAAACTTGTTTAATAGGAGGTTTACAACAAATAATGTCTAAACTTGAATAATTTATTTTTTATAAAAAAATGTGAAATGAATGACAAGATACACAAGCACAAATGTGAAGAACAAACTTGAATTTAGGATTACTTACATGCACACAAATTATGGTGATAGTGAAAAGTTGACTATTATGATGCACTTGTGTAAATGTTAGTAAATAAGTGAAATTATTTGTGAAGATCACTTGTAAATGACTAATATCATAATCAACTTTTTCCAAGATCTTATATAACAGTAAATAATTATTTTTTAATAAAAAAAATGTAGATTTATGTTGATGTATACAATACATGTAAATGTTAACAATAATGAATGGTAATTTATTTTTAAAAAAATTAATATGTGATTTTTTTTGGAAATAATTCAAATTATGTTCATTGATATATACATTTATGATCATACTTGATCATTAAAAATTGGATGATCATCCAATCCATGTAAATGTAATGTTATACATTATTTGGTTAAGTTAAATCAACAATGTATGATTGAAAAGGTTGAAGGAAACAATGTGAAATGGGTAAATTATGTCATTATGTATAAATACATAATATTGAGTGGTTTAAAAACTTGAAAAAAATGAATAGTATTAATTCATCAACTTTTAATTTAAAAATTTGGGTGCTGGTTTGAAATTAAAAGTTTGAAACATATGGTCAATTATCATAATATGTAGTTCATGATATTTTATTTTATGGATATTATGATTATGTTCATGAATGATATCATGTATAATTGTATTCAAAAAATTAAATGTTCAAAATTAAAAAATGATACATTGCAATCCAATTTTTGGTAGAGCTCAAACTTTATAGCATTTGGTTGAAAACTTTGAAAAAATAAAGTTCAACCATGTTAAAAGATACATTATTTTACAACTATAATGATTAGAAATGAATGACATATTACACATAAATATTCAATATAAATGATTGATTTTGTAATTAAGATGTTCAATAAAAACATTTAATTTTGATGCATGCATACAATTAAAAAAATTACAAATATATTCATTATAAATGAAAAAAATTATGTAAATCTTATTTATGAATGACATGTAACCAAATTTATAATTTAAATTTGACAACATGTTGCATTGAAATGTTTTAAAAGAAATGAAATTATTTAACAATGTAAGTTTGAACAATGAGATGTGTGAAAAATATAAATTTGGTCAAAATTGCAACATTTTACATGAAAATGTCAAATTATAGTTTGATTAACATTGCAATAGGACCAACTTTTAATGACAATTTAACAAGATGGAGTTAAAAATCAGATTTGAAAGACATGAATTGAGATCATATAATTTATTTCATGATTTTTTGTTTTCAAATTTTTGAAATTTAGATCTATTTAATAGAATATTTTTTATGTGAAAATAAATAGATTGTGTTTGAGTTAATTTTTAAAATAGGTTTAACATGTGGCTGAAAACTTTCATTTGATGCATAAATCTAATAACATGCAATTGAAACATTTTGAAAAAAATGAAATTATCATGTCTATTTTATAATTGAACAAATTATATATTTTAATTAAATATATAGTTAAAATAAAAGATTTTGCACATGTAAATTTTAAGTGCAAATAATTTATATATTGTATTGAAATTATATATAGATTAATAAAGGTTTACCAACATGTGATCGATAAACTTCATGTGTCATTGGAAAGTTTAATAGCAAGTAATTGAACATTTGAAAAATTAGAAATACATCACAATATGGTTGAATGATTTGTTATTTCAAAACATAATTGATTATAAAATACAAAAGAGAATTACACGAAAACATTTTTACAAATATAATGATTAACATTAACATTATTGATCAAAATCATGTATACTGATAAAGGTTTAACAACATGTGATTGAAAAAGTTAATCACATGTATTGTGAAATAACAAAACTTGTTGATTAAAATCTTGTATATTGATAAAAACTTTACCACATGCAATTGAAAAAGATAATCAAATGCATTGTGAAACAAGTGAACTTGTTGATGAAAATCATGTATATTGATAAAAGTTTAACAACATGTGATCGAAGAAGATAATCAAATGCATTGTGAAACAAGTGAACTTGTTGATGAAAATCATGTATATTGATAAAAG
>Ga0116229_10015034_pt1 | contig 10641 bp, 10 predicted proteins | sample S1TSphgellanicum_3_FD_87313 | JGI IMG/M metagenome (GOLD analysis project Ga0116229, IMG submission 87313) | Host-associated microbial communities from peat moss isolated from Minnesota, USA - S1T2_Fc - Sphagnum magellanicum MG | ecosystem: Host-associated > Plants > Peat moss > Unclassified...
CAGCAGCAGCAGCAGCAGCAGCAGGAGCTGGAGAGAGAGACAGAGAGAGCGAGAGAGAGACAGAGAGACAGATCTCTGTGCTTGGTCGGTCTGTTTGCAAAACAAAATTGCAAGAGAGTTGTCGCAAAAGCGGAAGGAAGGAAGAAACAACAAGAGGAGGGAGGGAGGGAGGAGGAGGGGACGCAGGCAGAAGGGGATGATGGCTTGGCAGCCGCAGGAGGAAGGCGTGAAAGAGATTTGTGGACTGCTTCATGAGTCCAAGGTACCTAGCAACGATCAAAGCCGCGTCTGGCAGCAGCTACAACGATGCAATCGCTTCCCGGACTTCAACAATTACCTTGCCTTCATCCTCTGTCGAGCTGAGGTCCCAATTCTCACACACCCACTACCCCTTTTCTCTGTCTCTCCCCTCCTCCTGCTATCCCCACAAAACCCAATACCTCTTGTGTACCTTTGATTCTGTGAGGAAGAGAAAAAAGCTCTGAAAGAAAAGCTGTGAAGAAAACTGGTTTGTGATTGTTCTGATCATCTGCAAGCTCTTCAGAGACAGAGAGGAACTATACTTCTGCCTTCCTTTCAATCATGGAGTGTTTTGCTTTGTGTTTGCTTTGTGTCTCTGTGGTTTCTGCCATTGGAATCTAGGTCTTTTCCTGTGGAAGATACATAGATAGGTGCATACATAGATAGATTGCCAAAACCAGGGTTTGGAAATCATTGTGTCATCGTCGTGGTCCCAAGATGCCGAAAAGAAGATTGGAAGATGGGTAGCAGGCATTCATGATCTCTTTTTTCTTTCCCCCCTGATTTCCTCTACAACATCATATCCTTCATCATCATCATCATCATATTCTTCTTATTCTTGGTGAGGTTTCAAAGCGTTGTGGTGGGTTGGGTTTTCGAACTGCACTGTTGTTGGTGATGGCTTCTTCTTTTTTCTTCTTTTGTTGGAATGGGTTTTGTTGTTTTTTACCCAGGGGCAATCTTCGGAAGTGCGGCAAGCTGCAGGATTGATGTTGAAGAATAATCTGAAGTCGAGCTATCAATCAATGCCACTTGCATACCAACAGTACATCAAGGCCGAATTGCGGCCTTGTCTAGGTGCTTCTGACAAGCAAGTGCGTGCGACTGTTGCCATTGTTGTCAGTGCCTTGGTGCAGCAAGGCAATGGCCAGGACTGGCCTGAAATCTTCCAGGCATTTGTGCAGTGCCTTGACAGCAATGACTACAACCACATGGAGGGTGCTTTGGATTCCCTTTCTAAGGTAAGGGTGCTCTCTCCATTTCTTCCTTGTAATTGTTTTGTTGGAGATTTTCCTCCTCCTCCTCCTCCTCCTTGAAGTATCATCATGTGGATTCATATCGATCGATCTGCCCATGTATTTCTTGGCATCATCATCATCTTCCCTTCCCAACAGCATGAGTCTCAGCAATCATGGAGATGGGTCTTTGAAGAGAATGTCAGTATGATATAATGGTGGATGCACTGAGAAAGAAAGAAATAAAGAACCACCTTATACAATGGTTTGGTTGCACCCACCAAGGAGGGAAGAACTCCTCACAAAGGCATGCCTGTACTGTGAGGAATGAAACCCAACCCTACTACGAAGGCACTTTCTGTGGTGATCTGCCTTTCTGCTACATGAGGCTGCCATTGCACAGTGCTTCTGAAGAACTTCATTGTCTCAAATCTTAGTTGCATGTTTTGGTCAAAATCTTGGGCTTATTGTCTTTTGTGGAATAGCGTAATAGAAAAATCTGCAGTGGGGCAGCTGCTGCTGCTGCCAACAAGCTAGCTGCATCATTTCTCAAGCACTGAGAAGGATTGTAAAACCAATCGAGGGGAGATAATAATGAGGAGAGATTTTCAGTTGGTGGGTGGGTTGTTATTCAGTTCCACAAAAGAAACTGAGTCTCTTCACCGTTTTGGCAGATATGTGAGGATAAGCCAGAAGTATTGGACCAAGATGTGTTAGGTCTATCAGAGCGCCCAATCAATGTGTTCCTTCCAAGACTGCTTCAGGTATGTATTGCTTTTTAAAAAACTTTCAGAACAGGTGTACCATTTCCTGTGTTATTGGTATTGTTGCTCAATCTTGATGGGAGGAAGCTTCTGTCTCTTGCAGGCAACAAACAAGTTGTTCAGTATCTGATAAAATTCCTTTGTGACTTGTGTTGTTGTTGCTTCTGGCAGTGATATACCAAAATTCTGAATAATTGGTGCTGCTGTTTGTTGGCTGTGCAGTTTTTTGCCTCGCCACACGCTGCACTGCGGCGACTGGCATTGAGTGCAGTCAATCAGTTCATTGTCCTCTTGCCTCCTGTAAGCTTTTGCTATGTGTACTGCTGCTGCTGCTGTAAACCCAGGGCATATTGCTCATGTGTAACTAACAGGGCACAAGATGGATGGGGTTATGCACATTTGCTGAACATTTGCTCTGTGTGATGTTGTAAAATGCAGGCCTTGTTTGTGAACATGGATACGTATCTCCAGGGCCTGTTCTCTCTAGCTAATGATCCTGCAGCAGAAGTCCGGAAACTGGTAAATGAGTTTTCACAACAACAAAGCATCTCTCTGTTAGTTATGTTTTTTGTAGTAGCATATATACTATATGGATTGTGCAAGGTGAATTGGGTTTTTGTACTGTGTTTTTAATTTGAAAATGCTGTCTGTAGAAGGCGCCCACCAGTTCCATAGAAGTTTCTAGTAGTGACTGACTGCTGGCTGACTGCTGGTTGGAGTTGTGCAGGTGTGCGCAGGACTTGTACAACTACTAGAAGTTCAGCCCAGTTACTTACAAGTATGCTGTCTCTCTCTCTCTGTGGGCCCCCAAGTTTTGTTCTCCACATACACAGACAGAAGTTCAATCTTCACATGTATGTATGTGCTAGGATCTAGATTCCATTTTCAATCTAGAAAAAGTCTCTCTCTGACAATCCCAGCTGAGGATTTTGCATGCTGAGGTGACTTCTTCACTTGAAGATAATTTCCACTCTGTAAGAAGAAGAAGAAGAAGGAGAAGAAGGCTCTCTGTTTGAAACTTCTGAGGAATAGTGTAATTGTTGTGAGCTATGCATGCTAATGAAGAAAACCCAAAAATGGATTTGGTTGCAGCCACACATGAGGAATGTGATTGAATATATGCTGCAAGCTAATTGTGATCCTGATGAGGATGTTGCACTCGAATCCTGTGAGTTCTGGTAAGTCGTGTTATTGTTGTTGGGATGAAGAAAATAACATGGCTACTACTTATTATAAGATCTTGGTTTGGAAACTGAACTATCAGATTAGTAAAAGGATGTCCTGATGTGCACCTACTGACCCAGCAAATTGTTGCAGGAATCTGAGTTTGGAAGAATTCTTTAACCTTGATATGGGTTATCTTGAATTGTGTGTAGAGGAAGGAAGGTTCTGTAGATTTTGTGAGTAAATATTTTTCTCTTTATGAAATCTAGAGCAAGAGAGAGAGAGAGAGAGAGAGAGAGAGAGAGAGAGAGAGAGGTTTCTGGCAGACTAGAGATCATCCTAGCAACTTTTTTGTGATTTGTTGGTTTGAGAGTTGTTGGGGGAACAGGTCAACGTTTTGTGAAGCACAACTTCCACAAGAACTGCTCAGAGAGTTCTTGCCACGTCTTATAAGTGTAAGTTGTCCATGGTTGTCTTTCAGGAATGCAATCACTAAGTCTGGTGACCTTTGGGAGTATTTTTCAGGATTACGGATATTATACATTAGAAGAAGTGCCTGCAATTTTGTCTAACACAAAAAGAATGTTGCCTCTCCTTTCACAGGTACTCTTGAGTAACATGGTGTATGCAGAAGATGATGAAGCTTTGCTTGAAGCTGAGGTAAAGTTCGTGACCAGTTCTAATATCACCTCAGGGAAATTTGACAACCTGAATAATTCTCCAAACAGAGAGCAACCCGGTCTGTGAACTTTGATAAGATAGTAGTTGCAGAGAAGATGGGTTTTAGCCCTAGAACTGTAAACTAACCTTTATTGCTGGCAGCAATAGAGGTATTGGTCTCTGTTTTGGACTGTATGAAAGTACTGACTGCCACTAATTGCATGCCCTTGTTTTCATTGCAGGACGATGACAATGCTCCAGATAGGGAACAGGTGCAAACACTGTCCTTTTTCTTTCCTCCACTCTGCTTCACTTCTGCCTTCCCATTTGATCAGATTGCAGGTGTTGTCTCACACGGGAGAGAGAGGGTTTGTTGTCGCAGGATATCAAACCCAGATTTCATCAACCACGCATACATGGTGTTGACGGGCCTGAAGAGGATGAGGTTTGTTGTGATCAGATAGCCATTTTTTCTCTGCAATCTAATATGTGATACAATTCTGTATAATTTTGATTGCACTTTTGTTCTGGGTTGGGATGCTTCTTTTTTTTTGGTGGGTACTGAATGTGGCTCAGAAACTGCAAGGAAAGGTCCCAATTGCTTCCAAAAAGATGCTTGCTTTTTCAGTTTGAAGGCATTTGAAGGCATTTTGAAGTTTAGTTCCAGGGTGGTGACAAATTATGCAGGAAGATGATGACATAATAAATTCCTGGAATTTGCGGAAGTGTAGTGCTGCTGGCCTGGACATTTTGTCAACGGTTTTTGGGGATGAGATTCTCCCGGTCTTGATGCCGCTTGTTCAGGTATTTCTTTTATCTTGTGGTATATGCAACTTTGGATGCTTCTCATTTTTTGAGTCTCGAGATCTTGAGCTGGTCTCCCTTCATAATGCTTGCCCAAGATCCTGTGGTTCACCAACACTGCAGAGTGGAGGAGTGCAACGCAGAGCTGTGTTCATCAGTCAGTCAGTGAGTGTAACAGTGGTGGTGGTTTTGCAGGTCAGGCTATCGACTACTGCAGATGCAGCTTGGAAAGAGCGGGAGGCAGCAGTATTGGCACTTGGTGCAGTTGCTGAGGGATGCATATCGGGTCTTCTTCCGCATCTGTCACGGGTATAACCCCCTCTTTCTTGAATCCATTCCCTAGTTTCAGAACCCTTTGTTCTCTACAGCTTTGTCTTTTGAGCAATCATGCTTCCAGATGTGCATGATGGTGTCAACTTGGTCAAGTTCCCCAGGAGGAGGAACATTTGATCTTGTGGATATGAAATGGGCTTAAGGAAAGGCTCATGTTTTGCAGATTGTGGCATTTCTTGTCCCCTTGTTGGAGGATAAACGGCCTCTGGTGCGAAGTATCACATGCTGGACACTTTCACGCTACAGCAAGTGGATTGTTCAGGTGAATGACACTCCACTCCTGGGTATTGCTTCCTGTCATAGTTGATTTGCCTAAAGGCACAACAAAATCAGAGTGGAGGCAGTTTGTGGGCTTTTTTCCCCTTTAGTAACAGAGTTGTGCTCAAAGGCAGTCACATAGTCGTGGCAAAAGTTTTCTAGATGATTTAGTGACAAGGTATATATCTTTTATTCTTTCTTTTGTTTGTAGGCGATAGCACAGGCAACAGAGGGACAAGTCCAATTCGATACAGTGTTGACAGGTCTGCTCAGGCGTATTCTCGACAGCAACAAACGTGTACAGGAAGCTGCATGCTCTGCATTTGCAACCCTTGAAGAGGTGAAGACTGAAGACCTCGTTTTGTTTCCTCCTTGATTTTCCATTTTATTGCCATTTGCGCCTGTGAAATTCATGATGTTGTTGTTTGCAATCCTTATGGGTCCAGATTTTACTTAGTGAGAGAGATCATTAGAGCAGCTGCAGTGCTGCTCTTCACAGAAAATCACAGTGACCCGGGGGGGGGGCAATCTCCATATCTGATTTCCATTGCTACTACTTCTTGGCTAAATTGACCAGTGTGGAGTGGCCTGCTGTAGTGTTGTATGCCCTTGATGGTATGAGTTCGGCAAATGGTTTTATGAAAATGGTGGCTTCTGGATTTTGCCCTATTGAATAACAGGAGGCAGCAGAGGAGCTGGCACCACGTCTGGAGCTCATTTTGCAGCACCTCATGTATGCTTTTGGAAAATATCAGGTACCTACTTAGGCAGCTGTCTTTCTCTCTCTGCTTGTGGATCAACAATCTGAAATCCTGTTTGTCAAACACTTGCTAGGCATGGTTTCCATGCAAGGCAGGCAGGGGGCTACCTTCATGAGAAGCTATCAAACTTTCTCTCAGCACGAACAAAATGCTAAAATGGTGATACGGGTGGCGAATGGGTTGTTCCTGCAGCGACGGAATCTGCGCATTCTGTATGATGCAATTGGCACACTGGCAGATGCTGTTGGCAATGAGCTAAATAATGTATGTAGTTTCAATTTCTCTGGTATCTGGTGCAATATTGGCCTGGCCTTGAGATTTAAGTTGATGCAAATGAGATTCAGAGTTGATAATTGCATATAGATTGATATCTGTTAGGCTTTGTCGGTTTGGTCATTCAAGTGTTGTTTTTTGTGATGGACTTCTTGTATTGGTTCAAAAAGTTACATGCCCTAAGGCTTCTTACAACGCTCTAGATGTCAACAACATCCACAACACTTTTTGGGTTAGGATAAAAGCTCTGCAGTAGCCTGGCAAACTTGATATGTATTTGCAGTCAGCATTGAGTGTTTTGTTTCCACAACTATGTTTAAGCAGTGAAGTAGATAGCTATTTTAATCCATCACTTCTGTTATCCCCCAGAGTTCTGAAATACTTTGTGAGTTGACTTGATGGTGTGTTCCATATGTCTGCAGACAAAGTACTTGGAAATTTTGATGCCACCATTGATTGCAAAGTGGCAGCAGTTGCCTGATTCAGATAAAGATTTATTTCCCTTGCTCGAGTGTTTCACCTCAATAGCACAGGTATTTCCAGGCCTTGTTTTTTCTTTGTCAACTGTGTTTCTTTCAACAGGTTGTCTGCTCTCTATTTCCTTGTGAAGAAATCAGTCTGTCGTAGCAGGGTCGCTCTAATCTCAAGAGGAGAGCTGGTTGCAAAGGGGAGGAGAACAAGGACCAGAACTGACTGACTTTTGGAACGATTGGCTATGTGGGGTTTTGGAGTGGAGTAGTAGAACTGCTGGTTTGGTCAGAAACTGGATTGGATTGTCTCATTTCTGTTTGTTCGGCCACCTTGCAAGAACATTTTTCTTCACCCAATTTTGATAATCTCTCAACTGGAATATTGGGCGGGGTTGCTCTCAGGCTTTAGGTCCAGGGTTCACACAATATGCTGAACCGGTGTTTGTGAGGTGCATCAATCTTATTCGTACACATGAAGTTGCCAAGGTATTCTCCATGCCATTTCCATTGCCATTCAGGGCATTACTTACTGACTGTGTTGAGGAAGTTCTACCAATCAATCATGCTATTATCTTCAATTACAACTGTTGCCAACAGTTGCTGAGGATTGCTGAGTTCCTGTTTGTCAGTGGAGCATTCTTGATATCAAGTGAGCATGGAGATGTTAAAGGCTGATACATGGGTTCTAGAGAGCACTTGTGTGATGTTGCTGTAGTGACCAAATGAAGTCAGCTATGGGAGTCTCTAAGGGCTGCTGCTGATGTTGGACTTGGTGTCTATTTTTTGCAGGCTGATCCTGGAAGAGCAGGTGTAACGTATGACAAAGAATTTATTGTTTGCTCTTTAGATTTGCTGTCAGGCCTTGCCGAGGGACTTGGCAGTAGCATTGAGAGCTTGGTTCGTACCTCTTCTCTTACACATATATATTCTCATTCACAGTTCTCTAGACAGTCCTGTGCAGAGAGCAACAGATATATGGAATCTATGTGCTGTTTCATCGGTCCTTTCATTAGGCACTTGGGTTTTTGTGTGGTTGTGTAGTAGGCTCCTGATAAATCTGGAAACTAGGAGGAATGTGATGGGTATTTAGACTTTTTTGTTTGATTGTTTTGCAGGTATCAAGGAGTGATCTCTTTGACCTTCTTCTGTTGTGTTGTGCGGATGAAGCTCCGGATGTTCGCCAAAGTGCACTGGCCTTGTTGGGTGATCTTGCAAAAGTAAAACAAAATCATTTTTCATTTCCCTGATTGTTTGTCCATGTGATCATCCTTTTGCAAGAGACTTTTTTGAGGGTGGTATTCTTGAGGCATTCTTCTTCGTTATACACACAATTCAATAAATGTGTGGTGTGTGTGGACTCTGCTATGTGCAGGCTTGTGCAGTGCATTTGCAGCCTCGATTGGCAGATTTTTTGAATCTCGCTGCCAAACAGCTGGTAGGCCTTTGTTGCTTCTGCTTTTGTTGTTAGAGGATTCTTGTTAGAGCTTGGAAGCTTTTCTGAAGACAAAATCAAATGCGGGTAAATAAATTGGATGTGGATCATGTGTGGTGGAGCACAGCAGGGACATGAAGCAAAGGAGAATGTGTCTGTGGCCAACAATGCTTGCTGGGCTATTGGTGAAGTGGCAGTCAAGGTATATCTTCAAAGATCTTAAAAGTTTGTCTCTGGACTGAGCAAGGTGGTTTCCAGCTGTTGACAAAATTGTTGCATCTGTATTTCATGTAGATTCACTTTATACATTACATGCCTTGCAGGTCAAACAAGACATTTCTCCGATTGTCATGAATGTTATTTCATGTCTGGTTCCCATTCTCTCCAACACTGAGGTACGCAATGGGGGGTGGGTTGAGAGATCTTTGCTTTTAGATGAGTGGGTGAGAGAGATCTTTGGTTTTGGATGATTGGGTGGGTGAGAGGGGTTTGCAAAGAGTCATAGCTGTTATATAGCAAGGGATTGTTCTCAAGCATTCGGTGCAAAAAGATTCTTGTGCAACAAGACACTCATGATGGAAATTGAAGCAAAGAAGAGGAGGGAGGGGTGTGCAGGGTTTAAACAAATCACTGCTCGAGAACAGTGCCATCACACTGGGCAGGCTGGGATGGGTGTGCCCGGAGCTGGTGGCTCCACACATGGATCACTTTATGCAACCTTGGTGCTATGCTCTTCGCACGTAAGGATTCCAGGAAGAACAAATGCTGTGTTAGATTGTTTTCATTCGCATGAGTGATTTGCATTCTGTTAAGTAGTTGGAGATCATTATTCTACTCTGCAGAGACTCCAGTAAATACTCGTCGTGTTTCAACAATCACATTGATATTTCTTGCTGTTTGTGTGTTTCTGACGATGGTGGTATTGTTTTTGTTCCAGCATTCGTGATGACGTTGAGAAGGAGGATGCATTCCGGGGTCTCTGTGCAATGGTAGAATCCAGCTTTCCACTCGTGCTCTGTCTCACATTCAATTTCTTTGGTGGAAAATAGTTCAGAGTAGGGTGCACATAGATTCATAAGCTTGCTGATTTAGCTATCATGTAGCTGCTCTTTGTCTCCTGTCTGCTCATTGCAATGACCTATTATCTTGTTTATCGGGGGATCAATAGGTCCGGTTGAATCCAGGAGGAGCAGTAAATGCTTTTGTGCCAATGTGTGAAGCAATTGGGAGTTGGCATGTAAGTATACCTCTTGTACAGCTGAAAGTCTTTCTAAAGTCTGTTTTTGGCCCTTTAGTGGGGGTTTGATCCTTTTTTTCCCCTGGAAAGCAGGTTCAGGAGTGTGTCCATGTGATTTGTGGTGAGTGGGTATAGATGCTGATGGACACAGCTCCATGTATGATCCATTTGTTTTCCAGGAAATTCGTAGTGCAGAACTTCGGACAGAGATTGCACAAGTGTTACATGGATATAAGCAGGTGTGCAGACAGACAGACATCCCTTTTGTTTGTTTGCTTTTTTATTTTTGGAATTCAGGATGAAAGGTAAGATGTGGGAATACTCGTACTTTGAAATTTCTTCATTTGCCTCCTGGGTTCAAACTTTCTGGTTTTGTTGGTTCACAAGAGTTGCTGAAGCAGCAAAAATACTGGTGCAGATGCTTGCAGGGAGCTGGGACCAGTATCTAGCAGCTCTTGATATCCAGCTGCGTGAGAAGTTGGTGAAAAAGTATGGACTGTAGACGACAGTAGGTTTCAACCCCCCACCTTCCCTTATTTTGGTCTGGTACACACAAAAAATCCCTCTGGTTGTCTGTCTACTTGTGTGCAGCACCTCACCTCCCTGTTTTCTGCTTGGTCACAACCCAAGCTCTTGTTCACAACAGAGTGAAACAACATTGAGACAAAAAGGCCCTCAATTTTTGCAACTCCATGAACTCGGGAGCAGCAGGGGCTTTTCCAGATAATTCTTGAGATCCCAAAAGGCGTAAATCATCATCTTCTTCTCTGAGCTTGCTCTACAAGCCAAAACCCCCCCATTGTGTGTGTGGGACCTGGAAGGCTCCTCCATAGATAAAACCTCCTATGTCATATCATTTGTCGTCTGCACTGGGTCTGTGAGTGTTTGACAGCTTCTCTATCTGTAAGCTAAAACTCTGCAAAGGTATTGACTGACACAACACACTGAGGCATTGGAAAGTTGTGAAGAAGCTCCGGAAGAGAATTTCAGTTTGCTGGTTGGTTGGTACCTGAGCAGCATCCAGTATGGTGGTTGGTACTTGGTACCTGGAGCAGGTGATTTCACACTGGCTGAAGGACCTTGCCCTCTTTGTTGTTACAGGGGGGGGGGGGGGGGGGGCAAAAGGACACCCAAAGGGGGGGGTTATTGGCCCTTTGGCTTTTTTTTCATAAAAAAAACACAAATTTTCCAAAAAAACAAAAAAGCGGCGATAAAACACGGGGGGGGGC
>Ga0116229_10015035_pt1 | contig 10640 bp, 6 predicted proteins | sample S1TSphgellanicum_3_FD_87313 | JGI IMG/M metagenome (GOLD analysis project Ga0116229, IMG submission 87313) | Host-associated microbial communities from peat moss isolated from Minnesota, USA - S1T2_Fc - Sphagnum magellanicum MG | ecosystem: Host-associated > Plants > Peat moss > Unclassified...
ATTTCACACTATTCAAAACTTGAACTTCATCCAATTATTGCTTATATGCCATTATATTGTTGTTGGTGGATCTATGCTTTAACTCGAGGTTAAGCTCTTGAGGCTAATCAATGTATGTTCCTTACTTATATTTGTTCATACTAATATCACCAAAAATATTTTTTTTAGCCCAAATGTAACCCACAAGTGCACAAGTTCCCCAAATGTCCCAACAATTATCTACCCTGAGTAGCTTAGGACACACATGGCAAGTAAAACATTACATTGTGGACTAGGTAATCCATTTGAACTTGTTGGGTACCCTGAATATTCTTGGCATCAAGTTGACTCGTTATTACATAACCAGTGTATTGGGGTCATGATGCATCCACATGTTGATCATGTTATGAATGTATAGTGATATGGAGGTCCAAGAATGCCAATAGTTAGCCTACTATGTGATAGAACTGAGGCATGAATGTCCAATGAAAGAGACACATAAAACTAGTACTAGTTTTTGTAAATTTGCTACAATTCTTAAAATTGTCACCCAATAGAGATATCTGTTAAGTCAAGAAAAGACAGCACCAGTACCCTGAGTTTGGTCATACATAGGGTGAGATTCAAAAAATTCTTGCCAAAAAGTACATTAACATTCAAAGGGGGGGGTGAAACGCAGAAAACCATCAATTTCATTTTGATGGTTTTCTGAATTTCAACCTACCCAAAAAAAAAAACTATTTTTGTTTGGCCAACCGAATTGATTGGTCCACATGTGGCATATACTACATTTACAATTGAAAATAAATATTTCTTTTCCAAAATATTTAATTTAAAAAAAAGAGGTTTGATCGTCCCCAATTTTATATTTCAAAATCTCTACAATTGAAGAATAATTACACAAAGTAAGCCTTTTGTTTTGTGTTTGTAACAATAACTTAATGGTTGGGACAATGGATAGCTCCTCACAAGTTGAAAGTTCAAATTTCAAAGATTTTCACACATACTAGTAATTTATTACATTTTTAGCGAAACCTTTGGTGAGTTATTTTGTGCCAAACATCAATAAACAAATATGGTTCCTTTATGTATATTGTCAATTATTTATTATTTATGGGTGGGGAGGAGCAAACATTACTACTAAATTTGGATGTGATAAATATTTCAATACAATGCATTGATGGAGTTGGTCATGCTTATATTGAACCCATGAAATGTTGAATTTTGATTTATTAGACCTTGATTTAGACTTGGGACAAGATATGTATAATGTGTAACAAAGTTATCTTTAAGGTGCATTGCTCTTGAGTTCAACCCTTGCAAGCTTCAATATGTAATTTGGTATGACTTTTGAACATGGGTCATGGGAATATCAAGCTCATCTTGAAGTGGTTGGAGCTAATGATAAAATGCCACTTTCTCATTTTCTTCCTCAGTAAATGGAGCCAGATTCGATGCAAATAAAACATGAAACAACAATGTTAACTTAGAGCTACAAGTTGAAATATGTGAATGACTCAAGTCTTGTGATAGCAATAAAATATGTTGCAACTTGAAACCAGTGTGTTGGATGGTCCTTGACTTTTAAGGATAAATTTTGGTTCCAGTTTTACCATTCAACACAAAGATTGCTTCCAGGTCCAATTGGGTTGTTTGAAAATGTAAAAGACTTGGTTGGATGGTGTTTCCATTTTATAACCAAACTCAGGGCTAGTTCCAAATTTGGTTTGGTTATTTCAAATGGTCAAAAGTGCCATCTGGTTTGGGTTTGGGTTCTCAATTATGGGGTGTGGATCTAGATCCATTTGTTTAAAGAAACTTCGCCCAATTCTTAGTTAACAATTTGAATAGGTTATGGTTAGTTCTTGGTTAGGTTCCAATTGGGTAAACTAGATTAATTTTGCCTTTGCAAAATCAAACATTATGCGCAAAAAAAAGGGGATAATTTTATTGCCAGAAAGCATTGCAATGTAAACAATATGTAGATTGACACTTAAAGGCTAGGATGAGAACCAACACTCAACATTTGAAAAATACTACAGTTCAAGAATACAATGGGAAGTGGCAACAATTCAATAGTAAAATGGTCTTGGATCTTGAACACCAACTTTTCCAAGGTCCAAGTTCGAGCAACAAATCTTCAAGATTAGTGTTCAATCTATAGTCATCACATGCTTTTCAAAATCCAAAACCCACCAAAAATTTAAATTTGAGTATGTCATCTTGGATTAAACCATCCTTCACTTAGCAAAATTTGTTTATCACATTCATTTTTTTCTTTCTTGTTATTTCTTCTATAACAATGTATTTGAACTTTGAACCATTCATTCCCTTTCTTTCGTGAATTTCAAGAAACTACAAAACTTAAGACTTTGACTAACCTCTATATCGATTCAACAATAAATGACAACTTAATGCATTTCACTTTCAATCTTTCAATTTGTAATCTCTTGGCTTTTAAGTTTTTTGACAACACTTAACACTAATGTGACAAACTCTACATTTCCTCAATTGTCTCATTATTTCAAGATATTCAACTTCAATTAATGTACAACTTAACAACAAAGAATCACAATCTTCCTTGTAACTACATGCCATCACATCATAAAGTCCCATTGTTTTGCCGACAATGACCATAGCCCACCATTAATTGATATGGAAAATAAATATGGTTTTAAAGTACTAGGAACACAACCAACAAAGGTTGAAGCAATGGTAAAAACACAACAATTTAAGTCTATGAATTTGATGGTAATGTTAACCATTGCATGAACTTAGGGGTTTCAAGAACTTCAACATGATGAACATCCTCCATCTCTTAAAAAACTACAAAAATAAATACAAACAAGACCTCCTAATAACGTAACAAAAGAAAACACAAAGACAAAGCAAACAAAAACGACAAGCATGAAACAAAATAAACATAAAGAGAAAATATATCTTAGGTTTGAAGCACAATGGGCCTTTGTTGTGCTTGGCGAGCCAAAATGTGATGAACAAGGTGAACAACAAAACATGGAAAGGTCACACACATAAAAAAACACATGTGGCAAACCCAAAATGAAAAAAACACACAATAAACAAAACAAAATGGAGCAAAAAGATGAAACACATGGTAGTATTGATGGAGTTATTACATAGCCAACAAAATGTGATGTGACAAAGTTGTTAAAGTAATGAATTAATGATAGTGGAATCATTGAACAACATACACAAAACAATTGAACAAAAAAATGAAATTAAAAAGTGATGATGACGAAGCTTTTGCGTAATAAATACAATACATAATATCACAAACTTAGCATTTCATGATCTAGTAATGGAATCCATCAAAATTTGTTCATTCATAATTCATACATTTCACACATTAATATTATGCATTGAAAACACATTTGAAACACAAATTTATTGGAAGATGCAAAATTTGTGTGACATTTGTTCAATCACAAGTTCGTACTTCATTCATCAACACATTTATCTATGTGTCAAACATGTTTTCAACACATGATATTCATGCATAAAATGTACGAACCTACGAATGAATGAATTTCAAAAGATTTTTATGTGATGACATGCTAAATTTGTGATGAATACATTGTTAAAAATTTGATTCAGAACATTTTTTAATTCACATTTACAAAAATTATAAGTCAATTTAAACAAAAAGAAAATTTTGATTTATTCATAACATTTTTAATTAATTTTAAAAAACCTTTAAATTAATTAATTTTTAAATTATAATTATTTGATGAAAACATTATTGAATAAACTTCAAGATCATGTTTTCATTTGTAACATTTGAATAAATTTTGAAAAAAAAAAAGTATGTTGAAGTTTGAATTTTCTAAACAATTTCATGCTAAACATAATAAATAATATTTTTTAAAAAACATGTTATTGAATTTTTGAAATGATTTGGTGGTTAAGACCTTGGTGTATTTCTATGAAATCTTGGGTTCAAACCATGATGAATGTGTGCATTAATGTATATAATGTGTATATACATTGATGTATCATATATAAATGTAATATACAAACATGTACATATGGTGGTAGTGAATGGTGCCAAAACATTTTGTTAAAAAAACCCCAAAAAAATTAAATATATATTTTATTTTTCAAGTTTTTTTTTTTTAGGGCATGCCATGAAAAATACAATGCATGACTCCATGACCCAAAAAATTCATTTGTATGACATGGCATTGTGGTCCATATCATATTAACTCAGGATTTCATAATATCCTTATTATAAACTTTTAATTAGAAAATACTTAGTGCAACATGTGGCTATCCAAAATAATTAAAAACAATTTCATTAAAAATGTTATAGTCAATTAGTTTGTTTTTACCAAAACCATACAAGTTGCATATTAGTCAATTTTTATCCCATTTCATTAAAAACCTAATGAATTTGAGTAGTTACAAAACTTATGATTCTTTCTTGTGTTATAATGTGGAGTTATAAATTTGATGTATCAAATGTGATAACAACCATTTTAGGACCCAAATTTATAATTATATAGACTTTGATTTTTACAAAGTGATAATGGATAAACATGTGTAAAGGCCAAAATGGTGGATGAACCTATGAAATGTCATCATAAATCTTAAACCAAATTTTGATCTTTGGAAAAATGTTACTATCATTTTATGACTTGGATCTCATAGAACTAAAACATTTAAATGTCACAAGTGGCCTACATCTTTTCTTTTTGTACAAGTATGGTTTTTTTTCATGGTCCACATTGTCTTCCCCTTCTTGCTAGTTGTTATGTGTGTGCAAGTTTGTGCATATAAATACTAAAAACATCTCCATCGCATAACATTAAAATGAGCCTTTAAAGTTTACATTAAATTGATTTAATGTTTAGTGTTCCACTCATTTGTATCCATTTATACACAAAAAAGTCTATTAAAAAAAACTAAGATATTATTTAAATATCTCTTGTTGCGCAAATCATAATCACCAATCAATCCATAATAATCAATTAATTTTGAAGGTGTTCTTTTTTGTGACATTATCATGACATTATATATTGCACAACAATGGGTTTCACACTATTGTACTGCATGTTTCATCCAAATTGTAGTATCAATACATGTTTTTTACAATGTGATGGAGATGTTATAAGGTTAAATTGTTTTGTTGCATATTTGTCAACTTGTTTGGTATATCTTGTCTTTGCATTGTTCTTTTTCACTTTGAATCCCCACCTTACGATCACTTTTTTGGTTCCTCATTTTTTGTGTCAATTTTGTTCTAACCCCCTTGCCTCTCCCCCCCCCCCACCCCCCTTGACCTTATTTACTTTTGTTATGTAGTTACATCTTATATATGTGTGCAAATTGTATTAATTATGTTGCAATGTTTGTGAAAATTGACCTCAACTAACAATTTTGTTGTGTGTGGTTGGAGCAAAGGCCCTTTTCCCCTTGTCATGGCATCCTTTTGCTTACTATATTATTTTTAAATTGATATTTGTTCTAAACCTTACTTATGGCCTTGTTGGAAACTACACGAACCTCATCCCCACCCCATGCCCACTTTTTCAAAAGTTATGTTCCCCAATGCACGATGTCTTTTATTCCTCTTCATTGCCAATATAATGTATTCACTTGAGTTCAATGTTCTTAGACCTTGTTAGTTTTTGCAAATGACACAATTACATGTTATATCATGATTTTCCTTGATGATTCATCTTGCTTAACAAGGTTATCTAAAATAAATGTCCTATTTTTCTCCCCTTTCTTAATCACATGTTCCTTTTGATTGTTTTGTTGCACCTTTGGTACTTTCTTCCTTAAATTTTGAATGGATGCAATCATAATAAAATGAACAAAAATAGATATTGAATGAGATGAAAGGTACACAATAAAATTAGATTTAAGTGTATATGTTTCTTTATATTTGTGCACATTTTATATGGTACCTTCTTTTAAAAATTTGTATATTAATGTATAATTGACTTGGAATAAACTATTATTTAAAGTTCAATTCTACTTAAGTATAATGTACTATTTACCTAGATCAAGTTTTCTAATAAACACATTGAACTAATGTATTTCAAACAAAAATTGGGTTTTTTACAATGTGGATATTAACTTGAAAATAATGAAAAACACCCATCTTAATACTTTGTGCACTAGATTTATCATTAAGAAACATAATTTCACATTGACTATTTTTTCAAACGTGATTTTTGATATGAGAATCAACCTTGATGTTTGCAATGTATGAAGAAGAAATGTCATCTTTAATGTATACAAAGGCATTTGCATATTGTAAATGATAAGTAATGTTCCTACTTCCATAAGTATAAAAATGTCATTTAGTGATGTGTAATTAGATCGTAGTATTTCAAACACATGTAGGACTTTGTGGGGTTTTAAACATTCAAATGTAAAAGAAATATATCTAATAATTTATATATACATTGCAAACTATGCATGTTCAAAAGTTATGCTAGAATAAAAACCATGCATGGAACAAAGTTGAAAGGTGAGAAAAATGGTGTGAAATAATCCTCCCACCTTACACAAAGGATAGTTTACATTTCCAAATTGGATGGAGGATAGTTTGGGCATGCCATGTCACGTTTTTTTATAAAATTAAATAGGATTGAAAGGATTGGAATATTTAAAACCAAGTAAAGTTTTGATTTGTTTAACTTTAATTGTAATCATGCATGTTGTCATAAGCAAACCAAACTATGGATGTAATGTGTTTTAAGTTTGCAAAACTAAAGCCTTTAAACCTATTAAAACGGGCCAAAAAATGTGATGACGACTTTAATTGAAGTCGATTTAACATTTTTTATTTTAAATCACATATTCTTGGTGGCCTAACCATTTGATAGATGGGCTAAAAATGCTTGCAAAGGTAACAAAGATGGATAAATGGAACACAAAGGCATTGTTCAATGTCAATTACATGAATTATGTGAAACATTTTTTTGTCAAGAGCATGAAAATGACCATGACCAAAAGAATTTCAAGGTGCACAAGGCATACATGACAAACTACAACTATAGAAGTTTAAACTTAAATTCAACCATACACACAAGGGTGATCTTTCAAGCAAAAACACATATTATAAAGAAATACGCAAACATAATTTTATTAATTATTCAAAAAAAAAGAAACATGAAACAAGGTAAACAAGAATATGGTGCAAGGTCATATTTCAAATTGCTATTGATGGGATTGAAAGTAATCGTTGGCATTACCTTTATGTATATCTATTTGGAAAATTAGTTCAACAAAGTTTGTGTAAAATTTTACATAAGGTCCACCACTTAATGAAGGCATTTTTTTAACTTTTTAAAATTATGGATAAATATGGTAAATGCATTTCATCCATTAATTACCAATTTTTAAAAAGTGATTGAATTTCATCCATTCGTTAAAAAATAATGATGATGGATGGATTTCATCCATGAAACAATACTAAGGTCATCCATCCATTATGGATGAAAGAATAGTTGCAAGTAGAGTGGACCAATATGGACATAACATGACAATCACCATTAATGTTAGGGTTCCCCACTAATGTACCTATAACCTAGGATCTTAGTTAAAACCCTACTAGCACATAAGCAATTTGCACAAAAAATGTTGACACAACACCCACACATTGTAAAAAACATTTGAATAATACAAAAGATTATATTTATATGGTTTGGGTCTAGGATCACCCACATGCCTAAAACTTGGTTTTTATATGGGTTGTAACGGGGAACTCATCATAACAACGAAAGACCTTGTTTTATGGAGCTTGTTCACCAAAATCACATAAGTTTGCTTTGAGAACATTTCCATAATCAAAAGGACACATAAGTTTATTGCAACATAGGTTCATTACATCAAAGGCTTATCTCAAGGTTTAACACAAAAGTAACAACATGAAATCACAAAAAGAAAAATGTGAGTTTGAAACTCCATTCACAACCCCTTATATACTTGCAAAGAAGAATGGATGAATTATCAACCCCATTCATCTACATTTACTAAACATTCTCCTTCATCAACTATAATTCAATAATATTATGCTACATACACAAGTGGAAAAGATTTCATTTGCAATCAATTGTTCACAACTAAAACTAACGTTTGTGATTGTTATAGTTCCAAATGACAATTGCAAACAACATGTTTTAGTCACAAGTGATAGTTTTAATTCCAAACAATTGGTTGCAAACAATAGTTTCTCCACTCGTGATATTATTTTTCCAAAATTATTATCCTTCCTATGAATAAGTCAACTCACACAATTCACTTTCGATTATGTTTAATCCACAATAATTAGCTAAATTATTCATGAGTCCAAATCTATGTCCCTAATCAAAGATTCTCAAAATAAGGTATATAAGTCAAGTTATTTATTTCAATATTTACTCATCCATCTATCCCTATGCCACAATTTTTAACCCTAGGAACCCACCTTAATGTTATAAAACTACTTCCGAAATTTGGGGAGGAACCCTAGTTGAAGTTGGGGGATGTCATTTGTAACATTTAAAAAAAGATTTTACAACTTGCCAACATTCCCATCTTTCATTGTCCTCCTTTGTTTGTATTATCAACATGTGAAGCAAAATTTGCATTTGAATGATGCACATGCAATTTCACCATAAACATAATATGAATTTAACAATGATGTTTAACCTATTAAGGGCATGATTGAGTTACTAACATCAGGTGATGCTCAAAGTATATTTGATTTATTATGATGATGCAATCGTGTTGGATATGTAGCTCATATAATCAACCCTAAACATTTCATAGGAAAATTGTAATCAATAATCGGTTCTAGATTGTTGTGGTTTTAAGATTTTTGAGGAGGATTTTTTTTTTCCATACCACAATGACAGAGGGTTCATCCAAAAAAATGATGTCGGGTTCATCCAAAAAGTGATGTTGGCGACCTTTTTCATCAGCCATTGGAGATGCTCATATACATTATAGAGGAAACAGACGCTTTTGTTCCCCTTGAAATCATTTTGAAGGCCTCCCCCAACTCTCCCCCCCTTTACAAAATCATTACAAAGTGCCCCTCCCTTCAAACCTCAATCAAGTACTTGTCGGTAAGTAAGGCCAAGCAAGAGAGAAATATGATTTTCCAATAACCGTAATGCACTGCCAAAACTTGACAATGTATTTGGAGAGCACATTCTAGAGTGGAATTTGACATCCCCTACTTTGTTTGTCCGTGCCTTCCATTTTCAAGAGGGCCATTGAAGAGTGTAAACCTAATTTGTTTCAACATCTGCATTGTGTTCGGTAAGCCCCTTTGGTTGGTTGAAGGCATTACCAGAAGTGGGCCCATGCTCGGCTCCTGCCTTCTTGTATTAGCCCTTCTTCTTCTTCTGGTAATGCCCTCCTCACCTAGGGCCCCCTCGCATAGTAGGGCCCTACCCTACTCCTAAAAGAATCAACTCAAAATTGTAGGGTCCACCTAGCATCATCAGAGGCCTCTTTATTGGGGTCTCATTTAGGTGCTGGTATTTTAAAGGACAATTTGTAGACTTGGGTGAAAAATGGTGTTACAGACCCCCTCCCCCTCTCCGCCCCAAATCAACCTAGAAGATTCCAGAAGATTTTGTTCTCAAAGTTTGAACGGAGGTTCCCAAAGTTAAACAGGAGGTTCCCAATGTTGAACAAGTTCAAATCTTGAGTTTTCAGCTGAAATAGCTAGTGCAGAATTTCTTTTAAAAATTTATTTTCTCCACAACTTTGGTGATTACCTTAGTACCTTGGCCAGTTCAACACTAATTATATTATTTTCAAAAATGTTGAAAATTTCAAAAATTATTTCTGCCAATCCAAAATATATATTGTGAAGGAAAATAGTGGATATTTAGGAATATTCCACTTGTTGAAATGAATCTTAATTAATTAGTGGACGAACATGTGTTGAAATGGCCAAGGTACTATGGCATTTATTGCCTAACCTTAGTCACTAGTATAATAGTATTTGGCATCATCCTTCAGACTATGTATGTATGTATCTTTTCCTTCTCTCCACCAATGGGCTTTCTCACCATGATCAATCTTCAATACACACTTTCCTAAAAAACAAATTTAGGTTAGGTACATCAGGGGGGCCGAGTATTTGATGCATCCTTCACATTGCTATGAAACCCAATAGAGAAACCTGGCAATTTATTTATTTATTTATTTCTAATTTTGGCAACTAGAAAACCAAAAATAAAATAAAATTAGCGACATATTTTGAGCCACTTTGAAAAAGAATTTAGCCACACACACACCCACACCGAAAAACAAAAAAAACAACCCTGACCTCTACTAGGTAGTACCATGGAAAAAACTAGAATCCCCAAAGTTAAACCGACTGACCAACGGATATTACCCCTGGCCCACCCCCCCCTCTGTGCCCCCACACTTTTGATTTTCCATATCCTATATATTAATTCACTACGTCTGTCTGTCTGACGAGGGTTTTGGGGGCTGGGGGAGGGAGAGGCTGATGAAGCAGCCGACGACCGGTGTCAGTCTGTGACGGGGGTTGGACCACCATGGTTTCCGTGTACAAACCATCTCCACAAAGCATTGTAGTTGTCCGAATGGTAGGAATGACGGTCGTATCGCATCCCTCTCCCACCGCACCAAAGGCGGATATAAAAACCTTCCCCCCCCCCCCC
>Ga0116229_10015037_pt1 | contig 10639 bp, 6 predicted proteins | sample S1TSphgellanicum_3_FD_87313 | JGI IMG/M metagenome (GOLD analysis project Ga0116229, IMG submission 87313) | Host-associated microbial communities from peat moss isolated from Minnesota, USA - S1T2_Fc - Sphagnum magellanicum MG | ecosystem: Host-associated > Plants > Peat moss > Unclassified...
GCCCGGGGGCGAGCGGCCACCGCGGGAGGATCCCCGGCGGCGAGTAAACAGCCGGCGACGGCTGCAGGGGGGGGGGGGAGGGGGGGGGGGGGGGATTTTATTACAATAAGTGGTCTCTATGGTTTTTAGGGTTTCAAGGAGTTCCATAATCCATATTCACATCAAAAACAATTCCAAAAACAAAGAGCTTCCACACATAGAGGTGCCCTTCCCAACCTCATTATGGATTTTGATGATATAGGGGTGTTGTTTTCTTTTTTCAAGTCAAAGGTGTAATTTGATTACAAAAGGTTATTGGTTTTTAAAAATTGATTAAGCCTTTTAAGAAAGATTCTATGAACATATAATTGTCATCAAATTTTTTAAAAGTTTTTTTCAATCATTTTTGCAAATTTTGTGGTCTTTTTCTCTTTTTTTTTTGCAATAGAACTCACTTTCACAAGCAAGGTTTTCTTAATTATATGCTCTTGTATGCTACACTCGCAAATTCCATTGTTATTAAATCAAGAATTCAAACATTTATCTTTGACAATGACCTTAATTTAGGGATGAATTTTTTTATCACTATTGTAGGGTGTTTGGCCACCATAAGGAGACAACCTCTCCAATTGTGATAGAAAGAACCTAGATAATTCAAATAGTGCGATCAATTAAAAGCTAATGTATGACATACTAACCCAAAATGAAAGATAGAAAATACATCATGTAAGAGAGTTATGATTTTTTCAAAAATTAATGTTAAAGTTAATTCCATTCTTGCAGTCTCAATGCCTCAATCTTATGAAACCATAATTAAAGATTAAAAAGATAGTTGCAAGTTGATTAAAATATCGCGCACCGATTCTTGAATGCCTAATATTGTAGAATATTCATGAATCACTTTTTCAAATTTTGCACGTGTGATACATGTTCCTTCAACTCCTCCAAGTAGTGCTCTACAAACAACAATTCCTACTGTATTGGCTTGACCACTTTTGAATGGAGATATGGCGAATCGATTATAATGAAGACGTTCACTATCTACTTTGAATTCAACACACCTCCATTGCAGTACTCTAGCGAAGACTAGTATTGTTCTTTATAGATTTGTTCATGAACATAGTGCCACTCATATGGTTGATTGTTTTAATGTGGGTGGATCAACTATTAAAAAATATGTGGACATGATATGTGATGTTTTCAATAATAGATTTTTTTTTTGTAACAAGTACATTAACATTCCAATAGGGAATCAATTGAGGTTGATCATTCAAGAATTCCATGAATTGACAAGTTTACCAAACATATGTGAATCAATAGATGGAACTCACATTCCTTGTGGTAGATCTTCCAAGCAAAAGGCTCACACTTGCACAAAGTTATTTTTTTAACAAAAATAAATTGACAATATTATTTTGCAAGGTGTTTGTGATGCAAACAAGGAGTTCTCAAATGTGTGTGCTCAACAACAAGGAAGAATTCATGATGAGGTCAATTCAAGGTCTTTAACTGGTACAATTGTAAGAGACCAAAAGATTTTGCAAGATCTTGTTCTTATGGTTAGAGGTGTGATATGTACAACTTACATCAGTGATTCACTTGTCCAATTTGAACATATTTAGGGAAAAAATTGAAATATTACTAACTTTATATATGTGGACAAAATAAGATACATGATTCTAGCATGAATAAAAATGGTTGTGATAATAATAAAAATTTCGATTCATTAAATAATAGATGAAAAATTCTAAGACATTTCAACTCTAGAATGGATAGAGCAAGGATGGCAGTAACATATTCCATGCTTCACAATTTCTATGAAATGTGGAATCAATATGAACCATTACATATAATTTTTAAAAATAGAAGGGAAACCTAATTGGATTTTATGAACATTTTTGCAACTAAAGCAAAAGGAGAAAGATTGAGGATGGCCGTGTATGAACAATGGGATCACCCATTATAATGAATCCAATTTTTATTACCACGGTACCTTGGCCACTTTAACACATATGTTGAATCATTAATGTTATTTGAAGATTCCATTTTGACAAATGACAATTTTAAAATATTCCATCAGATCTTTAATTTTCAATAACAAAAATTATTTTTGAAAAAAAAATTCTCAAATTTCCAACATTTTGAAAATCATACAACTAGGGTTGAACTTGCCAATGTACTATGATATTTGTTGAAGGTTGAATGTTTGTAAAAACAATGAGTGTTGGGTTGAGCTTATTAAATTTTCACATGTATTCATAACTAGTTGTATTGATAACTAGCTAGGGTGAACCAATAATACCATCATTGTTATGAATTAGGTCTCCTAATGTGTAGGAAGAAAGAAAAATACCCACCTCAATTGACAAACAAACAAAAGAAAAAAACTACCTTCCTTTATAGATCCTTGCAAGAGAGCAAGAAGACAAACGAGGTAAATGATAACCTACCTGGTGACTAATGCAGTGAGAAGAATGAGAATTTCAAAAGTCATGGACATGCAACAAAATCAAAACCAAAATCAAATTGTCTGTTGTAGTAACCACTAGTGTGATCTGTGCCGTTGGCCCAAGTGTTACCACGTCCTCAACTGAATTTTCCTTCCAAAACCTGGTTTCTGGGAATTTATTTGAATTTTCTTTCAGCAGCAGGAATCACTTAAAAATCAATATCTCCCACATTCTGAATCCAAATCTTACCAAATAAATCCATGAAAGCCTGCTCATCAAGATCTTTCCATGAACACCAAAGGCACATACCAATTCCTCTGAAAATTTCAGCTACGATTTAATTTAATTTTTCAGTGAAGAAATCATTCAATATTCAAGAACTTTTGCACCAGAAGTCCAAACGTCATGGAACTAAGCCCATGCACCCCTCCCCTCTTCTGTCAAGAGCTTTCCAAAGACACCAAGAACACGATCTGAAGCATTCCAGTTTGGTGGATCTCATAACTACAAAACAAAACAAACTACCTTCCTTCATGGATAGATTCCCCGCACCCTCCAAAGTCCTTTCAAAATTGAAAGAAATGCAATTCATTCACATTGTCCACAGACAGACTAGTAAGCTCCATGCACATATAGACAAACAAACACACCACAGTTTCAACATTAACTTATTTATAGGTTTATCTGTTTCCAACTTCATTCACAGACTGAAATATAAGTAAACAAATAAATTGTGTTCAAATTCATAAATCATCTCAATCTCCTGACAATCAATTATCAGGGGTTCTTCTTCTATCACCTGACATCCAGAACACTGACAACCATGCATGCACTTAAGTGCAGTTTGAGTTTGGTTTTCCGCCCATTTGTGTTCCTAAATTGCACTTGAAAGTTTGTTTGAATTTTGCAAAATAATAGTTTACATGGTGAACTGTAGACACAATGACAATAATTTCAAAAAGTCTCAAAAAAACTGAACATAGATAGGTACTATGGAATTGTGAAGCACCATTAGGGTGAGCTTGGCAACACACCCAACTTAATGGGCAATGGTGTGTTCATTCCACGACATTAAGGTCTGGTGTGGCAGATGAAATTATTATTTTTAAAACCATGTTCAACAGAATATTATGATCACTAGAACCAACATATGATCATTACCAAAAAATTAAGTCATGTAATTTGGGTCCCAATTATTTTGGTTTGTAACTTTTTCATCCCCTATCAAGCCCAAACTCGAGACCTTCCGATCCTCACTCCAACCAACTTTCCAAATAACTTCAATATGGTTAAGAAGACTAGATAATCTGTCACCATAAATCCTTAAAACCCTAAACCCTAAACTTTAATGTGCCTACATTTAGGAAGTGCATTAAATTAGTGGGACAAGGAGTGAATAGTGTCAGTTAGCTTAACTGCTCCTCCTCCTCCTCATCAGACTGGCAACTTTGTTTTTGAAATTTGTCCACCATTAGGCATCAGGATTCAATCAGCACACTAAAGGCTAAAAACCCACCCTTGGGCTTTGGGGAAATGTGCATTGATATATATTCCCATGAACAAATAGGTAATAATAGTACAATGAATGTCAGTACCTATTTGGGTTTTTTGTGTTGTAATGGGAATTGTCAGTTTTGAGAACTTGTTGTATGAGACTACTCACCTAATCAACTAGTTAACCAATTTATTTGGTATCATGGGGCCACTTCATTTTCTGACACAACAAGTTTTCAAGTTCTTATGATTTTCTACTACCATGTGCAAAACCTGTTGAATTGTCAGTCCAAGCAGCATTTCTTTGCAGGATATTGTGTTTAGATTCATTAATAGAGTATAGTAGCTTAAGGGGGGGATATAGGCCCCTAGGTAATAATAATAGGTCTGTTTTTATATGAGGATTTTTGAAAGATGATATTTTGGCTTGTGTTGAAACTTGAGATTAGTTATAATAGAGTTATAATAATATCTTGAAGGATTTTGGTCTCTTTTAGAGGATTTTTTTTGAGGATTATATTTTTGCATGGTGAAATATTTGAGTTTCCATAGTTCTTCTTCTTTTGCCTCAAGATGCTTTTGAATTTAAATGGCAAGGTCATAGTGTGACACACCCCTTGTTGTTGTTGTTATTAATATTATTGTTCTCATTATTTACCAATTTTGTCAAGTAGGTTCCTCCACTAGAGGAATGAGCGACATTTGGCTAGAGGTCAGATGGTAAAGTAATTTTTTAAAAAAGATTCCTGCCCAGTTCTGGCGACCAGTAGGAACTCATTGTCTAAATATGGCAATATATGACTTTTTTTCCTCAAAATATGGTGACTTTGGCAGTTAGGTTTTTTTTTTAAAAACCTTTGAACAATTGGTTCACAGTGTGAAAATTCGCCACCCATAAAAATTTAAAAAACACCTTCTTTGGCTAGTGAATTTTTGCCAAATTTTGACCTAGAAATATATGATGTCATGATAAGTTCTAGTGGGTAGCCAAGAATATTGAAGGATGATGTGTTTTCCAACATTCGTATCTAATATGCAGCCAAATTTGGCTAAATTCAATTATTTTCTGCATGATCACCACTTCGACTGCTAATCACAAAATCCTTAAAAGAGACCCTGAACTGTCCAAGTGCAATAGTTTAATTGGGGAGTTATGAGTCAACTTCTTTATGATACCAAAACCACCCGAGAAAAGTCACACGGGGATTTTGCCTGCCCCCCCAACCCAGCCCCCCCCCCCCCCCAAAACAACTGAAGAATGTCAGATTAGGGTTTCGGGTCATAGCACTAAACAGGTGGAATCAGCTCATCAATCTATGAAGCAAGGTTGTTTGTTTGTTTTGTTTTGTACCCATGAGATCCACTGAACCAGGATGCTTCAGATCATATTTCTTGGTCTCTTTGGAAAGCTCTCAAGGAGGAGGGGTGCATCAGCTTGGTTTCATGGTATTTGAACTTCCAGTGTATAAGTTCTTGAATATTGAAAGATTTCTTCACTGAAAATTAAATTAAATCCTAGCTGAAACTTTAGGAAGAATTGGAATGTGGCTTTGGTGTTGTTGGAAAGATCTTGATGAGCAGGATTTAATAGAATTTATTTGGTAAGATTTGGATCCAGAATGTGGGAGATATTGATTTTCAAACCATTTCTGCTGCTGGAAATTCAAATAAATTTCAGAAAACCAGGTTTTGGAGGGAAAAATGAGTTGAGGGCACGGTAACCCTTCGGCCAACGGCACAGGCCACACTAGTCTATCTATGAAGGAAGGTAGTTTGTTTTGTTTTGTAGTTATGAGATCCATTGAATTGGGATGCTTCAGATCATGTTCTTGGTCTCTTTGGAAAGCTCTCGACAAGGATGGGTGCATGGGCTTGGTTCCATGTCGTTTGGACTTGGGGTGCAAAAGTTCTTGAATATTGAATGATTTCTTTATTATAAATTAAATTAAATTGTAGCTGAAAATTGCAGAGGAATTGGAATGTGCCTTTGGTGTTGTTGGAAAGATCTTGACGAGCAGAATTTATTTGGTAAGATTTGGATTCAGAATATGTGGGAGATATTGATTTTTAAGTGACTTTCTGCCACTGAAAATTCAAATAAATTCCAAAAAACCAAGTTTTGGAAGGAAAAATCAGTTGAGGACGTGGTAACACTTGGGATAACGGCACAGGCCACACTAGTTAGATGTAAGTTAGCTCAATCTCCTATACAAAAATTTCACAAGTTTCAGTAATGCCCATTTGTTGTGCCCCCAAAGTAAAGATTTTTCTAACAAATTGGAATGCACTTGATTTTTTGATCAAATTGTAAGTAGTGTATGCTTGAAATTAAGTAGGTTTGTTTGAAGGACATTTGATGCACTACCAATATGACTGATCTATTTTGCCAAGTTGAGTTTTGGCTTCCACTTTGCTAATTTGCCAAGTCCACATCCACATCATTAATTTGTCAAGTCTACTTTGTTATTTTGTGAAGTCCACTTCATACGGTAGATTGACAAAATTTTCTTCAAGCTGCCCAAATTTTTGACAATGTCTGAAACTTATTCCTTTTCTGGCTAGCTTTCTGTCCCTGGAAAAAAGCCTGGCCACAACTATAAATTTTTATTTGCTGCCTAATGCAGAAAAGGACTCAACATTTTTGGTCTTTTTTCTTACTTTTCTTAATATTTGGTGGGCTCCTCTCAAGCTCAAGACAACAGTTAAAAGGGGAAAAAAACAGCCAAATAATAAAATCCAATTTTTTTTTTTCCCTTGATCGTGGTTGTTTTGTTTTGATTTTCTAGAAACTCAAAAAAACCATTTAGAAAAAACCCAAAAAAAGGTTTTTTTTATGGAAATTTTGTTTTTTAAACAATTGTTCTCCACTTGAGGGCAGCCTAATTTAGAGCTTAGATCTGAAGTTCAAAACAACCATTATAAAATTAAAAAAAGATAAAATCAAGAAAGTTGAGTCTATTTTTCAATAAGACACCATGTGGAAATTTTTAAGTTGTGGGCAATTTTTTGGGTTTAGAAAGCTAGGCAAGAAAGGATTAAGTTTTGTGCATTGGGCAACCCATGATTTTTTAAAAATAAAATAATATGAAAAAAATTTGGGTAATGTGTAATTTTTGAAATTCATAACTTAGCAAAATTATAGGATTCATAATTTGACAAAATTGGGAGTTTTCAAGACTTAACACATGTTTAATTAATTTTGGACTTTACAAAAATCTAGAAATACCAACACATGATTTACACCTTGCAAACAATGAGACTTTCAATTATAAATATGACCTAGTGGCCACCAAGTTGTTCATTACAACAAAAGATCTCAAGAAAATAATAAAAAGCATATAGGTTGAACATCCAAATTACACCTTGTGGCCACCAAATCTTAGCCATAGTAAAAAATCTAGAACAAGTAATTTTGTTTTCTCACTCTTGTTTCATTTTTTAAACAAACTATAATGGAACATATGTAGAAGGTGGAAGTGAAAATGAATGGAACTATGTGAAGTTCTTGTGCTTCTTATTTTGTGTTCATGTTGGTTTCATTTTGTCCTTTTGATGTTATTGAACCAAGTTAGGTGGAGTAAGTGTAGAAGGTTAAAAGGAAAGTGGATGGAACTATGTGAATTTTTGTTTTCCTTTTTTGTTCTCATGTTGTTATTGTTTCATTGTTGAAGCAAGCAAAGTGGAATAACTACAAAAGGTTGAAAAAATATGGGTGGAACTATGTGAGGTTTATGTGCTGCTTGCTTTGTTTTCATGTTTTCCATTTTCTCCTTTTCGTGATTCTTGTTTCACCAAGCCAAGTGGTGCAACTATATCTAGAAGGCTTAAGTAAAGGTGGATGGAACATTTATAAAATGACCTCAAGTTAATGTCATGGTAGCATGTTGGAGACTTTTTTAATTTGGTTTTACATTTTGGAATTTTGAACTTGAAATTTACAAAGTTGAAGTTAATTATTATTTTGCCTTGTCATTTGTGGGCTACAATAACACATAGGATGTATGGGGTCACTTTCTTGCATGTTTTATTATTGTTTATTGTTGTGAATTATTGGAAGGAAGTTTCGAATATGTGCATATCTAGGTTTGAATTTAGTGAACAAGTTGAAAAAATGAGCAAAAAATGTGGAGAGATTTTAAATGTGATTTTTTTCTAAGTTATAAATACAAGACTTGAATAAAAAGTTTTTTTGAAGTTATTAAAAAAAATTATAAATTAACAATGGTAAGTTATAATTAGAATCTCTCCACATCTTATCCATTGATCTTTTCAACTTTTTCACCAAACATGAAGGGACATTGTTTGTTCATTTGTTCCATTACATGTGTCACAACCCTAACCTTGGGTTTGCAACCAAGGCTAGGGCATGAAAGAAAATTTGAATAAAAGAACACAATATGTTTGTTTGAATTTTAAATTTAATTGAAAGTGTGAAGAGTGATGAAAGAAGGAAAATGATTGTGCGTGATTAAAGAAACATCATGCATGAAATGTTCAAATTTAACTTTAGAAACATAGATTGATAAACATTTTAGTACTAGATCATATTTCAAATGATGAACTAGACCAAGTTTAACATTTATAAAATCATTATAAATGGTGGACATTTGTTTGTTTTCATGGGGAAATATTTCAAAAATTAAAATGAAATAAGGTGTTCATTATAACATAAAAAAATGAAGAATTCAATTGTTGCATTTGAACCTTCATCAACCCCTTCTCTTGATAAGTAAATACCACTACATTAAAACTACTTTATTTACCATGAACTTTGAAAATAGATTATACATTATCCATCTATGTAATGTTGCTAAAATGTTATCCACATGTTATTAATATAATTCAACTATAACTTGTGCATTGAACCTAATATTGATTAATACATTTAAAGTCTATTTTTACACATGTTATTTGTTAAAAATATTATTAATGCATACATTATATTAGTTATATTTTAATTTTGAAAATGAAAATGAAAATAAATTATAAAATAAATTGAATTACATAGAAAACCCAAAAACCAATATATGAAACACTATATTTTTACTCACATAATTTTCACTTTTGAAAAATGTCATGACAACCTCCCTTTGTCACCAAATTAAAATTTAGATTTGCACGTGCTTGGAACTTCCTTCTAATAAGTAATGGACAACAACAAACCAACAACAAAGACATGCAAGAAAATGATCCCATACATCCGATGACCTATTTTAACCCACAAATAACAAAGAAAAATAATTAATTAAATTCAATTTTGTAATTCAAGGAAATCACTTATTAAATGTAAGTATTTTATAAAGATATATATATATATATAGTAATAATAATATAAAATTGTTATTTCATTAAAATTGAAAAATATTCTATGTATATTTTCATAATCAATTTTACGCACCATATTTACATTTTAGTAAATTATAAAATTTACATTTAAAATGAGTTGCACCCTATTTTTTTCATGTTATTTATCAAAAAATAAGAAATAATTTCCCCTAGTTTCATAACTTTCGAACTCAAAAATTCCAAAATGTAAAACAATGTTCCAAAAGGATCCAACATGTTGCCAAGACATTAACTTGAAGTCATTTTGTACATGTTCCATGCACATTTGCTTAAGCCTTCTAGATACACTTATGCCATCATAGTTTAGTTCAACAAATAAAATAATAATATCAAAATGAAAAAAAAGAAAAACAACATGAAAACAAAAACAAGCACATAAACTTCACATAATTCCATCTCACCTCTTCCAACCTTCTACACTTGTCCCACCTAACTATCTTCAACAATAACAACACAAGAACAAAATGAAAAAAAACATGAAAACAAAATAAGAAGCACAAAAACCTCACATAGCTCCATTCACCGTTGTTTCAATGTTCTACACCTACTCCACCCAACTTCTTTCAATAATAAAACAAGATCCCAAAAAAAAAATTCGAAATCAACATGAATACAAAACAAGAAGCACACAAACTTCAAGTAATTCCTTTCACCTTTGCTTCAAGCTTCTACACTTGTGGCTTCACTTAGCTTGCTTCAACAATGAAACAACATTGTTCCATCCACATTTGCTCTTTTGGATGAACCCATTGATTTTGCAAGTTTTGTTCTTCAAATACCCAAGTGAATTTTCAAAGATAAAAATTGGAGTTATCACTATTTGGAAAATTTGCAAATAATAAGTATAGTTGCTTCTCATGGTTCCTACTAATTAATTGTGGGGAGCACTTGAAGTCTAATTATTATTATTTTTGTTTGATGATGGGCCTTTTTTTTTTGTTGTTGTCCCATCATCAAAAACATGTCACACTTTAAACACTCTCAATATAGACAGTTTCAAAGCTCTTGCTTTCACATTACCCTTAAATAGATTACAAGAGTAGAACATTGGCAAGGCTTATGGTATAAAGGTTGTTGCTCCCCCCACACCCAAAGGAAAGAAAATTTGGGCCTCTTAGGTCCATGCTACCTCACCTTATTGGCTACCTATAATTTATATTCATAAATTGTCATCACTTTTTGCCTTGGGCTATTGGTGAGGGCATAAATTGGGGGGACATAGGTTGATAGAACCAAATTCAATTTGAGGCTAAACTCATTTTGGGGTTTTTTTTTTTTTTTTTTGGGGAACCAAAAAATTGAATTTTTGGTTTTTTTTTTTAAAAACCATTTTTTTCTTTGGAAGAAATTATTTTAATTTTTTTTGGGAA
>Ga0116229_10015038_pt1 | contig 10639 bp, 12 predicted proteins | sample S1TSphgellanicum_3_FD_87313 | JGI IMG/M metagenome (GOLD analysis project Ga0116229, IMG submission 87313) | Host-associated microbial communities from peat moss isolated from Minnesota, USA - S1T2_Fc - Sphagnum magellanicum MG | ecosystem: Host-associated > Plants > Peat moss > Unclassified...
AGCCAGAAAATCGGTCAACTCCTCCACATGCCGTCGCCACAATCGCGCGTTCCATTCCATGCCCGAGTAGCCTGCGGCAAAGCCCCCACTCGATCAAGCTATTACTTAACATAGTAATACTAGAATTGTGGCAAGCCTTCGGCTTGCAAAAACCCAAGCAGGCTTCGCAGAGGTCTCTTTCAGGATTGCTCCGGCTATCGCCTGCCGAAGGTACGGCAGCTACGCCATCGCGTGCCTAGAAATTCACCCGCACGCCGGCCTGCAGCGACTGGCCGAAGTAATTGCTTTGGCCGGCCTGGACGAGGTAGTCGCCGAAGACGGTGACGCTGCTGGCCACCTTGGCATCGAGGCCGAGATCGACCAGCGCGGAGTCGCGGCTCGGGTTGTCGGTGCGGACGGTGAAAGAACCGCCGGAGAACTGCGTGAAGGACGAGGTCAGGCCCCGGCTCTGGTCGAGGAACTCGTGCTGCCACGTCGCGGTCAGGTGCGGGCTGAAGGTCACGCCGCAGCCGCAGGTGTTGTAGCGCACTTCGCCGCCGAGACGGCCGCGCAGCGAATCGGACTGGTCTTCCTGCACTGCGAGGTTCGCAGCGGAATCCTGTTCCGTGTAGCCGTTCACCGTCAGGTGCGTGTACTGGATGCCCGCCACCGGACCATAACTCCATGGGCCGGAATGGAACAGGTAACCGCCGTCGAGATCGACGAGCCCCTCGTGGCCGTCGGTGCCGCCGTTGGCCGTCTGGCCGAGGAACGCGATGTTGCGGTTCTCGGTGTAGGAGTTGTAGCTGTAGCGGCCGATGAAATTCGCGAACCAGCCGCTGTCGGCGTAGCTGGCGTAAACGCCGGGCGAGTAGCTGTCCACCGTGGCCGAGCTGCCGAAGTCATCGAGCGTCGTATCAGTATGCGCGTAGCTTGCGGTCAAGCCGGCCAGCAGGTGCTCGGTCAGGCGATAATCCGCGCCGGCGGTGATGGCAACCGTGTTGTTGTCGGAGTGCGGCACATCGGCCTGCGAGAAATCCTGCGCCAGGACCACGCTGCCGCGCAGGAAGACATTCCATGGCGTGCTGGCGGTGCAGGCCGTGCACTGCGGCTTCACCGCCTTCATGTCGATGCCGCCAAGCACCGCGCCGGGCACGTCGGTGATGGTGTGCGGCAGGTCGTTCCACGCCAGCATGCGGCTGTGGATCATCTGCAGGCCCGGATCGACGTTCGCGTCCTGAATGACAAAGTTGCGCGTATCCACCTGGCCGTTGCCGCCGGCGAACGTGCCGTTCGGCCCGGTGCGCTCGCCGTCGAGGTAGTTATCCATGTCCGCTACGGCGAACGTCGCGTTGTTGAACGCCGTCGAGCTGGCGAACTGGTTGAACTTCGTCGGCGCGAGCTGGTCGGCCGCGCCTCCAAGCGCACTTATGTTCGGAAGGGCCTCGAGGGCGGTGCTCAGGGTGGAAAGCGCGGCCGAGTTCGGGCCGGAGGCCAGCGCCTGGTTGATCACGCTGATCGGGCCGGCCTCGTTCGGGGTCAGGCCATGCGTGGTCAGGACCACCGTAACATCGAGGGGAGCAAAGGAGGCGTCGGTGAAAGTGAGCGCTCCCGGATCGTCCCGGAACCCGAATTGAACCAGCGTCGAGACGCTGGTTGCGGTGAAATCAAAGGTGTAGGGAGTAAGGGCCTGCACCGGGATGTTGGTTTGATTCGCCAACGTTGTCGCTCCCGCGGCAGCGGTGAATTGGTTGGGAGTGCCTCCATCGCTTCCCAACTGGTAGCTGAGAACGTAAGTGGTGCCCGCCGTTGTCGCCACAGTTTGACTAAGAAAGCCCAGGCTGCCTATCGGCCCGGCGGAGACAACGTAACCATTGCCAGAGGGCACCACATTGGTGAACCCCGTGTTCCCGCTCTGGGTCCAACCGGAAAAATTTCCGGTGCCGAAATTCCCGTTGACCAAAAGATTCTGCGCCAAGGCAGGCGTGGCCAGCAAAACGGCAAGGGATAGGCAAAGCGGGGCTTTCATCTTTCTCCTAAAAGGGACTTGTAGGGATGTTTTTTGCGAAGGGAAGAAATTGTTGCATTTTTGTCACAGAAAGTTGATCGATAAACGAAGACCTCCTTTTCCGTTGACGCCCGCTGCCCACGGCCTAGTTTATGCTCCGCCCTTGGGCACCTTTTTCACATCCAACACCCCACTTAAGAAACTACGACTATGACAAAAATTGGCATTAATGGCTTCGGGCGCATCGGACGCCTGGTTTTCCGCGCCATTGCGGAACAGGGACTTCTCGGCAAATCGGTGGAAGTGGTGGCGGTGAACGATCTCGTGCCCGCGGACAATCTCGCTTACCTCGTCAAATACGATTCCACGCAGGGCAAGTATAAGGGCACCGTGACGAGCGAAAAGTCGCAGCCCGATCTGGCTGAGGACGATGTGCTGGTTGTTGATGGCCATAAGATCAAGTGTCTGGCCGTGAAGGAAGGCCCGAAGGCGCTGCCCTGGGGCAAGCTGGGCGTCGATATCGTGATCGAGTCGACCGGTCTCTTCACCGAAGCGGAGAAGGCCAAGGGGCACCTTGAGGCGGGCGCGAAGCACGTCATCATTTCCGCGCCGGCCAAGGGCGAGGACATCACCGTGGTCATGGGCGTGAACAACGACAAGCTCGATATTTCAAAGCACAAGATCATCTCCAACGCGAGCTGCACGACGAACTGTCTGGCGCCGATCGTGCACGTGCTGATCAAGGAAGGTTTCGGCGTGGAAGAGGGTCTGATGACCACGATCCACAGCTACACCGCGACGCAGAAGACGGTGGACGGCCCGTCCAAGAAGGATTGGAAGGGCGGACGCAGCGCGGCGATCAACATCATCCCGTCCAGCACCGGCGCCGCCAAGGCGACCGCGCTGGTCATCCCGGGAGTGAAGGGGAAGCTGACCGGCATGTCGTTCCGCGTGCCGACGCCGACCGTTTCCGTGGTCGACCTGACCGTGCGGACGACGAAGGAGACGAGCTACAAGGAAATCTGCGCCGCGATGAAGAAGGCGAGCGAGACGTACCTGAAGGGCGTGCTGGCCTACACGTCGGACGAGGTCGTTTCCACGGACTTCATCCACGACACGCACTCGAGCATCTTCGACGCGGGCTCGGGCATCGAGCTCAACAGCAAGTTCTTCAAGCTCGTGAGCTGGTACGACAACGAATGGGGCTACAGCAACCGCTGCGTCGACCTGCTCAAGTCGATCATCAAGTAAGTATTTGGTCTGACGGAGCTTCCGCATCTGGAAGCTCCGTAAGCCCCATACTCTCCATTCGCCCCCATCCGCCTGAAACGGTTAATTTTTTAATCCCCAGGAGCCCGAATCCCATGGCCAAAACCACCATCCGCGACCTCAACCTCAAGGGCAAGCGCGTGCTCGTCCGCGTCGACTACAACGTGCCGCTCCAGGAAAAGGACGGTGCGCAGGTCATCACCAACGACAAGCGCATCAAGGAAACCGTGCCCACGATCAAGTACCTGATCGAGCAGGGCGCGCGCATCCTCCTCTGCGCCCACCTCGGCCGCCCCAAGGGCAAGCGCGACCCGAAGCAGTCGCTCGCCCCGGTCGTGCCCGCGCTCTCCGCGCTCATCGGCGTGCCGGTGAAGTTCGTGGATGATTGCGTCGGCGAGAAGGCCGAGCAAGCCGCCGCGGAATTGAAGGACGGCGAGGTCGCGCTGCTGGAAAACCTCCGCTACTACAACGAGGAAGAAAAGAACGACGACGCCTTCAGCCAGAAGCTGGCCAAGCTCGCCGATGTCTACGTCAACGACGCCTTTGGCGCCGCGCACCGCGCGCATTCGTCCACCGCCGGCGTGGCCAAGTACGTCAAGGAGCGCGGCATCGGCCTCCTCATGGAGCGCGAGCTGAAATACCTCGGCGAGGAGCTGGAGAACCCGAAGAAGCCCTTCGTCGTCATCCTCGGCGGCGCGAAAGTCTCCGACAAGATCAAGGTCATCGACCGCCTGCTCGAGAAGGCCGACACCATTCTCATCGGCGGCGCCATGGCCTACACCTTCGCGCTCGCGCAGGGCAAGAAGATCGGCAAGTCGCTCAGCGAACCGGACAAGGTCGACACCGCCAAGGCCGCGCTCGAGAAGGCCAAGGCCAAGGGCGTGAAGTTCCTCCTGCCCATCGACACCTTCATCACCGAGAATTTCGACTTCGCGGCCAAGAAAATCTCCCCCGGCAAGTACCTGCCCGTCGGCGCGGACATCCCGGACGGCTGGGAAGGCATCGACATCGGCCCCGAGACGGTGAAGCTTTTCGAGAAGGAAGTCGCCTCGGCCAAGACCATCCTTTGGAACGGACCCATGGGGGTCTTCGAGGTGCCCGAGAGCGCGGTCGGCACGTTCGCCATCGCCAAGGCCATCGCGGCCAACAGCGGCGCGGTCAGCATCATCGGCGGCGGCGACTCGGTCTCCGCCATCAAGAAAGCCGGCGTGACCGACAAGGTCTCCTTCGTGTCAACCGGCGGGGGCGCGTCGCTCGAGTTCCTCGAAGGCCGGGAACTGCCCGGCGTGGCCAGCATTCCCGATAAAAAATGAACTGGCTTAGGGACGTTCCGGTGACCAGACTGGCCTGTAAACCGTCTGTGTCGTCATGAAGTATATCCGGCTCAAGTGGAACCATACCAACCCGGACGAACCGGTCTACATTTTCAGCGAACTGGATGAGACCGGCAAGGAGATCCGCAAGATCGAGTGCTTCCGTAACGGCTTCTGCGACATCGCCGACGCCGACCGGCGCTCCGGCAGCGCCGCGCTGACCACCCTGCCCTTGCCCGACCTCAAAGTCCTCACCCGCGACCCCGAGTTCAAGGGCACCGAAATCACCCCGGAAGAATTCGAGCACATCTGGACCACGCGCAAGTACGCCGCGCCGGAGAACCTGCCATGAGCAACCGCGAACTTGTTATCGATATTGTCAATAAGCTACCGGCGAATACCTCACTGGATAAGATCGCGCGGGAAATTCAATTCATGGCGGGCTTGAAGCGGGGGCTGGCACAGGCGAAACGGAGGCAGGGCGTGTCGCCTGATGAGGCGCGGCGTCAGGTGAGAAAATGGATTTCAATATCATCATCACCGACCAAGCGGTGAAGGATTTGTGCGAAATCGCGGATTTTATCGGTGCGGATAACCCCGAGGCCGCAACTAATTTCTGCGACAAGCTCATCGACCATTCCCTTAAATTGACGAGATTTCCTGAGCGCGGACGCGTACTGCAAAAAATGAAAGATCCACTCATACGCGAAGTCATCTATCGATCGTATCGAATCGTCTATAAGATCGACCCACGCTTCCGAGAAGTTTACATCGCCCGGTTCTGGCATTCCGCGCGCGGCGAGCCTACTCTCTAACCATTACGTTTTATGATCCCCCGCAAAAAAATAATCGCCGGTAACTGGAAGATGAACAAGACGCAGGCCGAGGCCCGTGTGCTCGTGGAGGATTTGCTCCGCGACGTCGGCCGCTTCGACGCCGCCGAGATCGTCCTCTGCCCGCCCTTCACCGCGCTCGCCGCCGTCAGCGAACTGCTCTCGGCCGAGACCAACATCCGCCTCGGCGCGCAGAACCTCAACGAGCATGCCTCCGGCGCCTACACCGGCGAAATTTCCGCCGCCATGCTCAAGGAGCTCTACGTCCGCTACGTCATCATCGGCCACTCCGAGCGCCGCCAGTACTACAAGGAGGACAACGCCACGGTGAACCGCAAGACCAAGGCCGCCCTCGCCGCCGAGATCAAGCCCATCGTCTGCATCGGCGAGACGCTGCCCGAGCGCGAAGGCAACACGTGGAAGAAGGTCCTCGAGACCCAGCTCACCGAGGGCCTCGCCGGCTTCGCCGAGGCCGAGGTGCACGACATCGTCCTGGCCTACGAACCCGTCTGGGCCATCGGCACCGGCAAGACCGCCACGCCCGCCCAGGCCGAGGAGGCCCACCAGTTCATCCGCACCCATCTGGGCAAGCTCGTCAGCCCGGCCGCGGCCGAGCGCGTGCGCATCCAGTACGGCGGCAGCGTCAAGCCCGAGAACGCCAGGGAGTTGCTCAACCAGCCCAACATCGACGGCGCGCTCGTCGGCGGCGCCAGCCTCGACGCCCGCGGCTTCACCTCGATCATCAAAAATGCTTGCGCCAGCTAGCCGCGCAAGCCAAGCTTCCCGCCCCTTATGTCGTGGCTGAACATTACCATTGATATCCTCCTTTTCATCTACGTGGTGAATTGCCTCTTCATGGGTCTCGTCATCCTGATGCAGCGCAGCAAGCAGGAAGGTCTCGGCGCGGCCTTTGGCGGCGGCGTTACCGATGCGATCTGGGGCGCGCAGACCTCGCAGGTTTTGGTCAAGGCCACCTGCGTCGCGGCGACCCTGTTCTTCATCCTCAGCATCACGCTGGCCCGGCTCTACTCCATGCGCGAAGCCGCTCCGGTGCCGACCTCCTCCGTTCAGCAGGAACTCGAGAAAGCCTCCACGCCTGCCACCACGGTTCCAACCGCCACCACGACGCCGGTGCCCGCACCCACCACCGCACCGGCCCCGGCGAAGTCCGCGACGCCGTCCCACTAACGGCGTAATGGGTGGCCCGGACAACTCGTTGTCCGGTGGCGCAGCGAAGCGCAGCCACAGGAAGCCACCGGAAACGCAGCACCTTCGAGTTGCGTCCCATGGACCAGGAAGCGCGAAGGCAAAAAAAAGACCACGCGCGTTAGCACGTGGCCCGTTTTAGAATGCCACACCCCGAGGCGTGGCGACAAAAGTTACTCCGCCGAAGCGCGCCGCTTGCGGCGCACCACCCGGCGCTTGCCGGCGACCACGTTGCGTGGCGCGGCCCATCCGTCGCTTTGGAAAGCGCGGATCAGGTCCCGCATCGCCCGGGCATTTTGGGCGGCGCAGCGCGCCCAGACAAATCTCGTTTCAATCCGGCTGTCATCAATAGTCGCGGTAGTCATGGTTTCCTTGGTGGTTGGTTATTTAAAGAGTTGGACGCAAACGCGGGCGGAAAAATCAAAATATCTTGGTAAAATAAGCGGTGAGATCTTGAACCGTTCACGCATGCGGAATACTTGGTTAGTAGTTGAATGAGTAATCGCATACCACGTGCCATAACCGGAGTCAGCACCACGACAGCACCCGTATCAGAGGCAGACTCGACTTATAAAGTTGCGTTTCCCCGCCTGAGAGTCGAAGTTAGGTGTAACGCCCCCTGCAAAATGGCACGGGACGGTACGCTACTGCGGCAAAATGCACCATATACGCCTGTGCAAACATGAGCCCTTTGTAACGAAGCGGAAAGGCTCCCGGTAATGACACCTGTTACGGTGACGATATGAAAATTCTAGTTATCGAAGATGACGAGAAAATCTCGGCCTTTGTCGCCAAGGGACTGGGCGAGGCCGGCTACACCGTCGACGTCAGCGCCAACGGCGAGGAAGGCTGCGAGATGGGGCGCAAGCCGGGCTACGACGCCGCCATCGTCGATCTCATGCTGCCCAAGCTCGACGGACTCGGCGTCATCGAGCGCTGGCGCACGGAAAGCATCAAGATGCCCGTGCTCATTCTCAGCGCCAAGCGTTCGCTCGACGACCGCGTCACCGGCCTGCAGCGCGGCGGCGACGATTACCTGACCAAGCCATTCTCCTTCGCTGAACTGCTCGCGCGGCTTCAGGCGCTCATCCGCCGCAGCGGTTCCTCCGCCGTCGTCACGAATCTCAACTTCGCCGATCTTAAAATGGACCTCCTTTCGCGCGAAGTATGGCGCGGCACGACCAAGATCGATCTGCAGGCGCGCGAGTTCCTGCTGCTAGAATACCTCCTGCGCAACCAGAACAAGGTCGTTTCGAAGACCATGATCCTCGAGCACGTGTGGAACTATCACTTCGACCCGCAGACCAACGTCGTCGACGTCCTCGTCTGCCGCCTGCGCAACAAGATCGACCGCGACTTCGAGCCCAAGCTCATCCACACCCTCCGCGGCGCCGGCTACAGCCTGCGTTTGCCCTGAGAAGGGCAAAAGGAGAAGGGCAAAAGGATAAGGGCAAAAGGCAAAGGGGTTGGTGAGCGCGGCAAGGGTCCTCCTCCGTCCCTTTACCCTTTGCCCTTTTCCCTTTAACCTTCCCTGATGCACGCGCCCAACAGCCCCACGCCGCCGGGAGCGCGCACGGAAGTGCCGGACAGGCGCGGCGGGCTCGATCTCGTCACGCAGCCGCTCGGTTTCAGCCTGCGGCTCAACCTCTGGTACACCGCATTCTTCGTCTTCGGTGTGATGCTGCTCTTTCTCATCGCCTACTTCCTGCTCGCCCGTGAGCTCGGCCAACTCGACCGCGAACTCGTCAGTGCCAAGCTCGACGCCTACCGCGCCTGGTACATCCAAGGCGGTCCGCTCGCGTTGCAGGAGCATTTTCGGCATCAGTCCGGCCTCGAACGCGAGTCCACCTTTCTCGAGATCAACAGCGCCACCGATGATCTCAAGTTCATCCACTCGCCCGAGTCGCGCAAGGACGAGGCCACGCTCACTCACCTTGTCGGCAACATGCAGCGCCCGGGCACCAACTGGCTCCCGCCCATCGCCGCCTCGGAACAGTACATGGTCTGGAACATCGTCTTCACCACCCTGCCAGACGGGTCGATCATGGAACTGGGCTACACCACGGAAGACCGCGATGTGCTGTTGCAGCGCTTCCGCACCATCTTCCTCGCCGTCATGGTGCCCATCGTCGTCCTCGGCTTCTGCGGCGGCGGCTTCATCACCTACCGCGCCATGGGGCCGATCCGCGAGATCATCACCGCCGTGCGCTCTATCATCCAGACCGGCAACTTCGGCAGCCGCGTGCCCGACCCGCGCACGCAGGACGAGATCAACGAGCTCGTTACGCTCTTCAACCGCATGCTCGAGCGCAGCGAATCGCTCATCGGCGCCATGCGCGACTCGCTCGACAACGTCGCGCACGACCTGCGCACGCCGCTCACCCGCCTGCAGACCGGCGCGCAGCTCGCCCTTCAGCAGGACAACCCCGAGCAGATCAAGGAAGCACTGGGCGAGGCGGTCGAGGAAGCCGAGCGCCTCAACGCCATGCTCGCGACGATCATGGACATCTCCGAGATCGAGGCTGGTGCGATCAAGCTCGACGTCACCCGCTTCCCGCTCAAGCCCATCGTCGATATGATGCTCGAGCTCTACGACGAGGTCGCGCAGGACAAGCACATCACGCTCACCGCCAGCATCGATCCCGCCGGCATCATCGCCGCCGACCGCAACCGGCTGCAACTCCTGCTCGGCAATCTCGTCGACAACGCCGTGAAGTACACGCCCTACGGCGGCCACATCGAGATCGGCGCCGAGTTCCTCGTCTCCGAGACGCGCCTCACCGTCCGCGACAACGGCATCGGCATCGACGCCGCCGACCTCCCGCGCATCTGGGACCGCCTCTACCGCGGCGACAAAAGCCGATCGCAGCGCGGCCTCGGGCTCGGCCTCAGCCTCGTGCGCGCCTTCGTCGAGGCCCACGGCGGCAAAGCCATCGTCACCAGCGACCCCGGCCACGGCTCCCTCTTCACCGTCACCTTCCCCAACAAGCCCGAAACGCTCCCGCCGGCGAAGCTGTAGCGGCGGTCTATGGCCGCCGACGGAGAGCAGCCGAGCCAGCGACAAAGCTGTACCCTTGCAGGCGCAGCGGAGCCCGCGCCGCGAGTGTCACGGGCGCGGTGCTCGAAAGTGACCGCAATCCTACTGCCATGCGCTAAACCGGCTATCGAATGATGATCCCGCCTCGTTTTTGGGAGGGTCAGCCTCCGGCCTGACCCGCCTCCCCATCCCGAAGGGATGGAACAGCCGTAGCCGGTGGTCGAGCGAGTCCGCGAGCGACACCACCGGTATCCGCCACAAACGCGGCCCGACCCCGGCAGGGGTCGCACATCCTCCCACCTCAATGCAGATGCGAACCCAAATGCACCAACTTCCCATCGCGAATCGCGCGGTAGTAGCACGTCGGCCGCGTCTTCCCGTCCGCATCCTTCGTGTGGCAAACGCCGCCGCCCAGCATCCGCACGAGATAGAGCAGCGAGTTCTGCTCACAATTCACCCGCACCTCAACGATCTCGATCTGGTCGCCCGACGTCGCGCCCTTGATCCAAAGCTCATTGCGCGACGTGCTCCAGAACGTCGCGATGCCCGACTTCAGCGTCGTCTCCAGCGCCAGTTGGTTCGCGTACGCCACCACCAGCACCTCCTTCGAGTCCGCATCCTGCACCACCACGGGCACCACCAGCGACTCCGTCCTCGCGATCTTCTGCAACTTCGAAAAATCGAACTGCAACGCGCCACCTTCCTCTAACTCTTTCATCGAATAAGCATGCCTCAAGAGCCGAAGTTGTCGAGTAGCTGGCGCGGCTGGGTGGCCCGGACAACTTGTTGTCCGGGTTCGCGCCAGTCGGCTCTGGCGCGAACAGGAAGCCACCGAAGACGGTGCGCCGCATCTGTGGCTTACGCCTATCGCTGAACCTTAAAAAACCCCCGTGCCGTCTCTGTCGTCCGCGCGCCAATCTCCTCCACGCTCACGCCGCGCAGCTTCGCGATCTGCTCCGCCACGATGCGCGTATGCGCCGGCTCACACCGCTTG
>Ga0116229_10015039_pt1 | contig 10638 bp, 8 predicted proteins | sample S1TSphgellanicum_3_FD_87313 | JGI IMG/M metagenome (GOLD analysis project Ga0116229, IMG submission 87313) | Host-associated microbial communities from peat moss isolated from Minnesota, USA - S1T2_Fc - Sphagnum magellanicum MG | ecosystem: Host-associated > Plants > Peat moss > Unclassified...
CAGAGGAGGTTCCCACTTCCCTTCCAAATCTCAATGATTGCAACAGTGAAGACAACCACCCATTTGCATCATCAAGCTTTGCAAGCAATCTCAATTCTGTCAAAGGCACACTCCTGGTCAGTGCATTAGATATACCCTTAGTTTATGCCCTTCTTGTGTCCATGCAAGAGCAGTCATGTTTATCAAAGCAACATCATAATCATGAATTTAGAAGAAAGGAGATAACAACACATGAATTTTTTTCTCTGCAAAAAAAGACATAATATGACTATTATTAACACATGGAAGAGATTAGTTTCACTAAGTCCAATGGTATAAGTGAGCACTTGTGGAAATATCTCTGGTGCATATCTTATTTTATTTACATCTTGGGAAATTTCAAGAGGACATCTTTATGTACAAATTCAAGATCAATCAAAGTGGAATGAAATGATAAGGTGATTTTTTTGTTTTTCTGTCAAAGTAGGTGCCATGTAGAACTGCTATGCATGGCAGTTTTCCTTTGAATGGAACTTACTTCCAAGTGAATGAGGTACCAATTAATTAATCTCTGCTCTTTGTATTTTTATTTAATATAGTTCCCTTCGATTTTAAGTACAAATTAATCTCCATTCTTTGTTTGTTTATAGCTCCTCAGTTGTTATGTTGAAACTCCTAGCCTCTTTTAATTTGGGAGGACAAAATGAGAAACATGCTTTCAGATGTCCATCCCATGTGCTTTCCGTCATTACTCATGACTTTGTCTTACCATATAATGTAATTAATTGTGCTTGATCAATGAGGTATTGATGTCTTTGTGTTAATTGGGACTAATTTATGTGTAGCAAGGCCCAAGGTGGGGGGCATTCATGAAATAAGAGGCCTAGGACAAGAAGATTGTGGGAAAGTCCCCACCCATCATCCTTACCCATCACAAAGCATGAGGCAAACCTTATCATAAGGCTAAGCATATGTAGATCACAAGGGATAGGGGCGAGAGGCAACTTACTCCTACAAGAGGCCTCTTACACTTACTATGTAGGTGTATGATGCATATTGTAGGTGCAAAGTACCTCTTGTTTTTTAGGGAGCATTATTAATGTCTAGGGTAAAGCATGACTTGATTTTGTCCATAATCCCATTGTAGCATCTTGTAAATGTTTGTGTATTCTTAGGCAAAAAATCCTCCTAAAGGCTTCCCCTAATTTGATAGTCAGCGCTTCGAGGATGGTAGGCTAGAATATTAAGGAAGGAGTGCAAGCCTTCCCAATGCAAAGTACAAAAGGTTTTTTATTTGAATGGTAGAATGTCTTTTCAACTGATTGAAGCATCTTTTGTGCAAGGAGGTGCTTTCAAAATACAAAGAAAAAAACCTTGGAGTGTTTTATGGTTTCTTGAAGGCTAGTTTAGCCTACTAAATATACCATTAACAACATTGTATTTGGTGGTTTGAAACTTTGTGAAACTTTGTAGGTTTTTGCAGACCACGCAAGTAGTTTGCAACCAATTGTAGTCCCACGTACATTGTTGTGGAATTTGCGACGTCGTTTTGTATTCTTTGGTACATCAGTGACCAGCATTTTTCGAGGTATGTTGATGACCAAGGTTGGTGATGGGCATTATTTTATTACATATCTCTATTCTCCATGCAGTTGTGTCATGTTTGAGGATTCTCAACAATTGTAGAACAAGAGACCCTTTTGTTGCTAAAGGTGTTGTCCATTTTATGATATGTTGACCAATCTTTTTTGAAATTTTTCCAACAAAATTATAGAAGAATATCTGCTTTTGAAAACATACCAACCTTTTCCAATATGTACTTAGGACCAATTGTGCATTATACTCACTCCATATATGTGTTTCTTCTTTCTTTCCCAACAAAAGTATGGAGATTATTAGTAAAGGAGTGGATATACCTTTGAAAACCCCATAAACCATTCATGCATAGGAACATGAATCAAGCCTTATCACTTTTCAAAATAAGGATGTGGATTCATTCCAATAATGTTATATATGAAGAAGTGAGATTGTTTGATTTTGAAAAACACGTCACTCTTATCCTTGATATGGTCTTGCATAGGTTTCTATTTCAAAGCTTTGTATTGTAATGGTGATGGAAAGTGTGGAAACCCACATTTGTAGACTAAAAAACACAATTTTACAAAAAAAAAATTCAATTTACTCATTCAAAATGGAAAAAATTGTGTATTCATGCGACAACAATGTAGGAAATTTGAATATGTGCTCGATCTTAGACAGTCAATGTCCAAATCTTCTTAAGATCATCATTCATAAAATGAGGTTTTGAATCTATGGTTTTTCTAGTGTGCATCATTTTTAGTTTTCACGTCAATACAGACTGCATAATTTAAGTTAAACTTACTTGTTATGGTTGGTGAATATCATATAGGTATGACAACACAAGAGATTCAAGCATGCTTTTGGAGAGGTATGTTGCCCTTCTTGACATCTAATTTATTCTTCAATATAGTTTAATTACCCTTGAAATTGGAACCTATGTCATTAGTCAAACATGGCAATTGTAAATCAATATGTTTTGTCAATTCCCTTGACACAACAAACTAGGATGTTCATGATCTTTTAGATTTCAAGATTTGAATTATAACTTGAAATGCAATCCAATCCTGGCTTTGGACATTAGGGTTTCAAAGAGTTCTCAAATGCCCATTTCAAAGTTGGCTTTATTCACTAGTTACTCTAGTGAGAGGATAAAAGTTGTGTGGTAATGTTCACACTCATTAATATGCACCAAGTTCACACTATTAATAGCTTTCAATTGCACACTCATGGGATGACTCATGGGACAGCCCACGTTTAGGAGCCATTCCACACTAAACTTATGGTCTTTAGATAACAGAAGGGTTCTTGACAGCACTCATATCTTACACCAAGCAATTATAATGGTTCAAAACAATAGAAGTTTCTCAATAGAAGGTAAAATCACTCATGAAATAGGATTCCACAATCCCAACAAGGCATGAAGAGCAAAGTTCCAATGTTTTTATTTGAAAGTCTAGGCTAGTATGTACAACTTTCCACTCAATGTTACTCTAATCCAAAGGATTATGCACTATAGAATGCACTTCAGGAACAAGGTGAATGGTATGAATGAAATTAAAATGTTATATAACCTACAATGGGATTTCTTGTGGCTTCTACCTTATCATGAGATACAAGGTCTTACAAGACAAATCATATTTATACTTAACATGAGATATGGAGGTCTACTTTATGCCTATTGATCTTCAAAGTTTGTAAAGGAACATAAGATTCTTCAATTTGCAAATTTCCTTGTGTTGGTGGCATACATGTTTATTGATATAATCTAAAAGGCTCTAAAATCTTGTCAAATGTCTTAACCACCTCAATACCACATTCTTACCAACCTTGTTACATTTAGTTTTCACTTTATGTTAATAATGACGATACCTAATCAAGTTATTATAGGATCCTTCGTTAAATTGATCACCAAAAAGAAATGTGGGTGCATAAAGGTGTAAATCTGAAGGGAAGAACATTTTGTCTTTGAAAAGAAACAATAACACTAAGGGTGAAATATACTTATTTTTCTTTTCCTTTTGTCAACCACTTTCTACTTTGTCCCAACTTTGATGTGACATTTGATCACAACCTTCCATCATCAAATGACATTAGCAATCACAACCTAGACATTTCATTGAGCTTGTTAACCAATTTAAGCTTGTGAATCTTTTGAAAACCCACATGGTACTCTATAATAGTTCACAAATTTTGAGCTTGCAACACCTCCATTTGGAATTGGACAAATATATGTCCAAAGTTGCATTAATACTTTCACAAGGATGAACATAATTTCTTATCATACATAATCATCCTATGTTACATATCACGTTGAATTAACATAAATTACCTATGATTGTTCAATTTTTAAAAATTATGCGTGTTAAACAAACCCAAATGAACTTTGAAAACATTCACCTTATGTTAAAATATTCTAAGGATAAACCCGTCCCAAGATAATATTGATACATACAAATTGTAAAACCTAATCCAAAATTATACATATGTTATAGTGCAAGGAATAAACTTTTAATCATTCTAGTTTTTTTTCAATTTCAAAAAAATCCTTTTACACCTTACAATTAAAAGCATATGCATTTTTTAAAACATTTCCAAATGCAACAAATACTTTGCTTAAAATCCTTGAATTGTTGTGAACTGCCACAACATTGGTCATAATCATTGAGGAAAATGTTTCATATTAAAATTGGTAATCAAAAATTCAAATAAACATTTTAAAATTGGTTTTGTTCACAATGTGAAGGTGGGTTGATGTGCATGTACATGTAGGATATGTGTGCGTGCGAGGATTTGATCGTACTTCACTAACACCTAAACCATTAGTAGCATGGTTACATCTCCAAACCCATAAGGCCCCTAACAAAGGAATAACAATGGAAAGAAATCAAGTTTGATGCCCTCAACCATGTCCAAGCTACCAACACATGCCATCAATGGAAAGGATTAAGCAACCTTGAATTGTATCATAACTGAAGGCATTTGTTTAAGGTGAATTGTTCTTGAAATCTTTTTTGGGTTTTTAAGTATTTTTGTGAGAACAATTGAGAATTGAAATACATTTTCCCATGTTTCATTTTGTTAAATTGCAGGATTTTGATCTACCAACCCTTTTGTTTGCCTCAAATGTTTGGAATACATTATTAAAACTCAAAGTTTGTTTCATGTTGTTACCTTGTACAAGATGTTTATTCATTGCATGTCCTACTTATAACAAGTACAATTTGAAAAATAAAATCAAACCTCACCAACCAAGATCTACTTGATTACATTGACCAATTATTCAAAGTTCAACATCATTGAAAAATTCATAAACAAAGCAATTTCACCTACATGCATTCATATTTTACATTCTTGAAACCTTATTAATGCCACAACTTGTTATTGGGTTCAAATGACATCATCCAAGAAGTTAGTTTATAATAAAAATAAATATTGTAATATTGATATTTGAAGATCCAATGATGTTCATGACTTTTCTTTATGTCATCTATTCATTGCAACTCTATGACATTGGAACTTACAAAGACTAGTTATTTATAAAATGTTTTCCTTTACTAATCTTGCTATCAATATTCAAGGTGTCCTATCTTAATCATTCTAAATAAGAAAAGATCATCTCCCTTTCTTGTTTTGGGTTTCACATATTTTATTATTCATTATGTTACCCATCTTTAGTTGCCATCTCAATTTTTCAAATGTTTCATTTTATTCAAAAGACCTTTTCAATGTTTTTTTGGTGGGTTCAACTACATTACCTCCCTTGTTGGCAAGGAGTCCTTAAACATCAAAATGTTCTTTTTTCTTGGTGGGCAAAAAATTGGTGTTCACACCATGTGTATGGTCAACACATTACACAAACCATTTGAAACCCTAATCTAACAATTAAACTTCTTTCAAAATATAATATGATTTTGCACACAACAATTAGGTTCTGTCAACTCCATGGACATCACTTTATATTTCATGTTATCTATCGCATTATTTGCAGTCATACTCAATATATAAATTCATTAAACATTGTCTTTTATTTTACATGTTTTGATATGACATGACATTTCATATTCAAGAAGCACATGGGCCCCAACATGATAAAATACATCAGAAAAGGAATCCCAATTGTGCAAAAATTGAAAATGTTAATTTTGAAAGTTTGCAAATATGTGAAACATTTAACATTGAACTTTTTAAACTATATGAAATATGTATCATATGTGACATTGACATGTTTTCAAAAGTTTAAAATTTTATATTAAGCTTTTAAAAGTATTTTCAACATATTTTGAAAAAATTGTGTACTTATCTCATTAGTAAAACATATCAATTTTCATTAGTAGAATTGGTCAAAATAGAACCATTATATTTGTGAATACATGTGACTATTAATTATTTACAACTACATTTGGACATTTTTGTAACTATTGTACTACCTTAGTGATTTTGTCACAATTAATTTATTTATTTTTCAAGGAATGTTTTTTTTTGAAGCAAAATGAAAAATATTTTGAAATATTTTGATTTCAAAATGAAATCTTCAAACTTCATTAATTGATAGACATTTTGGCCCCTAGGCAATAATAATAGGTCTATTTTTATATGAGGATTTTTGAAAGATGATATTTTGGCTTGTGTTGAAACTTGAGAAATTTAGTTTATAGAGTTATGATATCTTGAAGGATTTTGGTTTCTTTTAGAGGAATTTTTGAAGATTATATCTTTGGATGGAGAAATATTTGAATTTCCATAATTCTTCTTTTGCCTTAAGATACTCTTTAATGCAAATGGCAAGGCTGCTGCGTGACACACCCCTTATTGATGATGTAAGTGATAAATTGTACATTCTCTTCAAGACATGTGGATAATATGGATGATGTTCACTTATCCTAATTTTTGCACGTCTTTCCTCCTCCTTTTAATAATAATAACACGAGAAGAACATTTGTCACAAGTGCACTATGGGAGAATATTTTCGAGATAATGGAACTCTACTCAAAAATTTGAGTTATTTATCAATTGAGGTGTATACCTATGCTCTACAACAATCACAAAAGTTGTTTTTGAAAGCCTTCCCATTTTACACATAAGGTATTATATAAGTCAGTTTGGTGAACAATCAAAGTCATTAGAATTTGAGATTGTGCAAACATGTTAAAGAATATAATATCTTTTGTTACATGGATGAACATTTGAGAGGATTAGTAAGTGACAAAAATAACAATATGTTTAGCATGAAATTATCATAATATATATACTCTTGTATTAACTACATCATCAACTTAGGGAAAATATAATGTTTTCCAATTTCAAGATGTAGCCAAAGTGGCACTTATCCATAGGAAGATTTGTTGGTGATGGCTTTTTAAAATGGGTAAGGTTAGACTATGTGAGGATTACGTCCTCCAATAGGAACCTCCATGGCTTGTGTGTGTCACCTTGCTCATGCAAACTCCATTTAATGGTGACTAGTGGGCCCTTGTCCCATTGGCCCAAGTATATTAAACCTCTTGTAGTGTCATTCATCTCAATGCTATTCAAATTGAAGTGGGCTTAATTTCAAAGTTTTTGTGGCTTTTTTTTTAGAATTACAAAACCATTTTAAATTATTTAACTTTTGTTCCATTGGTCAAAAAATTGCAAAATGATAAACATGCACATAATCTCTCCATGGCTTTTTGGTAGTACCAAAAGTGGACCAAGGAGGAAGGGACAATTTGAGAGGGTTACGACATGATCATGTCCAAACAAACATCTATTTTAATACATAGATGCTAAGGCTATCAAATGTGGGAAGCAACCTTGGATCCAAATTTCACATACAACCAACTCATCTCATTCAATAGCTAGAATGAATTGGCAAACACATTGGTACCTTCACATTTGGGAGTGAAGCCTCTTAATTACCATATTAAGCCCAAGAAATGTTAGATTTGAACTTAAAGACCCCAATTTAGTCTAAACATGGGATATTTGTAATATTTAGAAATGATTTAAATATATTTTGAGATTTATCTGATGGTACCAACGTGGGGGCGATGATTTTCCCAAGGCTCAATTTTTCATGTGGTGTCCATTTTGTATCAATTATGTCCAAAATTGTGTAATTTCAATTTGTTTTCCCCTCTCCAAGTAACATGTTGTGAAAAATGATGACATACTATTTTACCTAGGATCAAAGGTTTTGGAAATGGGCACTCCAAAATTTGGGTTGGGCAAGTAAACTTTGGTCTTACATTGAGCCAATGCCCTATGTCCCCACAATTTATGCCCCTGACATTAAACTAGGCCAATAATGGTAAAGAAAAACAAATAGGCATAAAAATTCTTGACAACCCATGAGACAACATGCATTGACATCCTCCCCAAGGGGCTCATTTGTTTTCCATTTGGGTAAGGTTGGGTGAAGGGGGCAATTTGGTTTTGTGGATTTTGTTCTTCCCATCAAGTTCTCAATATGTTCTTCAAGTTCCCAATGTGTTTGCAATAGGACCTCACTTTGTCCCATATGCTTTGCCCAACATTGTCCTCTCAGAAACCATGTGATTACAAAATAACATTTTTAACACAATTTTTTTGTTTGTTTTGGGCTATGTGAACAAGGTGCACAAAAATGATATTACACAAATCTTTTATTTTGGTCTATTGTGTAATAAAGGTGAAATGGAATTGGATTGGATTTTTAATATTTATCTTAGGTCTTCTGAAATAGGTATACAAAGCTAATATTACACAAATTCTTCTATCTTGATTTATGTGTAGGTAATAAAGATGGAATTGAATTAGAGTTTAAAACTCTATCTTGGAATTTGTGAAAAGGTGTACAAAATTAGTATTACACAAAATCTTCTATCTTGGTTTATGGGTAATTAAGATGGAATTGAATTGGACATTAATTTCTATCTTGGGTTTTGTAAAGTAATGCACAAACATAATATTAAACAAATTTTATGTATTAGTTTACATGTAATGAAGGTGGAATTGAATTGGACAACCTTTTTTCTTTTTTTGGGGGAAACATTGGTCTCTTATAGGCTTAGGGTAAATCGACCAGTGATCGAACACTTAAGTGCTCAGAGCAGGCCGAATCCAAGCAGAGGGCTTCATTGTTTTTGGTGTCCAAACATAACTTGGATCCCTCCTCTTTGCGCATCTAACACATTAACAATTCTTGAAAACGAATTAGAAATGAGAAAGTTACAGCCCCTAAATTAAAGGGGCTCAAGAAACTCAAAAAAAAAAACATTGAATATTGTAAAAGTCGATTCTTGAACATTCAAAAAATTCTTTGTATGTTGCTCTGGTGCTATTAGAGTTTCACAATGATTTATAGAACTTCAGATGGTGCTCTTATAACATTTTAAATTGTTTAAAATGAATGAGAAATAAAAAACTTATGAGGTTTGAAAGTAAGAGGGGTCCAAAAAGAGAGGAAAAAAAAAAAAACATTTTATAAGTTGAAAAGTTTATTTTTGTTTTTTTAATTTTTAATTATTCCTCTTACTTTGCATTTCTAAGATGATTTCTAGAGCTTGAGGTAGCATTCTCATAACATTTTAAATCATTCAAAATGAAACACTTATGATGAAGATATAACTAAGTGTTTGGTCATAAGTAGGCGATTGGTGATCAGCCAGTTTATCACATTATTTTTTCATGTTTTTTTTTTCCTTGATATGCTTCATATCATTGGTGGGGCTTTGGAACATGATTGTTCCTTTGCCCTTGGTGACTCACTTTGGATTTTGCTTTTTTATTAGATCTTGGGTTCTCTCTACATGTTTCTTCTCTTTTTCCTTTTGGTTGGGTGTTTTGTTTAGTGAAGTTTGCTGGGTTTCATCAATTGGAAGTTTTATAAATTTGAAAACAACATACAAAATTTTATTCAATTAAAAATATATTTAAGACCGAAATCAAAGGGTTATTCTCAAAATTAATAAAAGTCTAAACATTGTTTCTTAATGCAATTGGAAGCACCTTACACAATATAATAGTTTGTAAGACATTTGGCTTGTACGATTTGTTGTCGTAGGGAATTTTGTATAGGGGGAAGCATTGCTATGAGCACATTTGAGCATTTTGTAGAAGGAGAGCATTGTTGATAGTGCCTTTCATGCGCTAACACAAAGGCAAAGCTCAAGGTTGAAGGCAAAAAGAACATTATTGTTCCTGTTGTAAAATTTAAAAATCAAAGTGCATTATCATAAGAATGGCCTAAATGGGAATGGCCTATATGTACTAATATCTATATGCATTAACATGAGTATTGTAGATCACCTTACAATAAATCTCCTTTACTCTATCGATACATACCTAGACATTACATGTAATCTTCCTCCCCCACCTCTAGGGAAATTGTGATTGGGAACGTCTCTCAAATTACATTATGCTTCTCAACAAAAGTTTTCAATTGAGCAGTTCATACTGAGATTTAATAAAATTTCCTTACTTTACGGACACCACTAAAAGAGGGGTTAGGGGTTGAAAGGAGGCCCAAAGACATGGTGAAGACAGGGTGACTTTGTGGATTTCTCTATTATTATAAAAATTTCTCATCATTTTAGTGCATTTTAGTGTGAGGTGTAATTAGAAATGATGACATTGAATCCTCGAGTTGGACCCTCCGTTGGAACCCTGCTTGCAGTCCTTCAAATATTGAGCTTTCTTTTTTATTTTTTAAATAAAATATATATGATTAAAAAATTGAATTTTGTTTTGCGTTCGAATGAAGTGATTTTCCCTTCACAAAATGGTGCCATATGAGTTTAGCCTCAATTTGCCACTTTCTGATCTGGGACGTTCATTAAAGGGCACGAGTCCAATTTATCACTATTGTCTAATAGGATTGCTCTATTTCATTTCGCTGGATTGTCATCTAAAGTGGCTCGGAATGTGGTTGGACAGCATAAGGCCTGCTTTACACTAGGAGTCAAGGCTGAAAAAGATTGTTTTTTTTTTTTTTTTTTTTTTGGTTTTAATTTAACTCCTTTTTGCCTTTTTTTTGTCCCAAGGCAGAAAAAGAATAACTTACATTTTTTATGGGCAATTTTCAACAATTGGAACCAATTTTTTTATAATTTAATTTTA
>Ga0116229_10015042_pt1 | contig 10637 bp, 8 predicted proteins | sample S1TSphgellanicum_3_FD_87313 | JGI IMG/M metagenome (GOLD analysis project Ga0116229, IMG submission 87313) | Host-associated microbial communities from peat moss isolated from Minnesota, USA - S1T2_Fc - Sphagnum magellanicum MG | ecosystem: Host-associated > Plants > Peat moss > Unclassified...
CCATCACACATACTTGCATAGCCCTATCAATAAACATTGAAAACCAATTTTTAAGTGTGAAGTTATATTTGCATAGTTGATGGGTTTGTGCACAAAATATTTCAATTATTATCTGCACTTTGAACTGAAATTTCTTCATTCAAGTGTTATGCACATATTTTATCTTTATCTCAATCTAGTGTTATGAGGCATAAGAGGGATGTTTGATCATTTCAATATTTTACAACATTGTTCTAGATGTCAACCTTTTCTCAAAACATTGGAATATGTTCTATTCAATAATCAATTGTTGAACCAATTCTAAACCATTCAGCTCCAAAGAAAAATTAATTTGTTAACAAAGATAGCAATGAAAAAAAAATGATAGATTTCAATTAACTATGTACCAATTGCTATATATTCAGATAAAATGTCTAATGTTTTGCAAACAGATCCCTATATATTTGTACATGTGACAAAACTAAAGTCTTTCAAATGGGCATATCCCCCGAACTTGGAATTTTTTTTGAGGGAACATGTCCAAAAACCCAAAATAGGTGCATGCATAAAGATACATCAATACATTACCTTCACACATGATATAAATAGCATGTTAACCACCCAATGCATTCAGCCTTCATGATTTACACAGTCTGCGGTCAAATATTTGGAGCAGAAGTTTCACCCTTGTTGATCAAGGGGTTGTGTAATAAAACTCTACATTAAACTAAAATTAAATCAAAATTGAAATTGAATTTAGGAAAAAGATAAAGAGGACCTCATCGCATGTGCTTGACCTGAAATTTTTCTTATGAGTACTGAACTTGGTCATTGTGAGTGCATACAACTATGGTCGCAGTAATGTCGTGAGAAGTTCTTTTATGGCTAGTGAAGCTTCAGATCCAACTTCCAGTAGCACTGTTTGGTTACATGAGCTCAATTTAGCTTTGGCATATCATCCTCCTTTTGTTGATTTCAGCTGAAATTTCAACCAAAGGCCTGTGATGTGTAATCTTTGGATCAAAGCATTGATTCTGTAATATACCCATTCTTGGATGAGTATATTGAATTAAAATTTTAAATAAAGCTTCAAGTAAAGGTTAAATGGGTGTAGAAGAGATTTAAGCCTTAAGGGGTTAAAGACATGGAAAACTGGGGAAAAACAAACAAACAAACTTATACCTAGTCTAGAGCTATGTACAAAATCAGCAAATAAAAGCACCCAACTAATGAAACTTTAGCTGCAACTGCGTAGCCTTGGGTGAACCAGCACCTAAACTGGCAGGTACTATGGTTAAAAGCTGAAATTTTCTTAGGTTACTTCTAACCATGGTAAACATCTCATCATAAGATTAAATCAAGGTCTCTGAGTCCAAATTTAACATTTCCTGGGTTGATTAAGAGATGTGACTGGTTACTACCCTGGCTGGCCGAACTGAGTAATACTTATTATAAGATCCTCAACTCCTCACATACCACAAGTACATACTCAAGTATTAATGCATGTAGAATGATATTGAATGTTAACTGGTTAATATGGGCTGTCACTATGGAAGGTATGTTGTCAAGTTACAGAATACGTTTCGTAGGGAACTGTATCGTGAAGAGCACGCCAAATATGACATTGTCATACTGAAGTAAATTGTCAAAGTGTAAACTGTTTCTTTTTGTCCTTTTGTGTTGCAGAACTTCTCCATTGTCCAACTTGCACTTAGAGATCCAAATCCAGTGCCAAGGATGCTGAATTTGAAGTCAAATATCTAATAATACTTTCCGAAATACCTGATGAAGAAGAAAACAAAACCACCCAGCAATTTTATTTTATTAAGAAGAAGAAGAATTTGCATTCACGTGTATCCTTGCATCACACAAAGAGCCTTTTTGCGTGTACTTTAAATGGTAAGTTGCAAGTTGCAACCTAGTGAAGTCCATGCACAAACAAACAAGGAACTTTCCAACATGTAAGTTGTAACGTGTATTGAGGAGTCAAGAGTTGTTCCTTGCCAGCAAATGGGCTTCCAAAATTCATTTGTGTAGTGCTATTTCCCAGGGTGGGGGCATTCCATTAGGATGAGGCAGTGGCCAAGATTGACCCCACGTTTTGGGAATGTCTCCCACCCGTAGTGCATCACAAGATGAACATTATCATCAACTTACATGTAAAAGATAAATAGTTCATGAGTTGTAAGAGGGAAAGGATTTTTAATTCATTTATAGTTTACTAAAATTGTATGTGAGAGGGAGAGGATTTTTAATTCATTTATAGTTGATTAAAATTGTATGAAGATAGTTTCCATTCCAATGGATTAAAAATTTTGGAACTATAAATGGTATCAAATTTTTCCTCCTCACTTGCCTTGTTCAGCCTTTCCTTGTAGTTGAAGCTTTTCTAAGGTTGAATTATGCTTTGCAAAGCTGTCACATGATAAAAACATACAAACACATGATTCTTAAGCTTTCAATAAAGTTATTCACAAAGTCAATAAAATCCAAGCATAAAACCCAAGGTTTTCATTGAACCTGAGGATGACACTCAAAGTGCAAGATGGGATTGCACCTAAGGGAAATAACATGGAAAGTCAAATTTCTTCTTCAATTCAAGATAACTTGAGTTTTCTCCAATCTTCTTTTTTTGCCTATGTCTAGTGCCTATCTAATGGCTTAGGTTATGAGAGACTTAAGAGCTACTTAGGGGATTATACAAAGTCTATTTAAAAGCCTACATAGGTTATGGGATACCTAAAGGATTACACAAAGACCTACCTAAGAGGTTAGTTAGGGATTTCCTAGGTTAGGGAATACCCAAAAAAATATTTAAGGAGCTACTGAAGGATAACTCATAGTGCAAAAAGGGGTTACATAGCTTTCCCTAGGGTTATCCAAGATCCAACAATCGGGGCTATCAAAAGCTTACATAAAGAACTACATAATGCCCACCTATAGGACTATTTAAGGACTACCTAGAGAGACACCTAGATGCCTACTTAGGTTATGGGATACCTAAGGCTTACTTATGAAGTTACATAAGGCATATTTATGAGGCTACGTAAGGACTACTTATATAAACACCTAGGCGTTCACCTAGGTTATCAGATATTTAAGGGGCTAGGACTATTTAAGGGGTTGCATAGAATTTACCTACAAGGTTAGATAGGGATTTTTTAGATTGGGGGATACCAAAAGGGCTAGGGCTATTTTGGGGGTTACATAAAATTTATGTATGGGGCTAGCTAGGGATTTCTTAGGTCAGGGGATACATAAGGGTTATTTAAGAGGCTACATATGACTAATTCATAATTCAAGAAAGGGCTACACAATGCATGTTTAGGGATTACATAATGGGTTATCTAAGGAAATACCTAAGAGTTGTCTAAGGGACTACTTAATGTTTAGTCATAACCCCTTATGTAGCCCTTCAAATAATGTTTAAGTTTTCCTTGAGTTAAATAAGTCTTTAAATAGCCCCTATGTAACATTTGAAGTAGTCCTTATGTAACTCATTATGTAAGTTTTTGGTAGCCCTTATTTCAAATAATTTTCAAGTTTTATGTACACCTTAAAATAGACAATTTTTAAAAAGCTATTTAAAAAATAAATTAAAAAAATTGATAAATGTTTTTAGAAGATTATCAAATATAAACTCATAAAAAGTTTAGTTGATAAAACTTTTTAAAAGGTTGGTGATCTTCTAAAAGGTTTTATTACATAATAATTAAAATTAAAAAAAAAAACCATCACCTTTCAATCTGACGATGCAAGTTATGACATTTGTACTTGTAATTTATTTCATACTTAACTTACATCATGTTTTATTCAATTAATAAAAAAAATTAGTTTTTATTCATTGTTAAATTATTTATTTGTTAATTTCAATTTTTTAAAATTACATTTTGATCTTGTCCTTAACAATAATATCTAAATAAATTTTTAATTAGTTAACCCCCTATGTTAAGTAACCCCCGAATTTATGTGGTAATAACCAAAGTAGACTATAATATAATTATAATAAAAACTATGATGATCACTTTGGGTGTTCATCCTTACTTTTGACAAATGGTCCTCACAATATAATCATCTTTCATTGACAATTCATTAACAATATAAATTGATTACTTATGAGACATGATTATAATTGAATCGCATATTACCCTTTAACATGTCTTTGCATTCTTATTTTACCATAACAGTCCTAATGATACCAATCAATGGTATCAATAAGAAATTTGGATATACCAACTTCTGAACATTTGATTCAATACTCAACCTCAAGTTAATTTTAGATTGCCTCTAAACTAGTTTTCAAAAACCATCAATGAGCTCACATATGTAATCAAGACATCTAAAAGACCTTATACATTTCCATAATTAGCATTGATATAAAGAACAATAACTATACAAATATTTTGATAATATACATAACAGTATTTTTGGTACCTTTTTTCATCTGAGAAGCAATCCCAGTGTCCACAATTCAAATTGCATTAAATTTGGTGCTGTTGAAATGGGCATCCTGAAAATATTCAACTAATTGCATGATTATGTCCAGAATTTGCACACATTTTACAAAACAATTCATAGATTTTTGACACTTCCATGCCTACATTTGTTTGCATGCAAAAAGACTTGTATAATCTGTGACCAGGAGCAACAGGGAAACACAATGTGTCATCATCCCTGTGGTACGATCAAGCATGGTCCTGACAGCATTTCCATGACTACTACTGCAATCCTAGGAAAGTGGTCTCTACTTTTGGATTACAAAAACAGAGGCAAAAGTCTCCACTCATAAATTCACAGAGGTATAACTGAAGATTGAACTTGGAAAACTGGGCTTCTGAAATGACCTATATCTGCACATATAGATTAGAGAAACTGAGGTTAAACAGCAGAGGAGGATCTGAATCATGATGGACTAAAGAGGGAATGCTGACAACCCATGAGCAGATCAGAATTTTTTTCCTCTTCAGCCAGTGATTGTCCAGAAACCCAAACATGAATCTTTTTGAAGAGATCTATGCAATACTGATAACCTCAACTTCAAAGACAAGCACAGAGTTGGGGTGGATTCCCCAAGCTGGAAAACCACTTGCTCCATATGCATAGTCTGGGGAGCACTGCCAATTCAACAAAACACCAGTGGGGATGAAATCATCACCACCCAAGCTTTGAAATGAAAACCAAATTCAAAAGCCAACAGAGACAAAGCAGTCTCACCTTATGGTTTCACTGATATGCATGTCCCCAAACAAATGTGACAGATAGACCTCAAAATTGTTCACAGCAACTTGGAGTAGAGATATGGTGCTTTGGTATTATCAGTGCACCATCATCCCAACACCGTGGAACAAACCCCTTACAACTTGAAGAACTTAATAGCTAAGATGATCAGCTACAGCGTTTGTGTACCACTGTGTTTGCTTGGTAAGTCATTTACACTGTACAAAAGGCTGAGCTTTGACTTCATGTTTATGAAAACCAAAACTATCTCAAATGGGTACTCGTGCAAGGTGAAGACTAACCTTGAGGCGTGCTATTTCACCCAGTTGCATGCCCATTACACCCTCGTCCCAACCTGTTGTCAAAAGGAACAAATTAGAAATTTCAGAACTGTTTCCTTTCCACAGCATAGTATTCTCCCGAAAGCAGGTGTAGGTTATAAATTAGGTTCTACCCTAACCATAACCCTTGAAAAATCCATTACAGAGAGCTCTGGACAATGGACACATCATTGTTGAACAGGCAAAATCCCAATGAGGTGCACATAATTCAGAAGTCCCAGAACCATGTTTTTGCCTTGAAACATGTCAGATCAAACATCCTTTTGGTGGTGTTACCTTTGATCACTTGTCCCAATCCTATCTTGAACTTGAATGGTTGTTGCCCTGGATCCTTGGTGCTGCAATTCAAATAGCATGAGCACAGGACAACAAAAGCAAGAGACCAACAGAACAAGAACAAGAACAAGGGTAACAAAAGAAAGTAGGGGAAGGACAGAGTGTCTGTGCTCAACCTAGACAACTACAGGCAACCTCCAACACCTGCAATTACACAAAGTTGGGTTCTTGCCCAATCCCCCCAGCACATAGATCAACAGCAACAGCTCACCCAGGAGTTACATACACTCCATAGAACTTGGTTGGCATCTATGGTGCACCTAGAGGGATTGAAACAACACACTCTATGAGCTCCACACTCCACCAAGAAAACATCACAGAAACACACAAACAAACAATCCTTCCCACACAAACAAATCCTTCCACGGGTCTGGACATGGGCTATGCACATCCCTGTTTGATCACACATACCTCCAAAACTTCTGGGAGAGGTCCCTATTCTTGCCTGGAGATGCCACACACACACATCCCCCCTCACATCGCAACTCCATCAGATATTCAGTCCAATCCAGGAAATTCCACAAAGAGATCTAGGCAAGACAATCCTTCAACTCCTACAAAGAAACCAGTCTAGAAACTATATAACACAAATTTGTCATGGCAAGTGAAGAGTGTACAATCCCTACTACATCTGTTGTATTTGCTCCCGCTGTAAGCCATAGCCATAAAGCAGACCACCAACAACTAGACTCAGGAAAGTCCTCTCCATTCTCCCCTTCAAAGGAAACCGACAGTTCTTAGATGGTGAAGGGGGGGGAAAAAACCAGAGAAAGGAAGGAAACCACCCACCGAATCCTGTACACTGCACTGTAACAGTCTGGCCACGAGTCGGCTTGGCTCCTGTGCCTGGTCGAATCAGCTCCTTCTCGATCCCCATCTCTGTACAACCCCTAACCGCTGCTGTGTTGCGGAAACTTTCAAGGTGATGGTTGGTGCGTTTAAGGCGTCTTCCAGGTGATGGGTCTTATGTTTGGCGTCTGCGAGGCAACGGATGCTAGTTACTCTATTCTTTAGTCTAGTGTTCTCGAGAATTATATACCATCAAGGTGCACTGTAGGATTTAGGGTTTGGAGCATTTGAACAGGAAGGTTACTGTCTTTTCCCATTGAAAACTTCTCCTTCTTCTCCCTCTTCTTTTCCTGTTCTTTTTACCCTTTTCCACAGAAACTTGAAGAACCTGCCATCATCAAGCTCCCTTCAACAAACTGTGTTTGAACACAAGACAAAGTCAATATGGACTCCATATCCCTCCAATCATATGGAGTATGGGGTTTTGCAAATCTGGGGTTTTGGTTTTCAGATTTGACAATAATGTGGGAAGTGAGCATTTCAGCAACAGATTTTCACATAAAGTCAACTAGGGATGATGGCCAGCGAGTGTACATTATTGAGACAGAAAATAACAGGTCACAGAAGACAGAAGAACAATTCTCTGTCATTAGTTTTTCCAGTGAGAAATTCCAATTTCAGCATCTCCTCTCTTTTATTCTACTGCAGCAACTACTTCATCTTTGCAGTAATCTGCATTGCACAAAGAAGAACATCTGTAATCATCTGTTGTATTTCTAGACACTAAATGGGAAATACAAATCCAAGGCAAGACTGAGTTGTCAGCCAACATTGTCATGCAATTCATATCATAAATGTCTAAGGCTGATGAACTCAGCGTCTGCATTGCTCAACTCTTGTTATCATCTGATCACCTCTCTCCTCAGGTTCAACCTGAATTTCACAAATTTCCACATCCAAAGACGAAATGCACATTCTGATTACCAAGCACCCTGCCCATCAACACCCGATTTAGACATTTCCATAAGTGTCTAGAATTTGATCACTTGTGGGTATTGATCATCTGCACAAGTATGGCTGTGTTGTGGCTTTGTGATCTCAATAAAAGAAACAACACATGACAGAGCCCAAATAACAGAGTTTCTGATGAACCTGAAATAGGTTCTGAGCCAAACCCCAGAGCCAAAACCAAGACCCACAATCACAATGTCCCTGATGAATCTGAGTCCAGACCAGACTGGAGCCTACACTGAAACCACACCTAGAGGAACCCAAGGAGAGCATTGGAGACTCTCTGGACAGCCTACAATGAATGAGAAAAATGAAGCTTGGATTATGCGTTTGTGGCTATGCAGGTACATAGCACAGTTGAATACTTAGCAAAGGTTTGGCCAGATATTAAATGTGTGTAGTCCAATCACAGAGATTCCTGCACTAAATCAGATGCCACAAAATGCTGTGTTGAAGAGAGCGCAGGAGAACATGGTGGCAGAGGAGCAAGGAGAATGGATCAAACACAAGTACTTCATATTGTGTTTATGACAGGAGAAACTCCAGATGCATGGAATACACCGAGCTACAAATTGTGCAATTGTATAACATGAAGAATAATTTACACAGGTTTGAAACAATCTAAATAAATCAACTAGAAAAAATTGCAATCAGAAAAACTGCTCAGCATCATGAAGATGTCCATTTGAGGAACCCAACAGTGAGATGCTGTGGCTTTTGCAGTCACAAATATTAAGGGGACTTTGTCACATAGAGCTGGAAGCTATCAGATCATGAAATCATTCTAAGGGTCTGTTTGTTGCAGTGAGGCCTGATTCACAAGTGCTTGATCTGGTCCAGAATGTTGGGAATAAGCATACGAGACTCCCCACATGGCCACAAAGGGACCTAGCAAACATATGAGGAACACCAACAACAAAGGCCAGCCTATGGGCACCAGCCAAGCACAGAGAAACAAAGTTTCTCCAGCCATAGAAAAGATCCTGCCTGCAAAAAAGATCAAAGTTCATTCCATGGGTCAGTCAGTCAGTCCCTGGTCCAATCAGTCAGTGTCCCTGTTTTCGATTTCAAATTTTTTCAATGAAACATCAGTAACAGCATCCCTCTTCAATGATGAACACACAACAGCAATGCAAGATGGAAGATCAATGGCTATGTAATCACTCTCCTATGGTCACAGCTATACATGTTCATCAAATGAAGAGAGCTTCAGAAACCCATAGAAAATTTCCAACAAGGTTTGCAGGACACGCAGACTAACTTGCAATGAAGTAGACATTACTCCAATAGCTGCTGTTTGTTGTTTCCCATGGTGCAATCAAGCAGAGCAAAATATTTGGCTCCAGTTTCTGCACCCAAGAAGAACACACAAGTTAGACTCAGGGCCACAGCTTCCACAGCTACCCATACTAGCCACTAGTCATGTAAGCTTCTGTTCTTTTCCATCTGCAAAACTTCACTGAGACCGAGAGAGAGAGACACAGAGAGAGAGATGTTTCCCCAATTGTCTAATTAAGGTTCTGTTACAGATCCAGCACATAGAGACAGAGAGGCTGCAGTTTGGCAGAAAGCATTTAGATTTGTTTCAGTTGGACGACTTTCGGTTTTGCATTCATCTTTCCACAGTTTTGGAGGTTGTTAACAGCTACTGAAATTTGGCAGAGAACAAGACAGACATTACAGGGAGTCTATTTGCAAGTGCAGACTTTCGTACCAGGATGATTTTGCCAAACCAGAAGAGGAGCCAAACAGCAACAGTAGCCACAAATAATCGAGCACCCAAATCATGTGTCTCACTCATGGCTGCAGGAACAATGGTGAAGCTCTGGACAGTGAACAGAAACAGAGCTGGAAGCAGGATGAACTGTGAGAGCATGTACTTCGACTCTTCTCTGCAATCATGAACACAAAATCTTAGGGGGTAAACACTAGACACAGTCTTCACTACACTGTTCCACCAGAGAGAAGATGAACAAGAAGAAGAAGATAAAGAATGTCAAAGCCTATTGAACAAAGGATCTCTTGAATTCCACCAAAAGCTGCTGTGGAATTTTGTGTGGAAACAATTCTCTATAGTTTCTCAATCAGCTCATCAGGATCATTCTTTGCACTGGAAATTCTCTCTGCCTTGCCAATTTTGGTTCTTTCTATCTCTGTCATACCCCTTTGTTTTCCCAATGTTGGGCTCCCTCATCTGCTGCTCAAGACTGCCAAAACAAGCCCAGTTCCAGAGATGGGTTGTTGTTTTCAAAGTATTGAAATGCTCATCTGCTGCTCAAGACTGGCAAACGAGCCTGGTTCCATTAGGGTTTGGGTTTAGGATCCATGGATGCTCACCCGTGGTTTTTGATGTTTCCGTCCTGGAGACTGAGGATCAGGTACAAGCTGCAAGGGACCAGCAATGTGAGCACAGGGAGCAACAGAAGGCCAAGCCATCGCGGCACCCACAACAACGGATGCGCTGCACAGACATACACAGGTAATCAAATGTTTTTGTTGCTACACCTATCTTTCCCCGTTTGAATTCCTCAACCCAATTGTGCGTTTCTTTCTCCACAAACTTTTACAAACGAATCTCCAACACCCAATTCACGATTGCAAGAGTGTTTCTCGTGAAACCCATCTAGCTGAACATCAGCATGGTCATTGTTCACTGGCGCAAAAAACGACGAGAAATTCTTCAAGAGCTAACAAAAATGAAATGGGGATCAGGAGGAAGAGGAGGAGGAGATGAAAATGGAGTGATGATGACGCAGAAGAGTTAGAGTACCGTGTAAGTTCCACCAGAGAGGGACATGGGCAGGTGTCTTGTGCCAGTCAATAGCTGCAAGGCTCACACTGAGCGCTGCCAGAACACCTGACAGAAACAGAGTATGCTGAAACACCCTTATATGTGTTTGTGTCATCTCTCTCTCGATCTCTTTCTCTCTGTGTGTTTCTCGGTTTCTCTGTTTCAATGTCAGA
>Ga0116229_10015043_pt1 | contig 10636 bp, 12 predicted proteins | sample S1TSphgellanicum_3_FD_87313 | JGI IMG/M metagenome (GOLD analysis project Ga0116229, IMG submission 87313) | Host-associated microbial communities from peat moss isolated from Minnesota, USA - S1T2_Fc - Sphagnum magellanicum MG | ecosystem: Host-associated > Plants > Peat moss > Unclassified...
CATTGGACAGAGGATCATTCTGCCATCTTCTTTCACAGGAGGTCCATGTCACATGGTTCAGAATTATTAAAATGCCATGGCAATCTGCAAATGGGCCCACTGCTCGAATGCGTTTGTTGCATTCATTTGTAATCCCCAATGGCTTAAGATCAAGAGAATGTTGTTGCCCGGACAACAACCTCAGGATCGACCGGATTTGGTAGCCCGAGTGTTCAAAATCAAGCTAAAGGAATTGATCAATTACATTCACAAAAAGCATATTCTGGGATGCACGATTATGGGAATTTATGTCATTGAGTTTCAAAAACGTGGGTTATCGCATGCACACATTTTCATCTTCTTTGCCGAAGACTGTAAGCCACACACAGTTGAAGATGTAGACCGCATGATCAATGTTGAATTTCCGAATCCAGAGACAAATAGGTTGGCCCACGAGACATTTGCTATATGCATGATGCATGGTCCATGTGGAGCTGCGTTTCCAAATGCCCTGTGCATGGAAGATGGCAAATGTAAAAAACAATACCATGCAAGTTCCAATCCGAGATGGTGACGAATGTAAACGAATATCCTATTTATCGACGCAGAAATACAGGGCGCACAATTTCGGTTCATGGCGTTGAATTGGACAATCGTTGGGTGGTACCGCACAATGTCTATTTATCGACCAAATACGATGCGCACATCAACGTTGAGGTTTACAACAACATTCGTGCAATGAAGTATCTATTCAAGTACGTTTACAAAAAGGCATGATCGTGCAACTGGTGAAATTTCATGCCAAAGCGACAATGCCACCGAAGGGAATGTGGTCAAAGCCAATGAAATTAAAAAATATCTCAAATTGTCGCTAAGTATTTGCATCGGAAGCAACGTGGTGCATCTTCAAGTTTGATATGTGTGAGCGGTTTCCTGCCATTGAGCGTTTACAATACCATTTGCCTAATCAACAAATGGTGTTGTTCGATGATGACGATGATGTGCAGGAAATGGTAGCACGGTCAACCATTTCCAAAACGATGTTGATGGAATGGTTCAAAACAAACCAAGAATTGGAAGCTACACGAAGCTTTACTTTCGATCAATTCCCTCAGCAATGGGAGTGGAATCGGAAGTTGAAGCGATGGACAATGTGTAAGAGAGGCTTTGCCATTGGTTGCATGTATTATGCACACCTAACATTGGGTGAACGTTATTATTTGCAGATGCTGTTGAATTATGTCAAAGGTGCCACATCCTATGAACATTTGCGGACAGTGGATGGCATAGAACATGACACATTCAAAGATGCATGCATTGCAATGGGTTTGCTTGCAAACGACAATGAATGGCATCAAGCCTTGGAAAAAGCCGGTCTTTGGGCTTAAGGACGACAACTGCGTGACATGTTTGCCTCCATGCTGATGTTTTGTGAGGTGACAAATCCCAGACAACTATGGGATGCACATTGGGAGTCTTTGAGCAATGACATTGAGGCAATGACACGCTACGAATGTGATGATCCAACCATTACCCTTTTTGAAGATGCGCTGAAAGATTGAGCATTGTATGAAATTGATCAGGTTCTCATCCGCAACGGACACCACCTGGAAATTTTTCCAACACTTCCCAAATCTAATTACGTCCTTCCAGTTCATGGAGGAAACTGATTGGTCCAAGAAGAGCTGGCTTATGATCAGCATTCATTGACCATAGATGTACATAATGCAGAAAATAGGCTCAATGATGATCAACGTAACACATACGAAACTATTTTGAATGTTGTGACAAACAAAGAGGGCAAATTGTTCTTTGTGTATGGTAGTGGTGGAATTGACAAAACATTTGTTTGGACAACGCTTCTATCTCGTCTATGAGGGCAAGGCAAAATCGTGCTTGCAGTTGCCTCATCAGGAATTGCATCTTTGCTGTTTTTGGGCGACATAACCGCCCATTCAAAATTCAAGATTTGGATTGGTTTGCACGATGAATCGACTTGCAACATCACACAACAAATGAAAGTGGTCGAATTGGTGCGTAAAGTTGATCTGATCATTTGGGATGAGGCATCGATGATGCATCGCTAAGCTTTCGAAGATGTTGATCGGACCCTGCATGATTTGATGCAATTGGATGATGCACAGGCAACCGAAAAGATCTTTGGTGGGAAAACTGTTGTCCTTGCTGGGGATTTTCGACAGATCGTGCCTGTTGTTCCCAAGGGAAGACGAAAAGACATTGTTAGTGCTTCATTGCCTCGATCGCATCTTTGCTAGCATGTTACAATTCTTTGTCTTCGTATCAACATGCGAGTCATGGCAACCAATTCTGAAGAGCAACGAGAATTTGCCAAATGGGTGTTGAATGTTGGAGATGGTAGTCTTCCTGCCATTACAGAAAAAGAAGGTGTCGATCTAGATTGGATCAAGATTCTGTCCCATATGAGGCTGCTAGTAGCAAATTGTAACTTAAGAGGATTAATCCAAACCATCTATCCGGATCACCAACGCCACTTTGGAAATGCCATGTATTTTATGCAACGAGCATTTTGGCCCACAAAAATAATGACGTTGATGAAGTCAACAATGCAATTCTTGAATCACTATCTAAAGAATTGCACACATACTTGAGCGCATATTCTTTGGCTCCGACAAAAGAAGGTGCAAGTGCTGCTGTAGGAGTTTCAATGGATTCATTGTATTTGGTGGAATTTTTTAACACTTTGCAATTCAGCGGTATCGCAAATCATAAGTTGGAACTCAAAGTGAGTGTGCTAATCCTTTTGTTGCGCAATTTCAATCAATCAATAGGATTGTGCAATGGTACGAGGTTGATTATCAAGAGATTGGATCAACGTGTCATTGAAGCGAAGATCATCATAGGGAACAATGTTGGCAAACGTGTGTTCATACCTCACATCATCATGTCCCCCTCTAGGACTAATTGGCCATTTGTTTTGCGTCATCGTCAATTTCTTGTTCAAGTGGCATTTGTGATGATAATCAACAAGAGTCAAGGTCAGACATTGAACAATGTCGGGGTATATTTGCCATCTCCGGTCTTTTACCATGGTTAGTTGCATGTTGATCTCACAAGTCACAAGCAGTGCAAACATCAAGATTTTCAACGGCCAAGGTCTCGATGAATACATGTGGAATGTGGTATATAAAGAGGTTTTGGAAATGTAGTTTGTAGTTGTAATTTTGTAATATGTACCGTCAAATACACACACACTTGTGCATTAGGCACGAGGTTCAAACTAGTAAGCTAATATGGGCCATTGTTGTTACTTAAGGAAAGTTTGTGTAATTGCATTTGAACCCTCGACCATTATGCAAAGGAATGCACTAAGAGCAGTGCCTTCCCCTATACAAAACATTCAACATATACTTGATACAGATTGTACCCTTTAATACATGTGACTATGTACCAAAGGATCTTTCACAAAGGCACCCCAGAAGAAGGATAAAAAGGGTTATCAGCCAATCAGATAGCTAGTGTGGTACAATCCACCAGCGGATATTGGCCCAAAACACCAAAGGAAAACAGATTGGACCAGTGGATAATACTTATCCTCAATCCTCCTGTTGGATGGATGGGTGCCCGTCCGCTCCCTAACAGCTTCTCACCAGCACCGGCAATCTAAATCGCCTGCTACATGGATGAATAATCGATTTTTATAACCCCCCAGGATGAAAAATCACTGTTTAAATATAACCATTTTAACGAAAATCCGTAGGTTTTTATTATTACATTTTGGCCCCTTTTATCACATTCGTCCATCTTTGAGTTTTCTTCTCGTTTGATTGGTCCCCGCGTTCCAGGGGATAATATGTTCGGAATTGTCACCTCGGATTGGGAACAGAAAAGGCTTCTTCCCTTCGGGAGGACATCCACACGTGTCTCTATATTAAACCGTTCGATCCTCTAACCTGGTTATCTGCTGCCGTCGATTCGAATCACAGGTGGGGAGGGAGCTTTTACGCGACCGGGGAGATGACCGGCGGGACCGGTGGTTGGGGGCATAAGAACGAACTCTGGATGGATGGACTGGTGATATCCAGTCGTATTGACACGTGGCGTATTTCTGTACACAGTCTTCTCTGATACATAAGGATGTGATCACCATTCGAAGTATGCGGAAGGTAAAAGACGAGGTCGTTGAGTAAAAGAAGAAGCGAGAGCGCATTGCTGTGCGCGCAGGGACCATAGCCGAGCTCTTCCCGTGTTTCTCTCTCTCTCTTCTCGACGGATTTTTTGTTTGGCGACGGCGGAGTTCGGGGAGTTTGCGCGCAAGAATTTTCGTCTCATGGGAAAGACCATCATCGGATTCTCCTCCTTCTCTTCTATTTTCCGAGCTTTTTGGGGTAAATTTTAAAGAAGAAAAGAGGAAGTAGGCTCTGTTGGAGCACGGGTGCTTTTGTTTCGTGTGTGTCTTTTGAATAAGCCGCTGGGAGCATTGGTGATGGTGCTTCTCACAAGGTACCGGTGCAGCGTTTCCTTTTCTCCGCCATTGATTTCTATGCAGCTTCTCGAGGTTGTTATTTTTTCCCTGTTTCTTTGCATTAGACTTGTTTTCAGGGGTTTTTGTTCGCACGGAGAGATTTTGTTTTCTTGTGTCGAGGCGCGAGATTTGGAAATTCTCGTGTGCTTGGCACTCTCTTTCCGTCGGAACCTTTCTGACAAGAGGTCGCTCTTTTGGTCGTGGAAGTCTATCGGTTTGCTTTTGTTTTTGCTTTGGAGAGTCTTTTCTTTTTCTCCCTTTGTTGTGTGCGGTGTGACGAAGAAGAGTAAGCTGCTCGAAGCTATTGTTCTTGCGCGGATCCAGAACTTTTGCTCAGACTCTGTGTGAACGTAATGAGAGTGCTGCAGCTGAATCTGTTGTTGAACATTTGTCGTGCAGGGATTGTCTCTTGTTTGCTCAGGATTGATTTAGGTTCCACTGGGGCTTTCAGTCGTACATCTATCTTCAGGAATTTGGCATCACATGGTGGGATTTTTAGCGTTGCAGTGTATGGATTGAATCCTGCTCTAATGGCTTACACATGCGCCGCCTCCCTCGGCCCTGACATTGCTGGCCCGCAAGGAACTCCTTCCGCTCACGCATCCTCATTACCTTTGCCCCCCTCTGCTACTGCATCCTCATCGCGAGTCTTGGTAATAGGCAGGGATCGGCCTTCTGCACAGGGTCGAAGAGCCGAAATCTTCACCTCCGAAAGATCGACGACGCCTGCGGGCTTACCCCCTCTTTCTTCTACGACTTTACCTAGCGTGTCCGGCGGCGGCAGCCATGGACAGTCCCATCGCAAGAAGCCGGAAGGTGGACTGCACGCTGGTCTAAAGTGCCAACATGAGAGTAGTCGCAGAAACCTTATCAGATTCGTGGCTGGAAAAATGAAGCAGCCAATCGCTAAGAAGCTGCAGGTAGTCGAGGAGGAGGTAGTTTTCCAACCGCCTCTGGGATGGCCATTCTCAGATGCTGCATCTCACGATTTCCGGGTTCTTGAGAGCGTAGGAAGGAACAGGAATCTGGAAAGTCTATTCCTGAGGAGACAAGAGCAAGGAGTGATTGTAGGTGATGACGAGGAACCCTTGAATAGCACAGGGGCGAGGCTCTATTCCAGTTGGTTTGCACCCCCAAGGAACGACGAGGAGGAGGAGGAGGAGGAGGAGGAGGATGCGTTCATTCCAATGTTGAGTGTTGCTTCTCAATCTACCCCACCTCCTAGGCAAAAGCAGGAAAGCTCTGAGCGGGATAATTTCTATGCCAACTCTGGCTCTGCAATTCGCACTTTAAGAGAGGAGCTTCCATGCTTGTTCTACAAAGATCTCAGTTTTGACATCTACAGGTATCCTCTCGATTTAATAAACTCTTTTGCACTATGTGTGCAATAGTGTTTTTCCCCTTAACATCAATGAGGCAGTGGGCTTTTTTGTCAGCATGCTCATCACTGAGCCGACCATTGAGTGGTGAGAGATATTTGCAAGATTCCTGTTTTTGGTCAGATAACCATGTCCTAGAGATGGTTGGTGCATTTGAGAGAAACACTTTTTTTCATATGTATATATCAATCCTCAGCAACTTTGTTGCATTAGAGGGTGAGTTTTGATCAAGCACTTGCTCTTGTGAAATGCATGTGTGATAGCAAGTTTAGGTTTTGGTTTGAGCAACTGTGCCAAATTGCAGAGGTTTTGTATAGTATATTGCTGGTGTGCTGCTCCAGAAGCATGCCAGTGAGTCAGACTTGCTTCAAATAACCACCTGCCAGAGAACAAACTGGTGTCCTTGGTGAATGTGCTCTGGTTTGTCTTGAAAGTAGATATTGTGATTTCATCACTGCTCCTTGCACCTAAATGTCTGAGTTTATTGTCTCACTGTTGGTGTGAGTTTAAATGTTGCTTAGGGAAGGCAGGAGACAAAACTATCTGTACTCCTTTCTCATTTAAAAAATCTCTTTGGCATTGCCTTATGTACAATATGGAAGACATTCACTTCCTCTCAGTTTATTCTCAGTGATGGCAATTTTAGCTCATTTGATTATATGGCTGTTGTTGCATCAGCTTATGGTTCCAGATTTGTTGTGAGTATCCTTTGGTTGGTAACTGATTGTGGTAATGGGTGTGTTGTTGCAGAGATGATGTGGTATTCCGTGACCCTATGAATACCTTTGAGGGCATAGATAACTACAAGCTTGTTTTCTGGGCTCTGCGGTTTCATGGCCGTATCTTCTTCAAAGCGCTATGGGTAGATATAGTTCGGGTTTGGCAGCCATCAGACAAAGTGATCATGGTGCGGTGGACTGTCCGGGGCATCCCTCGTGTACCATGGGAAGCTCAGGGTCATTTTGATGGAACCTCAGAATACAAGTTGGACAAGGATGGAAGAATATATGAGCACAAAGTGGATAATGTAATCATGAATTCACCCCCAAAGTTCCAGCCACAGTCAGTTTTGGATCTCGTAAGGGTAGCAGGAGGCCACACAACCCCGACTCCTTCTTTCTTTCAGAGAGCTGGAATTTTTTTCTGCTTGTTGTCTCCATACTTGCAGCAATTCACATGGGTCCGTTTTTATTGGGCATTGAAGAGTACATTAGCCTTAACCAGTGCTGGTGACTGGTGCAGTGAATTGGTGCCAAGCCTCAATTCCTGATTTTTTTGTCAAGATGCTGGAACCAGCTGCTGCAGGAAAAATCCAAACTCTGTGAAAATGTCAACAGCTTGTTTCCTGTGTATCATAAAGAGTGGAGGACAGCTCTGCAAAATTGTAAGCAGTGGTGCCTTCTGTGACAAAGAAGGCTATGGTTACCTCCTTTGCTTGTACATACTAGACAGGGTCAGACGATTGAGCAGGAACTGGAACTGACAGTTGCTTGAGCTGTGATTTCATGCAAGATGAGAGCAAAGAGGCTAATGTCCTCAGCTTTTTCAGTGCTCTTCATTGCAACAAGTTGTGCTTTTCACTTTTGCGAGCAGGACTGTGAGTACCAAGTGTCCCATCCAGAGCTGAATGGGACACTTGGATGCTGGCTAGAAATGTGAGGCCCATAGTTTTGTGTTTGTATTGTGGTGTGAGTATGCCTTAGCCCCTCTCAGAAGGACAGTGAAATTCCACTGGGTGTGGGGTATAAGAAGTTTATTGTAGTGATGGTTGCTATTATTGTAATGCAAGAGTTCATATGTGGGTGTTCTTGCATACCCAAGACATCTTACTTACTGTATTTGTCTAAGTGATGTCTCCTCCTGTGCCCAGTGAGGCTCTTCTGGCAAGCAGGGATGATGTCAAGGATTCAGCAAACACATGACTGCCAGGAAAGACTGTAGAGCATGGTTACCCTGCTGTTCAGGAAGTTGCAGTTGAGGTGGAAAGACACCTAGTATGGAGCTGGTATGAAATTTTTGACAGAGAAAAATCTAGAGACTGATTTCATCCTCCCTTAATATTGGAGAGAGTATGGTTTGCAGTGGATATAAAGGTTTGAATTGCACAGTGTTAGCATCCTGCTTGAACTCTGGACTGATTCAAGTCTTGTCAATGTTGCAGAAACCTGGAAAGTGACTTGATGTGTATTTTTTGGGGGTGGTGGGGCTTTCTGTACATTATTCCATAATATTACATACTTATCTACACCCATAGTTGGGAGCTGCTGATCAAGTCAGTGGGTAGTCCTCGCAGCTTGTCACAGCTATTCTTGCTGATGGTTGGACACTCTCTATCAACTGCAGAAGGTATGACTGCACTCTTTGTCATGTTACCTTGAAATTGGTTTTTTGGAGTTTCCTCTGCAATTTCATAAGTGTAAATATATATTGTTCCTTAACCTTGGCCTAAAAGAGGAAAGGTCAGAAGCTGACTGGACTAATCATGTTTAAGGTGAGAATTTATACAACAAACAATTCATTGTTCATTGAGGAGCATATAGGGTAGCATAGAATTCTTCTGATCATATGGCAGGCAGCATTTGTAAATGGTTCATGTAGGGGAGGTCATTGTAAATGCAGAGCTTTGCAGCAATACTGAGGTGCATTTGCAATTGCCCAAATACACATGGTTACATGTTCATGGTAGTTTCAAAACGATACTGGTTGTTTGTTGAAGGTCTGTGAACAAGAGATGAACATCACTTGTTCAAACTGGTTGTTGTTAAAGGTCCCTGAACAGGCATATGAACATCATCACTGTAAATCATACTGGTGGTTGTTGAAGCTCCCTGAATGCGCTTATAAGCATCACTGTTGTCTCGACTTTTGCTTTTGAAACACTTGAACAACTTCTTTGAGACTTGTTTTGACGACCTTTTCTTTCTTGAGGGCACACTTGAAGAACTTCTTTGAAACTTTTTTTGACAACCCTTTTTTTTTTCCTCAAGGGCACACTTGAAGAACTTCTTTGAAACTTGTTTTTGGCAAACTTTTTTCTTTGAGGGCACACTTGAAGAACTTCTTTGAAACTTTTTTTGATAACCCTTTTTTTTTCCCTTCTCAGGGCACACTTGAAGGATGTCTTTGAAACTTTTTTTTCGACAAGTCCTTTTTTTTTTTGAGGGCACACTTGAGGGACTTCTTTGAAGTTTTTTATTACACTTTTTTTTTTTTAGAAATGGACCTCCACTTGAGAGATTTCTGAGGGTTTGCTGTATGGTTAGATAGAGTGACTTTTAGGGTTTTTTAAGATGGAATTACGGAAGTGGGCTTTTTCACATTCGACTTTTTTTTCAATTTCATTTGTGGGAGCTCCAATTTTTTTCTCTCACTTCAGGCTTTTCTTATTTTTTGTTTTTCTCTTAAATTTACTCACATATTTTCAATTTCATTTGTGGGATCTCCTTTGATTTTCATTTGTCCTTTTACTTGTTTTCCTTTTTTTTTTTCTTTTGTAAGGTTTTTCATTTTTTCTTGTTTTTTTTCTAGTGGGTCTGTCATTTGTTCTTAGTTATTTCTTTTCTAGTTTTTAATTTTTTTATTATTACTAGGGCTTTCCATTTTGTTTTTGGCTATTTTTCTTAAAAGCTTTATTTTAAGGTTTTTTGGGGGCTTGTTTTAGTATTTTTTTGGGGGTTTCTTTTATGGTTTTTTTAGGGATTTAAAAAAATTGGTCTTGGGGGTTTAAGCTAGTGATTTTTTAAGGTTTCTTTAAAGCTTGTTTTAGGCTTTTCTTGGGGAATTTTTCAAGGGTTTTGATTAAGGGTTTGTTTAAAGTTTCTTTTAGGATTTTTTAAGGCTTCTTTTAGGGTTTTCTTTTGGGGATTTTTCAAGGGTTTTGGTTAAGGGCTTGTTTAAAGTTTCTTTTAGGGTTTTTTTGGTATTTCATGGTTCTTTTGGCAATGATGTCTATTTGGACATGGGTGATTCTAATAGCTCTTCATCAAATAATGACAAAGAGATGTTTCAACGGATGTGCATTTAATATCAAATTGTTTTCGTGTTTGCAAGTGTTAACATATTGGAGTTGTGTAATGTAATGAATTAGAATCAAGTGTTGAACAATTGGTGAAATAAAATGTGGGTGTTCCAGATGTGTTCAACACAATGTGAACAACTATAAGTTTGTTCAAGATTTAGCAAACTTTAATTTGTCAAAGTTTGATGAGTTAGTAACACCAATGGATGGTCCCCACCATTTAAGCCCATGCATAACAACTGACTAAGTTTACCCCAAAGCAACAATTGCTGCAATTCATTATGTACATGAAACATGACAATGTAATCATGTATGATGCACTCTTGTGGAATTAGAATAAAAGTGCAATTTGTGATGATGTAATTTTCATTGCATTTTGCATTTTTGAGGTCATAATTAATAAGATTTGTTGGCCTACTACTAGGGAACATGTTTCCCTTGGTATGAACATCCTTGAGTTCCAAGGTTGTATCGAACTTATTAATAAGATTATAATTGAGATTTATAAACCTTGGAACAATGACCCCATAGGTCATAGTTTAATAGATGTTAAAGGATACTAGTGGTACCCGTGACCTTCGGACACCTGTGGCTATGCCACTCCAACCACTTCGAACGCGCAGTGGTCTTGATCGATGTTGTGCGGGTATCAGAACCAGCCATATGTACCCTCTGGTTATCAGTCCGGGTATTTATTCCCTTACCCGACGTGAGAAAACCCAAAACCCCGGTTCTAACATTTTGAACCTTGGTTCC
>Ga0116229_10015044_pt1 | contig 10636 bp, 10 predicted proteins | sample S1TSphgellanicum_3_FD_87313 | JGI IMG/M metagenome (GOLD analysis project Ga0116229, IMG submission 87313) | Host-associated microbial communities from peat moss isolated from Minnesota, USA - S1T2_Fc - Sphagnum magellanicum MG | ecosystem: Host-associated > Plants > Peat moss > Unclassified...
CAACATTTGGCGGGGCAAAGCCCATGAGGCCGGCGGCATGGACCGCGCGACCGCCGACTACATGGGCATGCTCGCGACGGTCATCAACGCGCTGGCTTTGCAGGATGCGCTCGAGCGGATCGGCATCGCTTCGCGCGTCCAGACCGCGATCCAGATGCAGCAGATCGCCGAACCCTACATCCGGCGACGCGCGATGCGCCATCTCGAGAAGGGACGCGTCGTGATCTTCGGGGCGGGGACGGGCAATCCGTACTTCACGACCGATACGACGGCCGCACTGCGCGCGGTCGAAATCGGCGCGCAGGCGATCCTCAAAGCCACCAAGGTCGACGGCATCTACAACGCCGACCCGAAAAAGGATCGCAATGCCACCCGCTTCGAGCGGCTGGACTATTTAGAAGTCCTGCAGCTCGGTTTGGAAGTCATGGACAACACGGCGCTGACGCTGTGCATGGACAACGCTCTGCCGATCATCGTCTTCAACATGAACGTGGCGGGAAACATCCGGCGCGTCGTGTTCGGCGAAACGATCGGCACGATCGTCAAGCCGCGCGTGCGCGCCGAAGCCGGTTTGGAGAACGTAGCGCCGTGAGCGACATCGACGAGGTTTTCAAGAGCACGGAAAGCCACATGCAGAAGGCGATCGAGGCGACGCGCAACGACTTCGCCTCCGTGCGGACGGGTCGCGCCTCACCGGCGCTACTGGACCGGCTGCACGTGGAAGCCTACGGCGCGCACGTTCCGCTCAAGCAGGTTGCGAGCGTCTCCTCGCCCGATGGGCGCACGCTGCAGATCGCGGCGTTCGACCGCAACACGGTCGGCGCGATTCGCAAAGCGATCGAAACCAGCGACCTGGGCCTGACGCCCAACATCGACGGCTCCAACATCCGCCTCGGCATTCCGCCGCTGACCGAAGACCGGCGCAAAGATCTCGTCAAGATGATTCGTAAGAAGGCCGAGGACGGCAAGGTTGCGATCCGCAACATTCGCCATAAGAGCACCGATCAAATCAAAGCCTTGCACAAAGACGGCAAGATCACCGAGGATGAAGTCAAGCGCGCGGGCGAGCGGATCCAAAAGCTCACCGACAAATCGATCAAGGACGTCGACGGTCTGGTGACCGGTAAAGAAAAAGAGATCATGGAGGTCTGACCGGGTCGACGCTCGCGTAGAGCACCGGGATCAAGATCAGGGTCAGCGCGGTCGCGCTGACGATTCCACCGATCACCGCGATCGCCAGCGGCCGCTCGAGTTCCGAGCCGGCGCCGAAGCCGAGCGCGAGCGGTGCGAGCGCACCCAAGGTCGCCACGGTCGTCATCAGGATCGGCCGTAACCGCTCGACGCCCGACGCCGCGAGCGCGTCCCACGCCGGCACGCCCTCCGTGCGGCGCCGTTTCGCGCCGTCGAGCAGCAAGATCCCATTGCGCACGACGATGCCGATCAATAACAGCAAGCCCATGAACGACGCGACGTTGAGCGACGTCCCCGTCACCAGCAGCGCCACGACGACGCCGAGCGGCGTGACGGCGAGCGTCGCGAGCACGACCAGCGGCAGCCGGAACGAACCGAAGGCCAAGAGCAGCACGCCGAAGACCAGTACGATCGCGCTTGCGAGCACGAGTGCGAATTCCACGAAGGCATGCCGTTGCGCGTCGATCGCGCCGCCGATTTCCACGGAATATCCCGGCGGCAGATGAGCCAACACGTACGCGGTGCTACGGCGAATATGCGCGATGACCGACGAGAGGCTGGCGCCTTCGAGCCCGGCCGTGACCCGCACGAGGCGCACGCCGTTCTCCTCCTGGATCTCCGTCGCGTAACGCGGCGCTGAGAAGCGCGCGAATCGGGCCGGCCCGGGTCCACCGGCGACGTGCACGACGGCCGGCAACGTGCCGCCCGGGGCGGCCACGTCTCCGGCGGGGAGTCCGCCGATGCGAGCCCGCAGCGCGCTCGGAAAATCGCGCGCGCCGGCGGCATCGGGCGCGAGCGGGAACGCGTCGATCTCGCGTGCCTGGTACGTGATCCCGTCGAAGGTGTCGACCACGCCGTCGATGTCGTCAACGTGTTCGGCTAACCGGTCGGCTAATTTTTCGAGTACGTCCTGGTTGGGACCGCGCACCGTTAATTGAATCGGTTCGGGTGCGCCCGAAAGATCGTTGATTTGATCCTCCAGAAGCTGGTGGATTTCGAGGTAGAGGTCGGGATCCTCGGCGAGCGCCGCTTTGCGCAAGCGCGCGGCGATCGTATCGAAGCGCGCCGCCCCGGCTCGCGTCTGGACGCGGATCGTGCCCGCGTCGGGCGGGGTTGCGAGATAGCCGTTCGTGTCGACTCCCGAGAGCCGCGCTTCGTGGACGACGTCGCGATCGGCCAACACCGCGCGCTCGACGCGCGTTAAGACCGCGTCGGCTGCGTCGAGCGACATGCCCGGCGGCAAAGCATACTTGATTTCGAACTGGCCCTCATCGACTTCCGGCAAAAAGTCCGACGGCAACCGCAACGCCAAAACGACCGTCACGAGGACGATCCCGAGCGCGCCGGCATAGACCACGGGCGCGCGTTCGAGCGCCGCGCGCAGCAACCGCACGTAGGCCACTTCGAGCGCGAGCGTGGGCGGGGTTCGCGCGCGCGCCCGTAGCGCATCCGCCAGCAGCGGCACGATGAAGAGCGACAGCGCGATCGAGACGATCAGGGCGATGGCAAGCGTGATCGAGAGCGCGCGAAAGAAGAAGCCCGGAACGCCCGAGAGCAGCCCGAGCGGAACGAACACGACGACGTTGGCGGCGGTCGCGACCACGAGCGGGCGCGCGATGCGCCCGACCGCGTTCGCGATCGCCGTGCGCCGCGGCACGTCCGGTCGCGCGGCGAGTTCGCGCGCGATGGCCTCCACCACGACGATCACCTCGTCGATCGCGAGCCCGATCGCGATTGCGAGCCCGCCGAGCGTCATCACGTTGAGCGAGAGGCCGGCGAGCTTCAACACGAGCGCCGTCAGGGCGAGGGTCGCGGGAACCACGAGCGCCGCGATCGCGATCATCGTTCGGTCGCGTAAGAAGAACAGGATGACGGCCAGCGCGATGGCGGCGCCGGCGAACATCTGAGCCCGCAGCGCCGCCTGTGCGGCACGGATCGGACGCGTCTGGTCCCAAGCGACGTCGAGCGAGGCATCCGCGGGCAACCGGCGTCGCAATTCCGGTAACCGGCCTGAGACCGCGCGTGCGAGCGCGACGGCATCGCCCCCGGCGACCGGATACACGTTGACCAGCACGGCGTGCGAGCCGTCGAAGGCGGCTTGCTGCCCGGTCGGTTCGTCGGCAACCCGGACCCGGCCGATCGCGCTCACGGGGGTGGCGTGACGGCCCACGGCGTCCCACACCCGCACGCCCGCCAGCGATGCGGCGTCGCCGGGCGCGCCGCCGGTCGAAACGTCGAACCGCTCGTTACCGCGTACGAGCGTGCCGGCGGCTCGCGGTTCGGCGGCGGCGCGAATGGCGTCGGCGACGGCTTGCGCCTCGAGTCCCGCACCGGCCAATTTGTCCGCAGCGAGGTCGATGCGGTAGGCGCGGCGGGGTCCGCCGAAGACGGCCACGCGCTCGAGTCCCGGCGTGCCCGCGAAGACGGGTAAGACCGCTCGCTCGAGATCCTCGCGCAGGTCCGCCTGCGTGCTCGCCTTCGAGCGCACCGCGAGCGTGACGACCGGCTCCATGTTCGGCCCTTCGATCAGGCTCGCGACGTGCGAGACCGGCAGACCGTCCGCGGCTTGGGCGATGGTCGCGCGCACGTCGCGCAAGTCACCGCGCAGATCGCCGCGCGGATCGAAGTCCAGCTCGATTTCGAGCTTTCCCGTATCGGCATACGTGCGGATCGCGCGTATGCCGGGCAAGGTGGCGAGCGCCGTTTCAAGCGGGCGGGCGACGGCACTGCGAATCGCTTCGGGACCGAGCTCGTCGCAGTCCGCGAACACTTCGACGCGGGCCAATTCGATCGTCGGAAAGATGCTTTGCGGCGCGCTGAAGAACGCGTACGCGCCCAGCGCCGTCAAGCAAATGAGCGCGAAGAACGCGAAGCGCGCCGTGCGCCAGAATGCCGGGCCCGCAAGCATTCGTCACGTTTTCGCAGCCGCGGTTGGCGGCGGCCTGCCGAGCCCGGAATTCGGTCTAAAGGGCGACGATGTGAGCTCCGATACACCTTGTAAAGGGACGTCGCTTTCGGCGGCCCGGCGCATGCCCGTCGACTGGAGTGTTTACGGAATGAATCAATCGCTGAGAGCCGGCGTGATAGCGACCCTACTGCTCGGCACCGGCTGTTCTGGAAACGGCGGGTTTCTCGGAACCAATTACAACCCCAAGGGCGACATCACGATCACGAACCCGACGACCGGCGCCGTGCTCGTCACCTCACCGAGCAGTCCATACTTCAATACCACCGGCAATTTTCTGATCGGTATCGCGGAAACGAACTTCGGCGGTCCGTACAGCGTGACGGTGACGGCCTGGAACAACTCATTCAACGAGTCGTGCTTCGTGCCGCATCTCGAGGACACGACCGACCACATCAACACCGTGCTCTTCGAGGACGATCACGCGAACCCGACGGGCACGCCGGTCACCACGCCGAACCCCTGCACCCTCAACGACGGCGACCTCGAGACGGCCGCGATCGGCGACGGGAAGGGTCACACCGTTTATTTCTACTACTATTTCGGGTCGTCGCTGCCAGCGGCGACGAAAGCAAAACTTAAACAGTAAGAGTCGCCCGCGCGCGCGGGACGAGGGTTTTCGGGCGGCGCTACTCAACCGAGTGGCGATGAGCGATCCCGACCCAGCGCGTCCGCTCGCGCTCTTGCCGGAAGTCGAAGCGCGCCGCGTCCTCGGGGCCCGGAATCTGCACTTTCGCTTGCTTGCTCCACCATTTCCGGCGCTCGGCGGGGGCACGTTGCGCGTGTTGCGCGTGGCCGAGCGCGGCGCGTATACGGAAATCGTAGCCGGGTACGAGCGCTACGAGCGGCTCGAATCGCCGGAGCGGCGTTCGCCGGGCCGCGGCTCGCCCGGATGAACGTTGCCGTCGCGCTGCCTCAGCACGTGGCCATCATCATGGACGGCAACCGGCGCTGGGCCAAAGCGCGCCGCCTCCCGGCGATCGAAGGCCACCGGCGCGGAATCGTCGCGTTACGTCACGTCACCCGCGCCGCCAGCGACCTTGGGATTCCGCTGCTGACCGTTTACGGTTTCTCCACGGAGAACTGGAAGCGCGATAAGACGGAGATCTCGCTGTTGCTCGATCTCTGCGTGTACTTCGCGCAGAGCGAACTGGCGGAGCTCGACCGCAACGACGTGCGCGTGAAGGTCATCGGACAGTATCAAGCCCTGCCGCGCGCGTCGCGCGAAGCGCTGGACCGCTTGATGGTAAAGACGGCAAATAACGGCGGACTGCAGCTGAACCTCGCCGTCAATTACAGCGCGCGCGCGGAATTGCGGATGGCCGTCGAGCGACTCGCCCGGGACGTCGCCCAGGGCCGGCTCGATCCCGAATCGATCGACGAACCGGTCGTCGCATCGTATCTCTCGACGGCCGACATGCCCGATCCCGACCTCCTGATACGGCCCGGCGGCGAGTCGCGGCTCTCGAACTTCCTGCTCTACCAACTGGCCGATGCCGAGATGTACGTGACCGACACGCTCTGGCCGGATTTCGACCGCGAACACTTCGCTCGCGCGCTTGCCGCCTTCGCCGAGCGACGGGACGCGTGACGGCGACCGCATCCGACGTCGCCGGCTCCGCGGAGCTCGGCCGCCGCGTCGTTAGCGGAGTCGTGCTCGCCGCGATCGTGCTGGGCTCGATCGCGACGGTGCCGACGTTTACGCTGGTCGTCCTCGCGATCGCCCTCCTCTCGCTGTGGGAACTCGCCGGACTTTCCGCCCGGAAAGGTCAGGGCCTGATCTTTCCGGTAGCGGCCGTGGCGGTCTCGATCTACATCGTGCTCGCCGCGCTCGGCCTGCAGCACGCGTACGAAAAGACGTTGCTGGGGTTTACGATCATCGCGTCGCTCGCGTTCGGTTTGTTCGGCGAGCGCCAAGGCTACTTCGCGCGCAGCGCGTTCACGGTCTTCGGCGTGCTCTACATCGGCTGGCTCGGCTCGTACTTTCTGGCGCTGCGCAATTTGCCGCACGCGGGCGTCGGCTACGCGGTTGCGAGCATCGTCGTCATCGCGATCACCGACATCTTTGCGATGCTGGTCGGCACGACGATCGGGCGCACGCCGCTGACCTCGATCTCCCCGCGGAAAACCGTTGAAGGCGCCGTCGGCGGCCTCGTGGCCGCCACCTTGGTCGGGTCGTCGCTCGCGTTGCTGCCGGTCATGGGCATGCATTGGTGGGACGGCGCGTTCATCGGCGCCTTTACCAGCGTCGCCGCGCAGGCCGGCGACATCGTCGAATCGGCTTTGAAACGCGATGCCAGCGTCAAGGACGCCGGCACGATCTTAGGCGGGCACGGCGGCATCCTCGACCGCTTCGACTCATACACCTTCGGCGGCATCGCCTTCTACGCCGGCCTCTTCCTAACGCACCACGTCGCGAAGTAGAACTCCCGCGGCTCCACGGGCGGGCACGTTTGCGCGGCACTCGCAGGTTTTCAGGTCGGGCGCCGTGCAACAGGCAGCAGTGAAGAAGAAGATCGCGATCCTGGGCTCGACCGGTTCGATCGGAACGCAAGCGCTGGACGTGATCGCGCGGTACCCCGACCGCTTCGAGGTCGTCGCGCTGGCCGCGGGTTCGCGGATCGCGGAGTTGGCGCAAGCCGCTCGCAGCTTCAACGTGCCGTTGGTCGCCTGCGCCAACGCCGGCGACTTGGCGGCGTTACGCGAGGCACTTCCGGCGGGTACGCAGGTTGCCCATGGTGCCCCCGGACTGTTGGCCGTGGCCGCCGAGAGCGGTGCGGAAGTCGTGCTCGCCGCCACCGACGGTGCCGTCGCTTTCGATGCGGTCTTCGCCGCCGTCGAGCGCGGCATCCGCATCGCGGTGGCCAATAAGGAACTGATCGTGGCGGCGGGCGAGCTCTTCATCGCGGCGGCCGAACGCTCGGGCGCCGAGATCATCCCGGTCGATTCCGAACATAGCGCGATCTTTCAGTGCCTGGTGGGCGAACCTCGCGAGCGGATCGGGTCGCTGATCCTAACGGCGTCGGGCGGCCCGTTCTGGGCCTGGGACCGCGAGGCGATCGCCGCGGCCTCGGTCGCCGATGCGCTGCGACACCCGACCTGGCAGATGGGCACCAAGAACACCGTGGACTCCGCGTCGCTGATGAACAAGGGATTGGAAGTGATCGAGGCCAGCCGGCTCTTTGGGGTTCCGGCCGATAAGATAGACGTGCTGGTTCATCGCACGTCGGTCGCGCACGGCTTTGTCGTCTTCACGGACGGAAACGTCAAAGCGCAGCTCGCGCCGCCGGACATGCGCCTGCCGATCGGCTACGCGCTTGCCTTTCCCGACCGGCTGCCCGACCGCAGCCGGATCGATGCGTCCGAGGCGCTGGGCGCCGCCGCCGGAGCGCACGGCGTCCAATTGGCATTCGAGCAGCCCGATCTCGAGCGTTTCCCGTGCCTGGGCCTTGCTTACGAGGCGCTCCGCCGCGGCGGAACCGTCCCGGCGGCGCTGTCGGCCGCAAACGAAATCGCCGTCGCCGCGTTCGTAGGAGGGAAGATCCGGTTCGGATCGATTCCAGCCGTGGTCGGCGCCGCCTTGGCGGGCACACCCGACGAACCCCTGAGCCTCGCCTCCGTCCGCGCCGCGGACGCGCGGGCTCGCGAACTCGCCCGGGCCGCGGTCGAGGCCAGTCTCGCGGTACCGGCGAAATAGGATGCACACATGACAGATCTGCCGCTGACCCTCGCGCTTGCGATCCCCAGCCTCGACGGGCTCGGCAAGATCGTCGTCTTCCTCCTGATGCTCTCGATCCTGGTCGTGCTCCACGAGGCAGGGCACTTCTGGCTCGCGCGCTGGAACGGCGTGCGGGTCAACGACTTCGCCGTCGGCTTCGGCCCCACGCTGCTGAAGTGGACGTCGCCGCGCAGCGGCACGAACTATCGCATCAATCTCCTGCCGATCGGCGGCTACTGCGCGATGCAAGGCGAGGACGGCAAGTCGACCGAGGCCGAACAGCAGCGCGCGTTTCGCGAGCACCGCGAAGTCGCGCTGGCCAACGACAATTTTCAAAGCAAGTCGCCGCTGCGCCGCCTCTCGATCGTCGTGGCGGGTCCGATCGCGAACTTCATCTTGGCGTACGCGATCCTGTTCGTGGCGGCCACGACGTTCGGCATCGCCTCGACGTCGTACACCACCCAAATCGGTCCGCTCGAGCCAGGCTCGCCCGGTGCCAAGGCGGGCCTCCAGATCGGCGACCGGATCGTGGCAATCGACGGCGTCCCGATCTCGAGCGGCGACAAGCTGGTCGACAAAATCAAATCCTCGGCCGGCATCTCGCTAGCGATCACCTTCGTGCGCCACAACGTGCAGCAAACGGTCAAGGTCACGCCGCGCGCGGACAAGGTCGACGGGAAAACGATCGGCCGCATCGGGTTCCTGCGCATCCCCGAGTTCCAGCGGGTCAACCCGGTGGCCGCGGTTCCGGTCGCGGGCACCGAGTTTTACAACGCGATCGCGGGACAGCTCTCGGGCTACGCCGAGCTGATCGCGCACCCGGCGCAGCATGCCTCGAGCCTCTCGGGCGTCATCGGCATGGAACGGGCGGCCTCGGCCTATCAGGACCTCGGCTGGGCGCCGTATCTATCGCTGGCGGCCGCGATCTCGATCGCGCTCGGCGTATTGAACTTGCTGCCTTTCCCGGCGCTCGACGGCGGACGGGCGGTCTTCATCTTGGCCGAGATGCTGCGTGGGCGACCGGTCGAACCCGAAAAGGAGGCGCTCGTTCACGTGACGGGTTTCGCGGTTCTCATGGTTCTCATGGTTTTCGTGGCCTATCATGACATCGCCAACATCGTCGCCGGTAAGGGAGTATTCTAGGTGCTGCGTCTGCGGCGGGAATCGAAGCCGGTACTGCTCGAGAACAAATCCAAGTGGTCGAGCGGCGCCAAGAAGGTCTGGATGGGGGGCGACCACCCGGTCGTGGTTCAGTCGATGACCACGACCGACACGGCCGATGTCGAGAAGACCCTCGAACAGGTCTACGGCTTGGCGGCGGCCGGCTGCGAAGTCGTGCGCGTCACGGTCAAAGACGCTCCTGACGCGGCCGGCATGCCGGCCATCGTGGCGCGCTCGCCCGTGCCGATCGTGGCCGACATCCACTTCGATCACAAGATGGCGCTGGCGGCGCTCGAGGCGGGCGTAGCCAAGCTCCGGCTCAACCCCGGCAACATCACCGACCCAAAGAAAACCCAAGAAGTCGTCAGACTCGCGCTGGACATGGGAACGCCGATCCGCATCGGCGTCAACATGGGTTCGCTCGCCGCCGACCTCGAGAAACAATTCGGTCACACGCCGGAGGCGATGGTTCGCTCGGCGCTGCGCCACGTCGACATCCTCGAAGATCTGGGCCACACCGACATCGTCATCTCGCTCAAGGCCCACGACGTGCCGACGACCATCTACGCGTACCGGCTCGCCAACACGATGCTGGCCGAGCGCAAGACACCCTACGCGCTCCACTTAGGCGTGACTGAGGCCGGCTTGCCGCGCGAAGGCACGATCAAATCCGCCATCGGCCTCGGCGTGCTTCTCTGGGAGGGCATCGGCGACACGCTGCGCTGTTCGCTCGCCGCCGACCCGATCGAAGAAGTCCCGGTTTGCTGGGGAATTCTCAAGGCGCTGGGCATCCGCGAAAAGGGCTTCGATATCACCGCTTGCCCGTCGTGCGGACGAGCCGAAATCGAAGTGGTCGAGCTGGCCCGCTCGGTTGAGGCGATTGCCAAGGAATACACCGCGCCCGTGAAAGTTGCGGTCATGGGTTGTGTCGTCAATGGCCCGGGTGAGAGCAAGATGGCCGACGTGGGCGTCGCTGGTGGCAAGGGCAAGGGCGCGATCTTTCGGAAAGGCGAGCTCGTCGGCACCTTCCCGGAAGCCGAACTCCTGGGCGCGTTGCGCTTGGAGATCGAAAAGGTCATCGCGGATGTCTATCCAGATTTCATCCACGAGACGGCATATGGCAAAGATCTCGCCGCGGTTACCTAGCGCCAAGACGGTCGGCGCGACCGCCGCCATCGCCGCGTTCGCGGCCATCTTGACCTCGCTCTCCCATCCGGCCGCCCTGCGGGTCGATGGCCAGCGGATGATTTCCGACGTCCCGCCGGTCACGACGGCCAAAGGCGCCTACGTGCCGCTGCGCGTCGTGGCCGAAACGCTCGGCGCCAATACGAATTACGATGCCAAGACCGGAATGATCGAGCTGATCCGCGCGAACGACACGATGCGCCTGCACGTCGGCGAACGCACCGCCACGCTCAACGGCAACCACTTCACGTTACGCGCCGCGCCGTTCGCGGTCCGTGGCCGCACGATGGTGCCGCTACAGATGATCGCCCGCGCGTTCAAGACGCGCGTCCGCTACGATACCGCCCACGCCCAAATCGACGTGATGACGAGCGCCGACGACGCCGGCGGTCAAGCCTCCGACACGCCGTAGCCTC
>Ga0116229_10015045_pt1 | contig 10635 bp, 6 predicted proteins | sample S1TSphgellanicum_3_FD_87313 | JGI IMG/M metagenome (GOLD analysis project Ga0116229, IMG submission 87313) | Host-associated microbial communities from peat moss isolated from Minnesota, USA - S1T2_Fc - Sphagnum magellanicum MG | ecosystem: Host-associated > Plants > Peat moss > Unclassified...
GGCACCACCGGCACCACCGGTGTTGCCCGCCGCACCCACACCCGCGCTACCGGCACCACCGGCCCCGCCGACACCGCCGTTACCGCCCACACCACCGGTGCCGTTGGTGCCGCCGGTGCCTGCTGTGACCCCGATGCCGCCGGTGCCGGCACCGGCGCGAGCGCCTCGACCGCGGCGCGGCCGCGTTCCGCGTAGCGCCTGACGATGTTCACGAGCGTCACTGCATCGAAAGGTTTGATGATGAAGTCATTCATGCCGACGGCGGCGGCCCGCACCCGTTCGCTGGAGAGCGCACCGGCCGTCAGCGCGATGATCGGCAGTTGGGCCAGCCCGAGGTCCGTGCGCACGCGCCGGGTCGCCTCGTAGCCATCCAGTACCGGCATCTGCACGTCCATCAAGACGACGTCGAAGTCACCGGGTCCGGCGCCGATCAAATCCACGGCCTGCTGGCCGTTGCACGCCAGTTGCACCTCGGCGCCGTTTTGCTCGAGGATGAGCCGGGTCACCTGCAGGTTGACGTCATTGTCGTCGACCACGAGCAAACGCACCCCGGCGAGCCCCGGACCCCGGCGAGCCGGTGGCGCGGGTACCGCCGCGATGAGCAGTTCCGGCGCGGCGTAGGCAAACTCCAGCTCGACGCGGAATTCGCTGCCGACGCCCGGCGTGCTCGAGACGGCGACCTCACCGCCCAACAGCTGCGTCAGTCTGTGGACGATCGTCAGGCCGAGCCCCGTGCCGCCGTAACGCCGCGTGATCGACTCATCGACCTGCACGAATGGCGTGAACAGACGTGCCAGCGCCGCAGGTTCGATGCCGATACCGGTGTCCTCGACCGTGAATCGCAGCGTGACGCCGGTCGCCGAGGCGCCGATCGGCCGCACGATCACCCTGACGCCGCCGCGCTCGGTGAATTTGATCGCGTTCGAGATCAGATTGGCGAGGATTTGATTCAGGCGAGTGGCGTCACCGAGCAGCGCCGCGGGCAGGTCGGCGGGCAGATCGAATTCGAGGCTGATCCCCCTGGCTTCGGCCTGAGCCGAAAAGAGGCTGCGCAGACTCTCGAGCAGCTGTGCCGGGCTGAATGCCGCGCACGCGATCAGCAGTTCGCCGGCCTCGATCTTCGACAGATCGAGCACATCGGTGATCACCGTCAGCAGCAACTTGCTGGCCTCGTTGATCTGCGCGACGAAACCCGCCTGTTCCCCGCTCATCCGCGTCTGGCGCAACAGGTAGGCGAGGCCGATCACGATGTTCAGCGGCGTGCGGATCTCGTGGCTCATGTTGGCGAGGAACACGCTCTTCGCCGCGTTGGCTTGGGTTGCACTGTTCACGGCCGTCACGCCGCGCTTGGCGGCGGTGATGTCGGTGCGGATCGAGACGCATTTCTCCACGCGCCCGTCGCCGCCGATGAACGGCGCGATGACGGTTTCGAGCCAATGGACCGAACCGTCCTTGGCGCGGTTGCAAATCTCGCCGTGCCAGGACTCGCCCCGGCCCATCGCACGCCACAAGCCGGCCCAAAATGCGGGTTCGTGCACACCCGAGGCGACCAGGCGGTGGCTTTGACCCAGCAGCTCCGCGCGGGTGTAGCCCGAGATGCCGCAGAATCGCTCATTGACGTCGATGATGCGCCCCGCGCCATCGGTGACCGACACGATGAAGTGCGAGTGAATGGCGTGCAGCAGCGCGTCTTTTTCTTGCACGATCATGCAGGATCCAGCGCCGGTGCCGCCGCCGGGCTCGCCGGGGCGGTGTGTCGCTGCGCGAGATCCTCGCGCAGCAGCTGCGCCGCGAACTGGAAATCCAGATTGTCCACGGCTTGACGCAGCCGCTCCGCACGCACGAAATCGAGCATGCCCGCGAGCGGCTCGGACAAGACGCGGAGCTTTTCGACCGCCGCGAGATCCCAGCTCTCCAGCAACCCGCAGAGCTCTTCGAGACCGGCGACGCTGCTTTCATCGTGACTGCCGGCCGGAGCGGCGACGCTTGCGGCCGCCTGCGGCTGCCCGTGCAGAAACGGCTGCGCCTCCTCGCTCAAATTACAGATGGCCAAGGCCAATTTGCGCAGTTTCTCCTCCACCACTTCGGCGGCAAGACCGGCGTTGAGAGCCTCCTCGACCGCGCCGGCGAGGCGCGCGACGCTGCTGGCACCGATCATTCCCGCACTGCCCTTCAATTTATGCGCACGGCGCATGATCTCGTTGCGGCCGGCCTGGTCCTCGAGGGAAACCGCGGTCGGCAGCGCGAGGTCGGCGTAATCCCGCAACACCCGCATCAGGACCTCCTTGAACAGCGGCAAATCATCACCGAATATTTGCTTGATCACATTGCCGTCGATGCAGGCGATGAGCGGAAACTCGGAGGCGTTCTGCGCGGGCTCGCGGTCGATCATGACCATTTCAATCGTCGCGCCGCGGGCCTGCTCCACCAGCCGCCGCACCTTGCGAATGAGGGCCTGGGGCTCGAACGGCTTGCTGATGAAATCGTTCATGCCGGCGTTGAGGGAGATCTGCCGCTCACCCACGAGCGCGCCCGCCGTGAGCGCCACGATGGGCAGCGAGGGCAGTCCCAATTCGCCGCGGATGCGGCGCGTCGCCGCATTGCCGTCGAGGATCGGCATCTGCACGTCCATGAGGACGATGTCGAGGTGCGCGCGGTGGGCACGGACATGCTCGACCGCCGCCCATCCGTCCATGCAGGTCGAGACGTGCGCTCCCTGCTTCTCCAGGATGCGCTGCGCGACCTCGAGATTGATGTCGCTGTCATCGACCACGAGCACGTGCACGCCGGACAGCCACTGCGCCAGCGGCGAATCGAAGTTGGTGGACTGCAATATCCGCTCGTAGCCGTCCTCGCGCTTGGACACCGCGGAGTTGATCGCGTTGAACAGCGCGGAGCTGGCGACCGGCCTGACCAGCAGCACGTCGGTGCTGCGCATGAGCTGCCTTTGATCGGTGTACGAGTGCGCGTCATCGCCGATGACGATGACGGGGGGCAACTGGTCACGCCTGCACTCTTTCTCGATGCGCGCGATGAGCTGGCGCGCATCCATGTCATGCAGATGCTGATCGAGGATCAGCACGTCCGGCCACGCTTCCGCCGGGATCTCGCCGAGGACACGCAGCAGGTGTTCACCGTCTTCCGCCACCTGTGACGTCAGTCCGAGCGCCCGCACCATCGCGCCCAGCCCCCTCGGGGCATCACCGTCGGAATCGGCGATGATGATTTTCAAGGCCTTGGAGCCGTTCGAACCCGGTGCACCGTGCGTGCCGGGCTCGCCGCCGATGTCCTCGGCGATGCGCAGCGGCAGCTCGATCCAGAAGGTGGAACCCACCCCGACCACGCTGGCCACGCCGATTTCGCCGCCCATCAGTTCGACGAAGCGGCGCGCGATCGACAATCCGAGTCCGGTGCCGCCGAAGCGGCGCGTCGTCGAGGCATCGGCCTGCGTGAACGGCGTGAACAGCCGCTCGAGCGTCTGCGGCTCGATGCCGATCCCGGTGTCCTCCACCATGCAGCGCAAACGGATGCGGTCCGAATCATGCTCCGTACAGGTGACGTTCAGTTCGACGTGCCCGCGTTCGGTGAACTTGACGGAATTGTGCAAGAGATTCGTCAGAATCTGCCGCAACCGCGACGCGTCGCCCCGGACCATGCGGGGCAGATCGGCGGCGGGCCGCACGATCAATTCGATGCCGCGCGCGCGCGCCTGCGGCGTCAGCATCTGGCTCAAATCCCGCACCAGTGCCGGCAGATCGTAGGGTTCGTCCTCGAGCGACATCTCCCCGGCTTCGATCTTCGAGAGGTCGAGGACGTTGTTGATGACGCCGAGCAGGGCGCGGCCCGCGAACTGGATCTTGGCGAGAAACTGGCGTTGATCCTCGCCCAAGGTCGTCTGTTCGAGCAGATATCCCAAGCCGATGATGGCGTTCAGCGGCGTGCGTATTTCATGGCTCATGTTCGCCAGGAATTCGCTTTTGGCGCGGTTGGCCTGGTCGGACTTGCCCGTCGCCGTGCGCAACGATTCCTCGTATTTCTTCTGCCGCGTCACGTCGTGGGCCACGCACACGTAGCCGAGACATTCGCCGGTGTCCGAATGCATCGCGGTCACGACCAGCGACACCGTGATGCGCCCGCCGTCCTTGCGGATGTAGGTCCACTCGCGCGGCCGGTTCAGCATCGGCGGCTTGGCGAACACGGCCGAATCCTCGACGATCAGCCCGAGCTGGGCGCTCAACTCCTCGCCGCACAGGCGCAGTTCCTCCGCGTCGTGCAGCAGCGTCGGCGTCGCACGCCCGACCAGCTCGGCGCTGGAATAGCCGAGGAGCCGTTCGGCACCGGCGTTGAACACGCGGATGACCATGGACGTATCGGCGGCGATGATGGAGATCTCCGCGGTGGAGTCCAATACCGTGCGCAGCAGCGACGAGGCTTCGACCAGCGTTTGCTCGGCGCGGCGGCTGTCGGTGACGTCGAAATTGACGCCGGTCATGCACACGGCGGCGCCGTTCGCCGCGCGCACGACCTGCGCGGTGGCCTTGATGTGGCGGATTTCGCCGTCCGGGCGCGCAATACGAAATTCCAGGGCGAAGTCCTTGGCGCCGTCGAGCGCCATGGCGACGTCGTTCGAGAAGCGCTCGCGGTCATCGTCATGCACGCTGCCCAACCACAGCGAGTAGGGCTCTTCGCCCGAGCCGGGTTCGAGGCCGTGGATGCGGTACATCCATTCGTTCCAGGTGAGACAGCCGGCCGTCACGTCCAATTCCCAGACGCCGATGGCGGCGGAATCCGCGGCGACCTGGAAGCGTTGCGCGGTGTCCCGGAACTCGAGCGGTTCCGCCGCGGCGATGCTGCCGCGAATCGACAGGTATTTTTCGGTGAGGGTGTAGCCGTGCGCCACCCGCAAAGCCGTTGCGGCGCCGCTCGTTTCCGCGGGGACGCCCGTTGCCGCGGGGACGCCCGTTGTTGCGGGGACGGCGGCGGCGGCAACCAGCCCGTGCTGTCGCAGCCGTTCCAGGATGCTTTGGTGTTCGCGAATCAGGGCGGTCAGCTTGTTTGGGCTGACGGGTGGCGCCTGCGCAGGTGTCTTGCTCATTGACGATCAGTGCAGGCTGGCGATATCGACGAATCTCGCCCGGCGATCGTCCGCCGCGCGGGCGAGGTTCAGCGCCTGCGCCGCGGCACGAATCAGTTCGTCCGGCACGGCCCCCGTTGCCGTTGCACGGCAGCTGCCGCCGACGCTGAGCGTCATCTTCAAGGCGCCGACCGCATCGATCGCGCGCTGCGCCACGATGCTCCCACGGTGCACGTCGGTCTCCGGCAGGAGCAACGCGAATTCTTTGTCCGAATAGCGTCCAACCAGGTCGGCGGGCCTTTCGCCCGCTCGGCGCAGCGCATCGGCCACGCAGTGCAGGCGGCCATCCCGCTCCAGATCGTCAACGCCGGCGGGCGCCAAATCCGTGACCTCGGCGAGCAGCAGGGTCAGCGGTGCTCCCGAGCGCTCCGCACGCAGCCATTCCTGGGTCAGGGTCTTCTCGATCTCGCGGCGGGTCGCCGCGCCGGTGACGAAATCCACCGTTGCCGCGCCCTGCAGCGTGTCGGAGAGAATCTTCAGGCGCTGGTAGGCGCGCACCCGTGCGAGCACCAGCGGTTTATTGGGGGGCTTTCTGATGAAATCGGCGGCGCCGAGCTGGATGCCTATCGCTTCGAGCTGCTGGCTCTCGTGGCTCGTGACGAAGATGATCGGAATGTCCGCCAGCAACCGGTCGCTCTTGAATGACTTGCAGACTTCGAAACCGCTGATTTCCGGCATCTCCACATCGAGGAGAACCAGGTCGGGAACGGATTGGCGGGCCAGCTTGAGCGCAATCCGTCCCGATGGAGCGAAGCGCAGCGGCGTGAAACCGCTGAGCATGTGACTCAGGATATGGATGACCGTCGGATCGTCATCGACGAGAAGAATGCTGAATTTCTCTGGAGCTTGCATGAGTCGTCCGGCCGGCACCCGGCGCGACCCGAATCTGGGCGGCGGTCAGGCGGGGAGTGCATTGCGCGTGAGGGAGGCTTCGGCATCAATTACGTAGGCATTCACAATGAATCGGCCGGCGCCGCCAATACTTGAGCAGGCGGCGCGGCGCGCGGCGGGTCCGCCCCCGTTCAACGCGAGTCGTAACCGAATTGGCGCAGCGCCATCTCGCTGTCGGCCCAGTTTTCCTTGACCTTCACCCACAATTCGAGATGCACGGAACGTTGCCAGAGATCATTGAGCTCGATTCGAGCCAACCGGCCGATCTCCTTGAGCCGCTCGCCGCCCTGTCCGATCACGATGGCTTTCTGGCCGGCGCGCTCGACCCAGATGACCGCGTTGATCATGATACGCCCCGACTCCTCGGCGAAGCGTTCGATTTGCACGTTGATGCCGTAGGGCAATTCCTCGCGCAGCTTCAGGGTCAATTTTTCGCGCACGATCTCGGCGGCGTGAAACGGTTCGTCCCGGTCGGTCACGACGTCCGGCGGAAACAGCGGCGGCGAAACCGGCAAGCGCGCCCCGATCAGATCCACCAGCCGGTCGAGATTATCCATGGCTTTGGCCGAAATCGGCACGATCTCCGAGGCGGGGATGCGCTGCGTCATCTCTTCCAGAAACGGCAGCAACTCGCCTTTTGGAAAGACGCGGTCCACCTTGTTGACGACCAGAAACAGCGGCTGCTTGAGGCCGCGCACGCGTTCCCAGACCCAGATGTCCTCCTCCGTGAACTGCATCGCTTCGATCACGAACACGATGACGTCGGCGTCCTGCGAGGACGTGATGGCGACGCGGTTCATGTACTGATTCATGATGCGGCGCGCGCTTTCGTGCAAACCCGGCGTATCCACCAGCACCAGTTGCCGGTCCGGCCGGTTGACGACGCCGAGAATGCGGTGGCGGGTCGTCTGCGGCTTCGGCGCCACGATCGTGACTTTGCGGCCCACCAGCGCATTGACCAGCGTCGACTTGCCGACGTTCGGACGCCCGACGATCGCCACCTGGCCGGCGCGAAACGGCTCGCCGGCCGCGCTCATGCGCTGCGGCTCAATTCGGGTGGCAGCAGCGCGAGCATGCGTTCGGCGGCGACCTGTTCGGCGCGGCGGCGGGTGCCGCCCTCGCCCACGGCGGCCACCTGCAGCGCGGCGACTTCGCAATGCACCGTGAAGGACTGGGCATGTGCCTCGCCGTGCACGGCGGTGAGGGTATAGACCGGCAGCGCAAAGCCGGACGCCTGCAGTGCCTCCTGCAGGCGCGTTTTGGGGTCCTTCAAGTACCCGACAGCGGGCAGTCCGGACAGGCGCGGACCCATCAGGCGCGCGATCACGGCGGCCGCGGCCGCATAGCCGGAATCGAGAAAAATGGCGCCGAGCATCGCTTCCAGGCTGTCCGCCAGAATCGAGGCGCGCCGAAAGCCTCCCGACTTCAGTTCGCCCGGCCCCAGGCGCAGACGCTCGCCAAACCCGATTTCGCCGGCAATGACGGCCAAGGTCTCGCCGCTGACCAAGGTCGCGCGCTGCCGGGACAAGGTGCCCTCGTCCGCCGCCGGATCGGCATCGTAGAGCAAGCGCGCCACGACGCAATTGAGGATCGAGTCGCCGAGGAATTCGAGGCGCTCGTTGTGGCGCCCGCCGGCGCTGCGGTGGGTCAGTGCGGACCAGCAGAGCTCGGGCTGCACGAATACATAGCCGAACGCACGCTCCACCCACGCCGCGACGTCGGTGCTGCTACCCATTGGCGCTACCCACCGGCGCTACCCATTGGTGCCACCCAGGCGGATCACTCGACTTTCACGGTCTTATCGAAGCTCACCGCAAGCGACACGTTGGCGATATACGGTACCGTGTCTTCATACGCGACGTGCAGCGTGACGCCGGTGTCGCCTTTCTGGATTTCGATCTCCTTGAAATCAACCGACGTGATGTCCTCGATACCCCAGTGTTTCTCCAGGGAGCGGCGGATGCCGGTTTCGTCGGCGCTCGTCCCCTTGAATTCGGTTGCCACCGAATCCATCGTGCGCGAGACCTTCATGTAATTGAGGTAGACCGGTACGAGCCGGATGCCGGCGTAGGCGATCACGCCCACCAGTGCCGCCACACAGAGCATCCCGATGGCCGTCATACCTTGTTGCCGCTTGCGCATGATCTCTCCCGCAAATAGTGGCCTATTGTAGCCGCCTATTGAATCCCATGACCGATCCGGCCCCAAAGAGGTCCGTCACGAGTATCGAGATTAAGCCAGATGCGCACCGCCTTTCCGACCAGGTTCTCGGCCGGAACGAATCCCGGGGCGTCGGAATCATACAGCCAGCGGCTGTCCTTGCTGTTATTGCGGTTGTCGCCCATGAAGAAGTAGTGCCCCGCCGGCACGACCCACTCCCCGCTCTTGACGCCGCCGCGCGCGAACATGATCGTGTGGCGCCGTTCCCCCAGTTGCTCGAACGCGGTCGGAACTCCCGAGTAATTCCACTGGTCCTGTTTGGGTCCCTGGTAGACGGGACCCGGGCTCTGCACCATCGGCGCGCCGTTGACGTACAGCTGGTTGTTCTCATCGACGCGAATGTGATCGCCGGGGAGGCCGACGAGCCGCTTGATGTAATTGATCTTGGGATTGGGCGGCAGGCGGAACACGATGACGTCGCCGCGCTGTGGAGTGCCGGTCGGGATCAGCAGCGTGTTCGTGACGGGCAAGCGCAGTCCGTAGGAATATTTGCTGACGAAAATGAAATCCCCGTCGAACAGCGTCGGCATCATCGAATCGGACGGAATGCGAAACGGCTCGAACAAAAATGAGCGGATGACGAGCACGAGCACGATGACCGGGAAGAACGACCGTGCGTACTCGACCGCGACCGGCTCGCGCACCCGGTGCGCCGGCGTGCCGGCGGCGGACGCGACCACGATGCGGGACTTGGCGAAAAAGATCCGGTCCACGCTCCAGACGACCCCCGCGAGGGCACCGACGATGACCAGCATGAGGCTGAAATCGACGGCTTCGTACTTGAACAGCCGCCACAGCAGCGCGAGGGAGACGCCCACGAGCACATAGCCCGCGTATTTCGGCAACCACGGCTCCGCCAGGCTGGTCGCGCCCGGATCGCGTCTCGGGCGCAGCACCCAGGCGTCGATGAGCACGATGAATACGCAGGCAACGGCCGCGCACAGCAGTCCCAGGAAAAGGCTATCGCCATCGTTCACTAAAGGCTCCCCTGACGCGCCGATCCGGCGCCACTCAATTCGGCTTCTTGCCGACGCTCAACACGGCCAGGAAAGCCTCCTGCGGGATTTCGACCTGGCCGACCTGTTTCATGCGCTTCTTGCCGGCCTTCTGCTTTTCGAGCAGCTTGCGCTTGCGCGTAATGTCGCCGCCGTAGCACTTGGCGAGCACGTTCTTGCGAATCGCCTTGACGCTCGCGCGCGCAATGATATGACTGCCGATCGCCGCCTGCACGGCCACGTCGAACATCTGGCGCGGGATCAGCTCCTGCATCTTGTCCACCAATTCGCGGCCGCGCGCATAAGAATTGTCGCGGTGCACGATCAGCGACAGCGCATCGACGGTGTCGCCGTTGATGAGCACGTCGAGCTTGACCAGAGGGGCGGTCTGAAAACGCGTGAATTCGTAGTCGAACGAGGCATAGCCGCGGCTCGCAGATTTCAGGCGGTCGAAGAAATCGAGCACCACCTCGGCGAGCGGCAGTTCATATTGCAGCGACACCTGGCTGCCGAGAAACAGCATCTTTTTTTGCACGCCGCGCTTTTCGCTGCACAGGGTGAGCACCGCGCCGACATAGTCGGGCGGCACGAGAATGTTGGCGGTGATGATCGGCTCGCGCAGTTCCGCGATGCGATCCGCAGGCGGCAGCTTGGACGGATTGTCGACGCCGAGGACCGTGCCGTCCGTGAGCAGGACTTCGTAAATGACGGTCGGCGCGCTGGTGATGAGGTCAAGGTCATACTCGCGCTCGAGACGCTCCTGCACGATGTCCATGTGCAGCAGGCCGAGGAATCCGCAGCGAAAGCCGAAGCCCAAGGCCGTCGACACCTCCGGTTCGAAATGCAGCGCCGAGTCGTTGAGCTTGAGTTTCTTCAGGGCATCGCGAAATTGCTCGTAGTCATCGGTGCTGACCGGAAACAGGCCCGCAAAGACGCGCGGCTGCACCTGTTTGAAGCCTTCCAGAGGCAGCGCGGCCGGCGCCGCGTCGAGCGTGATGGTGTCGCCCACCGGCGCGCCGTCGATCTCGCGGATGCCGGCGATCACGAATCCGACCTCACCGGTGCCGAGCGCCTGGCGCGTCACCGGTTTGGGCGTGAAGCGCCCGAGCTTGTCGACCACGTGGCTGCGGCCGGTGGACATCACGCGTATCTTGGCGCCGGAGGCAAGCGCGCCGTTCATGACGCGCACCAGGGAGACCACACCGACATAGTTGTCGAACCAGGAGTCGATGATGAGGGCCTGCAGCGGTGCGTTCGCATCGCCCTTGGGCGGCGGGATGCGCTGCACGAGCTGCTCGAGCAGTTCGGGCACGCCGAGGCCGGTCTTGGCGCTGACCAGCGCCGCATCCTGCGCCGGAATGCCGATGATCTCCTCGATCTCGTGGATCACCTTGA
>Ga0116229_10015046_pt1 | contig 10635 bp, 8 predicted proteins | sample S1TSphgellanicum_3_FD_87313 | JGI IMG/M metagenome (GOLD analysis project Ga0116229, IMG submission 87313) | Host-associated microbial communities from peat moss isolated from Minnesota, USA - S1T2_Fc - Sphagnum magellanicum MG | ecosystem: Host-associated > Plants > Peat moss > Unclassified...
CCATCCCTGAGCATCTTTCTCATCAAGGCAAGGATTTTCTCCTCAAGTGTCTCCAGAGGGAGCCCACACTGAGGCCTAGTGCAACTGAGCTTCTGAAGCATCCCTTTGTTCTCACCTGTGAGATTCAAGGAGGATTAGATGGATCTGAGGACATACAACAACAACAAGCAGCTGATGGTCATTTGCAGGAGCAGCAGGCAAATAGGGGAAACACGGAATTGCAATCTGTGAAAGGTACATGGAGACAGATCGGCCAGAACAGCTGGAAGCCAACAGGGGTGCTTGGGAAGGGTTCATCCTTTTCTTTCAGAGGCTCCCCATACTCGGTGAAGAATTCTGATAACATCAACTGGGCTTCCAGAAGGGTTGGGAATTCAGACATGGATGACCTTAATTGTTCTGTGAGGTTGGACTCTGTAAGGTTCGATTCTATCCAACATGATACTTGGAATGAAAGCTATAACCCAGTGTCAGAGCCCTCATTTGTGGATGGCAACAACTGGAGGCTTAATCTGACGGCGAATGGAGGGTTCTCTGTAGGAGGACCTGTTGCTAATGGAGATCTCACAAGCATGGGGACCCCAGAGTGTGAGCATAGTCTTGGGGAGAGGGGATGGTCTCTGCAGCAGCAGGAGGAAGATGAAGTGACAGAATCCAAGATTCGTGCCTTCTTGGATGAGAAGGCTTTGGAGCTCAAAAGGCTCCAGACACCACTTTATGAGGAACTTTATGAGACCTCAATGAGGAGCTCAGAAATTCCTGCATCAACTGAGCCTGCAGAGAGCTTTATTGCACCTTTGAACCCTGCTATTGCGAAACAACAAACGCACAGCCCAAGCAAATCACCGGGCAGTCTCAGTGGAAGGTCAATCGGAATCAGAAGCAGCCAAGAGAGTGAGACGAGTGTGAGTTCTGGGAGCCCCAGTCGAACTAGAGCACCTTCTCCCAGTGTCAATTGTTCCCTCTTTTGGAAATTTCGTCAGCGAGGTTGAATGAATTGAAAGGTCTTATTAATGACTTACAGCAACCACTACCAAGCCCTGGTCTGAGTTCTAGTGAGCGTCAAAGGCTCTGGAAAGAGGAGCTTGAGCAGGAGCTTAGAATGAAGCGAGAGGAGAAACGGAAACAATTGACTAAACAGGGCTCTCCAATGTCTCCACCCAACCCCAAGGTGCTTCAACGACGTGCCAGTAGTCCGGCTACTGCTTCCCAAATTTAGCAGCTTCATCTCATCTCCGGATTTGACCTGATACTCTATTGTGTAGTCTTCCCCCCATTCTAGTCCACGGTGATGGGCTGCCCCTGGTTATGAACTTCCCTTCTGCAGGGTGCAAGGTCCTTCTCTCCCTCTCTGTCTGCTCTGTGTCTTTCGCTCTGGCTTTTATATTTGTGATCTCCGGTATAGCCTGCTTAGACTCTCATTTGGTAAGCAAGATCGGTTACCAACTCCAACCTGACAGTGGGTCACCTTGGCCCTCATCTTTGGCTCTTTTATCCTGTATCTTTTAGTTAATAAAATTAGGGTGTTTGTGCACTTGTGAATGAGACAGCTTATACTTGTGGAAGGTTTTCAATTTTTGTGGTTTGATTTTTGGCTTATTACTACATTCTGCTGAAAGTCTTCTGAAGGTTGGCATTCCTGCACAGATTGAAGTTATTCTTGTCTTTCCTTTTTGCTGTCTATCTCGTATTACACAGGTATTGATAATTGGAGCGTTCCTCATGCTGTGTGTTCATGTCATCTCTTGGAAAAAATAGGTTGAGCACAGAGAACAGGGGCTGGTGACAGTAATTCGTTTGCCAAAAATGAAGTAGTTTCAGTACAGGTGGCAGGAGGTCCTGAAACAGTCATGCATTTGTGAGTGTTTTAGCTCCAACAGGTTATATACTTCTCGGGGAACTCTAGCAATGGGAAACTCATCTGCAACTTGACAAAATTGTCTCTTCCAGGGGTTTGGGGCCAGGCATGGATCCAGGTTCTCCGAGTGAAGAAATGAATTTTTTGCTGGACATCGGTTTAGAGCCTCAGGGGCTTGAATCATTGATCAGCTGCCATCATCAATGAGTGGCTGGTGGATGGGTGATTGAGATCATCTCAGTGGTGGATGGGGTTTCTCCTCTCTTTACTCCTACCATTGTTGCGCTACTGTTCTTGCCGTGTTGGTGTATGACACAAGCAAGTAACCCTATGGCGAGCATGCATGCATGTGCTTGAGGATACAGGTTCTTCACCTGCACTTTTAGTTTTTCCATTATGGTTATTCTTCCTTTTAAGATTGGAAGTGGGGATATGTTGGCCACTTGGGTGTAATCACAAGAATTGGAGGATGGATTTACAGAGTTACTGGGGTTGCTGACACTAGCCTTTGGGGAATGTGGAGTTCCATTGATTGGTGTTCTGGATGTGGGGGGTCTGGAGATCATTTGAGATTAGAGTTGTTCCTGTAAATTGCAGTGCTGATTCTCCAGAAGAAGTTTAGGTCACCGAGACATTTGCCAGACTCGTGGATTGTCCTAGGAAAAAACACCTTACATGTGACACATCCAGCTGTTTCTCCTTCTTTGATGTTCAGCATGGTTCAATGGGGGCTCTGTCACATGGCCAAGTTGGTGCTACACAAAGCTGTTTTGTGCACTCCAGACTTGGGTATTAAAATTCTTAAGTTTGGGTGAAGAGTTGCTGTGCATGTGCTAAAATTAGCGCTCAAATGGTGCAGGAGACTTTTGCTGCCACATCAACTGTTGAGGATATCCTATCTACAGAAGATAAGCCAGTTGTCCTCAGGGGATCCAGACAGGTGGCAATCCCCGGGGCACATAGTGACCTTTGCTCATCATGTTTCTTATCCAGCAAGGTATTTGTGGTTCATAAACATTGAATTTTGGAGCTTTCGTTTAATGTTGGTAATGTTGTAGGCTACGATATCACCAAGCTTTAGAATCTACCATGTGTTTTATCTGGCTGGCCCTCTTTCAGGATAGGCTGGTTAAATGCATACTCTTAGAACTAATGCACTGCCCTGTGAGGAAGATAGTATAGTTTTGGTGATGAAAATCTGCAAGTGTATGCAGGGTACAGTTCTGACCCCAAAGTAGATAGTGGAAGTTTATGCATGGTAAGATGTCATCAATCCCATCTGTCAACCCAGCTGTCACAGCAATGATATTCATTCTTGTAAGATATGAATTTTTGGTGGTGTGGCCAGCATTTGGATTTCTTGATCATGCTATCAATTTGTGCATGCAGATAGGCTTCTCATCATTCATTGTTAGCTTTAGAATGTGGGCCAAGTTTTACTTTCTATGGTAGGAGTACACTGTAGACATGCTTTCCTAAACACCAAACTTCTCCATGGTTGACATGTTCACATCTGATGAGTCTTGAGAAAATTTGGGGAACCAACTTTTCTTGTTGTGGCACAGGGCCTTCATTCAAGAAAGTCATGTTAACATTGGAAAGTATATAAGGGCTAGTAAATGGAGAACTTGTGAGGTGTTCTTTCATAAAGTTCTGGCCTGTTCTTCTTTGACATCACCAAGTTACAAGTAGAATGCTTGTAATTCTAAGCAGCCAGTTGAAGTAATTGTAGGGCAGAGAGTAGATTTTAGTTTTAGTATAAGGAAATTGCATTTGAAATGCTTAGGATGCTTCAGGAGGCATTATCAGAATCGGGCCTGCACTCGGCTATCGCCTTGTGCACCCTTATTTTGGTATTGTCCTCAACCTAGAGCTTTACCCTACAGGATATCAACATGTCTTTTTTTTAAAAACAAATGCCCACCCCACACTAGAACAAACTTCTAGTCTCTCTACACTGTGTCGTCTACTGGACCAAAGTGGATCTTCACATGTGTTTTTTTAACCCATCGTAAAAAAACAACCTAAATTCTTTATCCACCCCAAAATAGAAGCAACATGATTCTACATATTTTAAGATGATCATCTAAAACCATATAAATGTATTTCTTTTACATTTACATGGTTTTACACATACACAAATGCAAATTAATTTTATTATAACATTAACAATTAGATATGAAAATTAAGTTCAAAACCACATGAACAGCACTAGTTTAAACTTCTGAAAGGTATTGAAAATTGAACAATTTTGTAAAAGAACATTCAACAAAATCAAAATCAAATATTTAAGAAAAATTGGGGCAAGCTCTTGGTACTATTGAAGAACCTTGATGATTGGGATTTCTTGGAGGTAATTTCAGACCACACTAGCCAGTATAATAATAAGAAGGAGAATGGTCTGAGTTGGCAGATTCTGTACTATGAAATGGGCTCACTCAACTCGGGAACACATCAAGGGCAGTACATCAAGACCACATTCCATCAGGTGTCTAACGGTTTCTATCTGGCCCAGGCTGTTCCAGAGTGTAACTGGTGTTCCAAAGCAACAATTCACACCAGTGGACTGGGCTTCATGCTGTTCTATCAGGTGAGAATGGCTTCTATCCGGGCCTGTTCTAGAGTGTAACTGGTGTTCTGCACCTGTGATGCACACAAGTGGAACAGGTAGAACCAAAAGTGGAACTAACAGATGACAACCTATCGTACTGAATGAAGATCAGAAAAACTGGTTGCCTTCATTTTTTAGTTCTAATCGTCTGTGTTGGCAGATTATGCACCAGGGAATGATTTCAATAATCATATTAAAACAACCAGAATTGGTGGGTGAATGTATGCATTTCATTCATGAAAGATGACTAAAAATTATAGTAAGTCCAACAATGTAACATAATCACCCACCGATGTGGAAGATGCAATAACTAGGCTTCAATTGAAGATAGTTTTGAAGCACACAATGTGATGCCCTTGTATTTCAAGGGTTGGGAATAACATATAAATTTAGACGCTTAGGGTGATGGCAACCTGAGAGGATTATATGAAATGAAAATAGGCGGTACTCAAATCAAGTCATAATGCAAGCCCAAAAACAGGAATTCTTAGGCTAAAGGATCCCCAAAAACGGGAATTTATTTCTGGCTCCATGTTGCAAATTCATTCCCTGTTCAACAACATGCAGAATTCCAGACAACACAAACTGGAGCCTTTAGAAATTGCTCCTCACTACTTTGGTGTTTGCATGTGCAACATGTGTGGTCAAAAACATGAATTGGCACATCAATCATAGATTGTGTCCCACAAAGTCCTATTGCTTGTCATTCAACAAAAGACTTGTCTCTGCTTGTATGAGATTCCATGCCGCTTGGACATGATGCAGCTCCACATGAGTTCCTCCCACAGCAAAACGCAGTGTGTATACGCCTGATAGCTCCTGTTCAAGAAGACACACATTGTGCAACTGCTATGTATCAGGTTTACCTGCCATCATGTTGTTAAAAGTTTCCAAACCATTTGTCCCTTTGCTTAGTTTGACGTATTGCATTCCTGCAGTTCAGCTACTCAGGTCATCTCATATGTCCTATGCTTGCATTATGGCCAGAGACTTTCGTTTTCAGAATCTCTCTCAAAAGACCTTCCATAACCTCATCTATTGCCAGCTTTCTGAACCATGAAACATATTTGGAGTTTACCGTGTGAGTAACAAGGATGTCGCCTTTTCTGTTCAGAGCTTCCACAAGCTTTGAATTCAAAGTGCGGCTGTTGTCCTTGCTACCAGCAGGAGTTCTGAGGCGGAAGCAGACCAATGAAAAATTTGTAGGTACTATCATCTGCACCTCAAGAGACAACCTTTCCAATCAGAGAATTCTACTTAGCTGATTCCCTTAACTTGTTTCTGTCTGAATAAGTGAAGTTGTAAGAGAACATTCAAAAAAACCAAATAGGGTTTTGCACTGCTTTCAGAGCAGTTTGATGTTGCTATCTGAGCAGTCATGAAGCTCATGCGGTTCAATCCAATGAAGGGGTTTCTAGTTGAACAGTTAGAAAAGTGCCTCAAATCTGAAATCTGCCTGGACAAGACTTTCAAAGTGCTTGGCTATGCTGATGTGGTTCCTGATGTGTGACTGCAGTCCTGATATACCATATAGGCGCATCACCATTCATAACTTTACAGCTCTGTATTCATGAAAACAAGGCTTCAGAACTATAAACGAACAAGCTTGCTCATTTGGCCTAGCCAACTCATCAATGACTAATCAGAACACCACCTTTGTAGATAAAACCATCTAAAAGAAACATTTGCAGCAAGGGGAAACTTATGGGATGATAGCTGGAGGCCTACAATACAGACCTAAACCGATGACCTAATGGGATTTCCCAGTCCTTGTAATCCACCACCAAATTGTTATCTGTTGCTTCATTCTGCAAATACACTGGCTTGTTTGAGAGAGCTCCAACCAGGAGTTCTGAGTTCTGTCCACACAAGATAACCTTAGATTGTGATTCATCATTCACAAACCAAAAAATGAAAACTGTTGGTCCCCAAACACCTGTGACATCAACCTAGGACTTTTTGATACAAAGTGTCCGTGCTTCATGGAAGATTACTACATACGGAAGACTCAAAAACTGCAATCTCAATGATGCAGGCTCCTGCTGAGATGCACCTTAACCCATAGAGTAGAGCAATCGAAGTTTGTAAGCATCCAATCATGCGGGTTCATGTTATAGGAGTCTGCCTTCTCAACACCATTTAGATAGTGCCGGAATTCTGGGCAGATGCATGCACTCCCTGCATATGCAGCATCAATATGGTACCACATCCCATATCTCTGCCAGCCCCAATGACCCAGCCACAACTCAGCATCAATGGCTAGTCCTATTAGTTTTGCACATCCCACTCCTGGTCTGTTTTGTCCAGTGCTAACTTGAACCTGTATATACAAGTCAAGAAAATGTCAGCACATGTACCTTAGCAATGTCTCCTAGTTCCAATAATGGATCAACTGCTGATGATGATGTAGTTCCAACCTGCATATTGCATCCAGAAACCTCTGCAGATTAGACTTCAAGTTCGAACCTAACAGCTTTTGGTTCCTCCTGCAGCCCTAATCAAATTGTTGATGGAGTAGAGTGCATCAAGGAGAATCATTGCACTTAAAGAACCAAGACAACTACATGTTTGGCAACACGACAATTTCCCAAATCTTTGATCTAAATCGGAAAATCCAGTTATTTGTCTGCTAAACACATACTGAGGGAGATATCATTAGAAACCAATTTCAACAAGAAAATCTTGAGGGGAGAAGAGGAGCTTTGAGATTTAGTACTTTTCCACAGAGGAAGAACGGAACAAGACCAGCTGCAACATCAGTGGCTGCAGCTTTTATCAGTACTGCTGGGGACAAGGAAAAGTAGCTGGAAGCATCTGTTGGCAGAGGCCGGAAGTTTGCTGTGGCAATACCAGCTATCTGTATGTGCAATCCCCCAAGAAAAATCCATGAAAACTAGTCACATTTCTGCCATATGGAACAGCACACTGGCAGAGAAATACCAGTTCTTCTTAGGCTGGAAACCATGCTCCTAACATGCTGTAATAACATGATACAGTGGTGGTGCAGAAGTGAGGCAGTAAACACTTGAGGCTTCTATGCAAGAGATTCAGTACCTGACATGCTCTGAGAACACAAGACTGTGCTTGATCAGAAGTGTAGACCACAAGCTTAGTCAATGCTTCTGCCTCTGACATATGCTGAGAAGTACAAACTTTTTTCAAAACACACTTGCGTGCTGCTAACATTACTACCAAAACTGCCTCACTAGAGGTGCCTTGAATTACACCCCCACCCTTCCCTGCAATTCAAGATTTAAGAGCTCTCAGGGGAAAATAACCACAAAATTGGCTGGAGAATCTACCTCATAGCCCAGCAAACTGCAGGAGAAAAATGAAGAAAATCTGCAGGTACTGCGTACTGTTGTATGACATTGGAATCCAGTGAAGTATACAAATGGTGTATGTGGCATTACCGGATGAAAGAAATTCCTCTGGGAGATGCAGGAGTTTTCCAAGCCAGTCCAATACAATTATTTCCAGTTCAGTCACCACTGGGGATGCGATCCAGCTAAACCCTGGGACATTGATGCCCCCACTGAGAATCTCCCCTAAGATTCCAGCTGTGCTCACATTGAATGGATAGTAGCCAAAAAACTTGGGACTTTGCCAGTGTGTTATACCAGGCAAGATTTTGTTCCATACATCTGCATAAATGAAGCAGAGGATATCATACCAGCAAGGCAATTGTGCTCATCCCAAGAAAAAAAGGTCACAGATTTGCTGGGCCATCTAGAAGCTTTACCAGCAAAGACATCTTCGACCACCTCTGGCTCTGTTGGTGCAGTATCTGGTAACAATGGCCGCAAATAACCAGGCTGTATGAACAAAAAAAATCTCATGAGAAAGGGAAAACCAAGGGAGGTGAAACCATGAAATCCCTCCTCTAGGTCAGGCACGTGCAATTTGTGGAGAATTATCACATTTGAGGAATTCAACAATGCCTATGTCTACAACAACTGCAAGTTCAAACAAACTCATCATGGCTGGAAAAAAGTGAAGGAAAATTAACCTTCACTTGGCTGTGCACAGGAAAGCTCTCAATGTCACGGTGGTAATCTGCAATAAAATCCACCATTCGGTGTGCATGTGTTCTGAACTCTTCCACATCCAAGGGCTTGCTCAACCTGGATCCTCCCAATGCTTCTCTTCCCCTGCACCATCATCACCAAAAGAAAATGCCCAATGCAAATTGTTAGGTCAACAAAACCCTATATTTTATTTCTGTGCAAGAATCTGTGCAAAATTGGTGATCAACTGCAACTCTTGGCAACAAAAGAATGAAAGCAACCAACACCAAGCTCTCTTTCAAAATGCTTGTCGAAAGACTTCATTAGCTTACTAAAATCTGGCATTCATCAGTGCATCTAACTACCATCACCACCACCACCCCCATCACAAGTTTAACTAGGCACAACTAAAAGAAAGAAGCCAGCACATTTTGTCCAACAAGATTTTGGTCACAAAGCTCCCGTGAATCTCTTGTCTGGGGCAATTGTGTCCACTGCAAAGATTGTGAATACTAGGAAGGTTTCGGGAAGGAATGTTGATGACAAACAAGCTCATAAGCCTTTTAAGGTGCTGGGGTACATTACCATCAGAAGCCTCAAGACCTGCGCACACATGAGACTTGTGCAGCCAGAAAAGCAGACTGCAACAACCACGGCGGGGGCGTGATTCAGTCGGGCAAACCGCAATGAGTAATCTAAAACTCTGCGCACATCAGAGCTATAAAACACAATAAACAATTCTAAAGACCAGCGCATATGAGGGAGACAGAGACAGAGAGACAGATGTATACCCACCAAAAATAGTCATAACACCTGCGCAGATGAGGAAAGCTGTGACAACCAGAAAAGCAGGATGAGACAGCCACGGCGTGTGGCCACCGGGCTGCAGAAGGATCATCTTACCGCACCAGAAGCGTGGGGGGGGCCTGCGAATATGGAATGGAAAACGTCCTCGTTTAGCCACGAAAAGAAAGACGGTCTGACAGCAGGCGGGGGGCGTCGGCAAGGCTCCGCTCACAGGGGAGGCTAGGAACTCTGCTCCGCTCCCTCAAGAAGGAATCTGATAATCTACCGGCTGGAGGAGAAAGAGCAAAGTGTTGCCCAGGAGAAGAAAAAGCTGGCAGATCGCTGGCGGACAGGGGCCGAACTTCAGCGGAGCGTCGCTAGAGGACAGAAAAAGGCTGGCGGACAGGGGGCGACCTTTTAGGACATGGTCGGCATTTTGCGTCGCATGGCTGGAGGAAGACAGAAAAACAACGACGGTTGAAAACTGTTGATTCTTTTGAGGTTTTTGGAAGAACAGGAATCAACAGTTCTTTGACTTTGGAACTTTCACCCCAAACCCTTCTTTCAGGGGTAGCCATAAAGTAAGGAAATTTTATTAAATCTGGGAATGAAATGCTGAGTTCCTAGCCTATGAAGAATTTTTCTTTGTATCGGAGGTGAGTTGCTTGGATGGACTTTGTTTGCTTGGGAATATAAAATATAAACCTTTGCAAACACGGGAAACATATGTAAGTTGTTTTTGAAGCTCCTTTTGCCCTATCAAAGGTTTTGAAGGTTGGACATCAACAAAGGTTTTATTTGTTTTGGACAAGTGGCAGCTCCACATTTGTGTTGTTAAGATGACATGATCTTGCAAAGTGGTTAAAGGAACACATGCTAACCATGTGACGTGAAGTTGGAATATTATATATTGTAAAGGAAGAAAGTTCCTTCCCCTGACTCCGGACGGACAGTGGCTACGGAGAGTAGTTAAATATAGCGAGGGTCTGACTTGTCTCGTCATCCGTCCCTGTCGTCCCTGTGTCCATCCGTCCGGTCGTCCATGCGAATCGACACCCTGGAAGCTCCGAGGTTGCCGGCTGCACACCATCCCTCTACTGAGTCTTAAGACACAGTGTGTGTAAGTACATGTGTGCATTTACTATCTCCGTGCCTTTTTCGCGCTCACGCACACTCTCTCTCTCTCTGCACTGTGTAGGCTCTGAGAATGTGCACTGCAACAGGAGTGGTGCGATTTTCGACGTAACCTTTTTTTTGGGCGAAATTTAAAATGAGATTTTCAATAGCCGTAAAAATCTCATTTTACTTTCGCCAAAAAATCTCAATTTCGACGCAGCCTTTTTTCGGCGAAATTTAAATGATATTTTTATGAA
>Ga0116229_10015047_pt1 | contig 10634 bp, 10 predicted proteins | sample S1TSphgellanicum_3_FD_87313 | JGI IMG/M metagenome (GOLD analysis project Ga0116229, IMG submission 87313) | Host-associated microbial communities from peat moss isolated from Minnesota, USA - S1T2_Fc - Sphagnum magellanicum MG | ecosystem: Host-associated > Plants > Peat moss > Unclassified...
GAGAACCTTCAGCTCTTCCGCCTTCAGGAAGCCACTCTTGCGCATGGCCCAATGCAGAATCCATGTCGCGCCGCGCCGCAAGAGAAAATCGAGATCTCTGGGAATCGGGGTAAAAAAACTTTTTTCTGTTGGGTTGCGCAATCACATCGCTTGCTGGGTGTACCCTCAAACGAGCAAAAGTTTCTTTTTTCCAAAAAAGAACTGCTTCCTTGGCTTTTGCCTACTGCGTCGGCGTCGGCTGTGGCGGATACTGCATGATAACCGTTCCGGACGAGCGCGAAATCCACACATGCACGCGGGTGACGAAATCATATCCCAGCAAAATGTCCGCCTCCGGCATGTGCCTTTGATCCAAAACCACCATCGGCATGTTGTTCACGGTAAGGTCGCCGATAACGACCGCAGCGCTTATCCGCACATCGGCCGGCACGGCACGCGTCCCCACACCCAGCATTTCGGTCCGTCCCACCACATCGGCGTTGCCCAACCCAGCCCGCCGCGCACTGTCCCGAAAAATCGAGGTGTGCGACGCGCCCGTATCGATGATTGCCCGAAACAGCTCGCCATTGATCGAGACATACACCGCCGGACTTATAACGATGGCTGATCCTGCCAACAGCGGCGTCTCCATCGGCTCCGGCGCCAGGTCCACTGCGTAAAGTGAACCTGTCATGGCGGAACTGGGTGCTTTGCAACCGCTCAGCGCCTTGTACAAGCCAACCCGGTGCCCCCAGAAATCGAGATCCAGATCGAATTTGTAAAGGAAGTCCATCCCCAATATGCCGTCCGCATTGCCGGCATTTTCCGGCGTCGTCAGGAACGTAAGGTCTTCGCCGTGCGCATTACCCAGGCGCACCTCCCGCGAATGAACCGTCCCCACCTCCCGGCTACCACCAATGCCTTCGACGTAAAGTCTGTTGGATCGCCGAATCGACAAACCCAGGCGATGGACGGTCGTTTCGAGCAGCAGGTTGTCCGCCGCGCCCGTATCGAACATCAGCTTCGCACTTTGCCCATTTATCATGATCGGTGTAAAGAAAGCGTTGCCACGACGCTCGAGCGGCAGATCCGTCACATGCGCCATGGCGCATTGCCCGGAATCCTCGCCGCTCTGGCATCCGCAGACGCCAAGCCCGGCCATCAGGGTCAGCCAGGTGCGGATTATGTTGTGACGAAGGAACATCGATACGCAACGGTGCATACACCGCCGCGCCTGTCAACCGGGGCGCTTGTCGACCGTGGCGCGTGTCAGCCGCTCGGCAGATGCCGCGCAATGTAGGGCGGCAGATCGAAACTGCCGGCGTGGATTTCGGGCGTCCAATACTCTGTCGTGCCCAGCACGCCGGCCGCCGCCGCGCGCGCCCGTATTTCGGCGGCGTCCTGCCCTCCGATGCCAGCCGCCTTGGCGGCAATTCCCAGCGTCATGAACCCGCCAACATAGGTCGGCACCGCCACCACGTAGGCCGAAACATACGGCAGGAACCGCTTGCGGCGGGCGCTCGTCTCACGCAACTCGTCGGCCTGCATGAACGGCACGCCGCACTGGTTGACCACCAGCCCACGCTCGGTCAGCACCCGCGCGCAGCTCTCATAGAAGGCGTCGGTAAACAGCACTTCCCCCACGCCGATCGGATCGGTGCTGTCCACAATGATGACGTCGAATGAGCCATCCGCCGCGCGCGCGACATAGTCGATCCCGTCGCCGACAATAACCTCCGCCCGCGGATCATCCCATGCGTCGCCCGCAATCGCCGGCAGAAACTCTTTCGACAAGCGAATGACCTCGCCATCGATCTCCACCATCACGGCACGCTGCACATTCCGGTGCTGCAACACACGCCGCAGCACGCCACCGTCGCCGGCGCCGATAATCAGCACATTCCGCGCCGCCCCATGCGCCAGCAGCGGCACATGCGCCAACATTTCCTGATAGACAAATTCGTCCTGCTCGGTGATCTGAATGCACCCGTCGAGCACCATCACCCGCCCGTGCGCGTAGCTCTCAAAAATTACAATATCCTGGAAGTCGCTCTGCACCCGTGCAAGTTCGCGCTTCACCAAAAAACGCTGGCCCCATGCCGGATATAAGGTTTCGTTAAGCCAGCAATCTGTTGCCATACGACGCACCTTCAAGCATGTGATGCCGACCAGCGTTGAAGCTCACACATTGGGCAATGCAGCCGAATTAACATGGACAAGAGTTTTTTGTTTCTTTTTTTCAAGAACGAAATGCTTCCTTCCGAGTCCACGCGGCGGTTTCAAAAGCTGGCCATACTCGCCAGCCGGTGTGGATGTAGCAGCACCGGAGCAAAGCGGCCTCCTTGGCCCTGAAGCACCGGCGCGCGGCAAATCCGCGCCTTGGGTGTGGCGCACGCATACGCAACAACGTGCGGATCGCGCATACATACACCTGATCGTCGGAACGCCCTTTCAAACGGGCTCTGCAGCGTGTGCTTAAGCGGGCGCCAGGGGCAAAACCCCTGGCCCTGTCCACCTCAGAACACCCGGCCACGCCGCTGTTCATCGACATCCACGCGCTCAGGGCGGAACGCCGCCCGCAACACGGGGATCGCCTTGTGCGGATCGCACGCGCCACACATGAATATGTCGATCGCGGCAAAATCGCGCTCGGGCCAAGTGTGGATGCTGATGTGACTTTCCGCCAGCACCACCACACCGCTCACGCCGCCGTTCGGCGTGAAATGGTGAAAATGGCTGTGCAAAATCGTCGCACCGGCGATGACGGCACCATGCCGCAGCGCCTGATCGATGTGACTGGGACTGTCCAGATTGCTGGCCCCCCAGAGGTCCACGAGAAGGTGTGTGCCGGCAAACTTCATGCCGTCCTTCTCGACGAAGTAATCCGTTCTTTCCTCCCCATCAAAAACCGGGAAAGAAATGTCGGTGCTCTGGTTATCGCTCGGAAACTCCGAGACCATCCCCAGTTGAGCAAGTGCGTTCATCACGTACCCCCAATCCAGTAGATGGCCTGTTGGGCAAAACGCCCCCTTGGGCCAAGGCGTGCGCACATAGGGCCCCCACCCCCCCCATGCAAGCGAAATTTTCGTGGAAGACCGAGAAGATTCAAAAGCGTGGCGGCGAATGCTACGTTAGTGCGTGTCATAGCTGGCGAATGCCGCCGGCACAGCACGCGCCGCGACCGCTTCGCGGCCGGAACGGGGCAGGTCGGCCAGCGCCCGTATGGGCAGCGTCGACAGTGCCTGGAACAGTTCCGCTCGCGGTCCGGCACTCAAACGCGTCGCATCGCCGCCCTGCATTTGCTGCAACAATGCCATGTCCCCAGCTTGCGACGCCGCGCTGGCCAGGCGCAAGACGAGATCCTGCTGCGCATCCGTCAGCGGTCCGCTCGTGGGGAGGCTGGCACGTGCCAAGTGCTGCAACACGCCTTCCGCGCGGGGCCAGTCCTTCCGCTTCTCAAGCAGTTGCGCCTGCACCTCCAGCGCCTCCTGGCTGTCCTGCCCAGCCAGCACGGACAACGCCGCATCGTCCGCGCCATCCAGGGACAGCGCGCGCGCCTGGAGCACCGCCCGATGCGCGGTGACCGAAGCTGGCAGCCCGGCCGCATCCGACGCTGCCAACACCGCGTGGGCTCCCGCCGAGTCGCCCTGTTCCAGCCGCAGCGCCGCCAGCCTGGCCCCCAGAATGGCCTTCGCTTCCGGCGCTTCCGTCGCCGCCATCAGCTTGGCCAGGAGGGGGTCGGCGCGCTGCGGCAAGTCCAAGGCCAGCAGCTTCTCCACCAGGATGGGCGCGAGCGTTGCGCTGGCGTCCTTCTCCGCCAAAAGGTTGGAATTCTCATCAACCAGCGCAACCAGATCGAGGGGAGCCAGGTGCGCCGCGTCGCTGGACGAGAGCAGGTTTGTAATCACCTGGCGCTCCAACGCGCGCACACGGTCGCGCACGTCCGGGTAAAGCGCGTCCGTCTCACGCAACAATGACAAGGCAGATCGCCACGCGCCGGCCTGGCCGCGAAGCGCTGCAATCCGCAGTCGCTGATCCGCTTCCAGTGCGTCATCGCGCCACGCATACAGATGCCGGTCCAACGCGGCGGCCGCGGCGGCCGCGGTGATCTTGCCGGACGCCAGGCGCAACTCCACCGCGTCGCGTAATGAAGACGCCGCCACCTTGCGGTCGCGCCCGTTGCCAAGGCGATCGAGCAACGCCAGCGCCTGGTCGGTCTTGCCAGCCATCTGCAGCGCGCGTGCCCGCTGCGGGTCCAACATGGAAGCTGGTACCCGTGCCAGTAACGCCTCCGCAGCCATCGGCTGGCCGCCTTTGAGCATGATATCGGCCGCCAGCGGCAGCAACCGGCGCCTCAACGGCTCGGGGTACGCCAGCAGCAACCGCCACGTATTCGCCACGGTCGCCGCCGCCTTACCATCAACCCCTGGCTGAACAATCGCCCGCCAAAGGGCGGTTTCGTCGGATGCGCCGAGTGCCGGCGCCCCAAGTGCCGCGCCGTCGCCGCGGCCGGCCAGCCAATCGGCCATGCCCAGGAGACCCAGAGCATCCGCGTTCGCGGCCTGGCCCGGATCGTCCTGCATCGCGACACGCAACAGCCCGCCGGCCTCGCGATTGAGGCCCAGCGCAATCATGTCCTGCGCAGTCCGCAACCGCGGGGCGAAGCGGCCGAGCTTGGCGGCCGCGGCCGCGGCCGCCTCATCGCTCAGCAGGCGCGCCCGTCGCGTGACCAGCGGCAACGGTGTCAAATCGAAATGGCGGGTCAGGCTCCCCGCATCGGCCATGGCCTGTTCCGCCTCGCTCCCCAACACCGCGGCAAGCTTCGGCCCGGTTGCGGCCGCCAGGGAAAATCCTTTCTTCAGGGCGCGCAACGACAAGCGATCGCTTTCGGCGGCCACCAACACGCCAGACCAGCTCGGCAGGAGCGAAAATTCCGGGCTTGCATGCGGCACCGGCAACGCGGGCCCCTCGGCGCGTACGGTACCCACCAACAGGCGGCCCCCCGTTACGGGATCATCCATCACGAGCGTAGCGGCTGCCTGCGGTATTTCGATGCCGATGACGCCGCCTTTGATGTCGATATGCGCAGCGTCAACCGGTCCTGATTGTGGAACGACGGCGACCAGCCAGCCGTCGGCCCGCCGGCGCAGGCTCAAGCGCTTGCCTGGCGCGAGCCGCATGGCGAAATGCGTTGCCGCCGGCAGAAGCGTGATGCGCGCGCTGCCAAACACCGGATCATCCTTCAATTGAACCGTATCGACAGGCTTGCCATCGTCGAATATGACATGTGCGAGGCCGCCCCGCGAAAAGGCCGCCGCGCCGACATTGCGATCGAAGGGTATCAGGATGGCGTCCTGCCCGCCCGCCTGCTCCACGGGAACCCTGGCCGCCACCAAACCATCTGTTGCGATCGCGTCCGGCGCCGCTGCGGCCGATGAAGTGGTCGGCGCTTCCAGCGGCGTGGCGATGACAGGAGACGGCGCCGCGTCCCGCGCCTCGTTGGTGGTTACCGCAGCGCTCGAAGCCACCTGACTGGAAGATGCCGGACTGGTAGGTGCCGGACTGGTAGGCGCCGAACTGGTAGGCGCCGGAGTGGAAGGTTGGGCGCCGTTTTGCGCCAAGTTGGATAATGTCTTGAGCGGTAGCTGGGGTGGCCCGTTTTTTGGTGCGACGCCATCCGGCTTGGCGGGCGCGGCCGGCGGCACCGGTGGCGCATCGAGATGCGCCGTGCCACCCATCGCCCGCACGCGCACCGGCGGCGCCTTGCCGGCGTACACATCGACGACAATTCTGCCGGCGCCTTGCCAAAGCACGGGATGGCTGTCGGGTGCCAATGTCAGCCGAGCTTCGTTGTTGCCGCCGCCGATCGACGTCACGTTCAGGGTGGTGCGCAGCGAGTCCGGAACATCCCCGGCGCCAGGCATGGACAAAGTGAGGGTATTGTCATCGTTTTGCGCCATTTGAGCGACGACGCCGCGCGGCACCACAAAGACGACGCGACCATAGGTGCCGTGGGTGCCGACGCGCACAATGACTTTGCCCGGTGATGAAACGGCGGCGGAAGCGGTGGCCGGTGCCGGCGCGGCATCGGCCGCATGCGAATGCGCGAGCATTGCCGCGAGCATGAGCGAGGTGACGCGCAAGCGTGGAATGATGGGAGCCTGGTGCATCAATCGAAACTCGCCAACAGCGCATCGATGTCGGATTGACCCATGGCCGCCGCCGGCAATTGCGGTCCGTTCATCAGCGACGCGGGATCGTTTATGTCGGGGCCGACGCACTCCGAGGCGGCAGGCGGAAGGGCGCCGCCCATTTGATCGCGGCTGAACACCGCGATGATGTGAGCGACCTTTGATTCGATTGCCTTCAGCGTGGCCACGACCTTGGTAATGCGCTGGCCGGTGATGTCCTGAAAGCTGCACGCCTCATAGACGCGGGTCGTGACGTCCTGCACCACCTGCCCCGCGGCGCCGGTCAGGGTGGGACCCAACTCATCGAGCTTTTCGCAACATTCCAGGATAATGTTGGTCGCAACCGCGGTGTGGGCAACAATTGCATCAAGTTCGTCGGTCGCCGACGGAATATGGCTGTCGTTGATGTCGTCGGCCTGCAATGCGGCAATTTCCGCCCGCGCGGCGGCGAGCGTCTGCGCCAGTTCCTCGACCTCCGACAATAATGCCGTGTCGTTGGCAGAAAGATCGCCGCGCATGCTGCTGAGCACCGCCCGCACCACGTCGGCGACCATTTCCGGATCGCTTTCCGGATAGCGCGCCCCGAGTTGGGCTAGGCGCTGCGGCAACTGGGCCGGTTCAAGCATGCGCCAGAACCTTCTCAATCTTTTCGCGCAACGTCTCGGCGTTGAACGGCTTGACGATGTAATTCGAAACGCCGGCCTGCTTGGCCGCCACCACGTTTTCGGTCTTGCTCTCGGCGGTGATCATTATGAAAGGCAACGTCTTAAGACGCGCGTCCTGCCTGACCTCCTGGAGCAACTCCAGGCCACTCATCGGCACCATGTTCCAGTCGCTGATGACAAGACCGAAATTGCCGGCCTTCAGCTTGGCCAGCGCCTCACCGCCGTCCGCCGCCTCCTCGACATTGTTGAAATCGATCTGCTTGAGCAGGTTGCGGATGATCCGCAGCATGGTTTTGTAATCATCAACGATCAGGACATTCATGTTTTTGTCGACGGCCATTTCGGTTCTCAGCCTTTCGGATTGGGCGCGATGGGGGAAGGTTTGTCGCCGGCTTGGATGGTTGCCGGCGGTTCGCCGGATGGCGTCACGGAACGGGTGCGCAGTTCCGCCAGCATCTGGGTGGCAAGCCGCGCGCGCTCGGGCTGCATTGCGGCCAGGATCGGCGCCGCCTTTCGCTCGGACATGCGGTCGAGCACGCCGAGCAATACCTGCATGTCCAACGCATCAAAAATCGTTGCCGCATCACGCGGCTTCATTGTTTCGTAGATATGGACAAGGCTGATCCAGTTGGCGTTGTCATGCGACTGCCGCGCCGCCTCCAGCGCTTCCAGCTTGGCTTGCAGGGCGTTCAATTCGGCAACCCGTGCCGCAAGCTTTGTTTCCGCCGCCGCCATGACGGCGTCACGTTGTTCCTGCGCGCGATCGCGTGTGTCGAGCATGTCACGGCGATGGCGCAAATCCAGCAAGAGGCTTCGCTCGGCATCGCTCACGGGCGGGGGCTGCGGCGCTATCGTGGAGGGAGATGCGACGATGCCGGCTGCGGGGACGACCGCGTGTGGGGCGGTGGCCACGGCAGGTGCGGCGGCGACGGCAGGTGAGGACGCGGCGTTCGAGGTTTCGCCGGCAGCCTGCGGCGCGGCCGCGGACCCTGCCGCCTCGGCCGCCTCGGCACTGCCGGCGGTGGCAGCGCGCAGCAAACCAACCGCTTTCAACGTCAGCAGCAGGGCCATCACGATGATTGTCGCCGGCAGCACGCGCGGACGTGGATAGGTCATGGCCATGTCAGCGGGCCGCCCGGAGGGCGCGTAGCAGGTCGCGCTCGGCCTCGCTGCGCAATTTCTGACCGCCCGGCGCGTCCGAGTCGGCCGACGCGGTAAAACCGACCATTCCGGACTGGGTCGCGGCGACGCTCTGGCCGCGCCCGGCGGACAAATGTGTCGTGCCCAGATGCGGCGGCTGCCCCACCAGCGCGACCTGGTCGCCGGCCATGCGGGCCGACCGCACCGCGCTCTCAAGCCGTTCAGCCAGCCGTTCGCCGCGCTCGCTCAAGAAGGCCAGGTCGTCACGCAGGCGCTGTGCCTGTTCGATCTGGCGCGCGATTTGCCGCCCCGCGCCGTCGGTTGCCGTCCGAAGCCGCTCCACCCCGGCTTCCGCCTGTCGCGTGCTGTCGTTGAAACTAGCCACCAGATCCTCCAGCACCGCCCGGTCGCGCTTCAGCACGCCCAAAGCGCGCTCCAGCCGCACAGCGTGGAACAGCGTGACCGCGAGAAGCAGGACCAGCGCGCATTCCACTAGAAGCTGTGCATCACCCATTCTGCGCCTCGTGCGTTGCCGGAAGGTTAATGTGGCGAGGCCGCAACATCATCGCTCGCCGCCGGGGCCGATGTTGCCGCCGCCTATATTTCCGCCTAGGGGCACGCCGCACAGCAGCGGCGTGTCGATGCGTACCGCCACGCGATTCTTGCGCCGGCCCACATGGCCGTCGAACAGGTGCACGGTACCGCAACGTATTTGCACCGGGCCGCCGGCGACGGCGTTCAGCACGATGCGGTCGCCGGGCCGCAATTCAGTGACATCGCACAGCCGCATGACCTGCTCGTCCAGCACCACATCCAACGCGATATCCGTGCTCCACAACTCCTCCGCCAAATGGGTTTCCCAAATCGAATCGCGGCCGAACTTCTCGCCCATGAATTGTTGCAGCAACAACTCGCGCACCGGCTCCAGCGTGGCATAAGGCAGCAGCAATTCCATGCGGCCGCCGCGATCCTCCATGTCGATCCGTAGCCGCCCAAGCACCGCGGCATTCGAAAGCCGGCTGATGGTGGCGAACCGCGGATTGACCTCCAGGCGTTCGAAACGGAACGTTACCGGACACAACGGATCGAAGCTCGCCGACAGGTCGGCCAGCACAACATGGATCAGCCGTTCCACCAGGGTACGCTCGATGGTGGTGTAGGGGCGCCCTTCGATGCGCATGGCGGCGGTGCCGCGGCGGCCGCCCAGCAGCACATCCACGATGGAATAGATCATCGCCGAATCGATGACCATGAGACCGTAATTGTCCCACTCCTCCGCCTTGAAGACTGCCAGCATGGCAGGCAGCGGAATGGAATTCAGGTAATCCCCGAAGCGCAGCGAAATGATGTTGTCGATCGACACCTCGACATTGTCGCTGGTGAAATTGCGCAGCGACGTGGACATGATGCGGACCAGCCGGTCGAACACAATTTCCAGCATCGGAAGGCGTTCGTAGCTGATCAGCCCGCTGGAAATGATGCGCTGCATACCGCTGACCGCCTCGCCGCCGGCGGGGCCTTCGTCGAAGCCGAGCAGACTATCGATTTCGGCCTGGTTGAGGACGCGCGCGGGTTGCGCGGGCTCGCTGCTTTCGGCCTCGCTGTCGAGGTCCGCGCCCCAGGCGGCAGCCAGGTCGTCGTCTTCGTCCGACATTGTCATTGCACGATCAATTCTTCGAACAGCACGTCCGTCACATGCGCGGGCGCCACCGCCACGGCGGCGCGGCTGAGCAATTCTTCACGCAGCCGGTAGGTGCCTTCCGACCCGCGCAACTCCTCCGGCCGCATGTCGCGCAAGTAGGTTTGGAACAGATCCAGGATGCGGGGCATGGCGGCGGTGACGGGTGCGGTATCCTCGGGCCCGCCCAGTTCCAGTTTGGCGTGCAGTTTGAGATAGGTCTGGCGGCGGCCGGGCACGTTCAGGTTGGTGAGAATTTCGGGGACGTCGAGATAGGTGGCCGGCGCGGCCTTTGGCGGCCCGCTGGTCAGTTCGGCGCTCGCGGCATTGGCGGGCTTGATGGGTTTCTTGCCCATGCCGAGCATGCCGGGGAGAATGCCGGAAAACCAAAGGCCGGCGACAATCGCCAGCAACACCACCGGCACCGCCAGCAGAATCAGCTTCTTGCCGCCCTTTTTGGTGGGCGGGGCCTCGCTTCCAGCAGCCTCCTTGTGCGCGCTCATGCCCGTTGCTCTGGTTGTGTGTGCCGGGCGGCGATAGTGGCGGGGGGCGGTTAACGGTTGAAGAAGGGATGCTCTTTTTCAAAAGGAACCAGATGACTTTTGTTCTTCGTTTTGCAATTTTAATAAAACAAAAGTTTATTGTTTCTTTTTTTCAAAAAAGAAATGCTTCCCTGCTTGCTTAGTCGCTACTGGTGGCTTGGCGCAACAATTCATCCGGGCTTAAGCCTTTGGCGCGTAAAGTACGGATTGGAACGGCACCGTCGCGCTTACTGAGGCGGGCGCCGGTGGGGCCGGTGAGCAGGGGGTGATGGGCGTAGGCGGGTGTGGGCCAATGCATCAGATGTTGTAGCAGCACATGGAGATGCGTTTCGGGTTTCAGATCGTGCGCCCTGGTGACCAGGGTGACGCCTTGCAAGGCGTCGTCGTGGGTGACGCAGAGGTGGTAGCTGGCCGGCACGTCGCGGCGGCCTAGCACGAC
>Ga0116229_10015048_pt1 | contig 10634 bp, 9 predicted proteins | sample S1TSphgellanicum_3_FD_87313 | JGI IMG/M metagenome (GOLD analysis project Ga0116229, IMG submission 87313) | Host-associated microbial communities from peat moss isolated from Minnesota, USA - S1T2_Fc - Sphagnum magellanicum MG | ecosystem: Host-associated > Plants > Peat moss > Unclassified...
ATTTTTCTTAAATTTTGGTTGAATTCTGGCAATCAAAAATCTCAAAAATAGTTGATTTTAGCACTTTCAAAAAAATTTATAGCTTTTTGGCTATACATAGTAGCCAACCAAAAAAAGGCTTCATGGACCTAATGGACATTTTGACAATTATTGTGTGGATTAAGTGTTAGGGTTAAGATTCTTTGTAAGTTCTGAATGTTTAAAATAACATACGAGGAGTCAAATTTCCATTTGAATTGAATGTTCTTTGATTTGTTAGAAAGAGCTTGAAAATAGTTATTAAAAAATGTCTTCAATTTTCAAAACAACTTTTTTCAAGAATCATTTAAAGATTTACAACAAATGTGTCTCACCATTTTTCAAACACTCAAAGAATAATTTGGACGAAGAAATCATGTCCAATAAAAGAGCTTGCCAAAACACTGAAAACCTCTTAATGATAATTATAAGGCAATAGGGTTGTTGCATGTGTAATTTGGTTAAGTTTCTTAAGAATTATGATGGTTCAAATTTGTAAAACCTTCATTTAAAATTTGATGTTTCAAAGTGCCCAATTCCAAGATTATGATTCGAAGAATCTTAAGAATTTGCCATTTTTAATTTAGATCCCTTGGCAATGGTGCTTTAAGTTTGAACCATGGTGAGTTCAAGAGAGTCCACATACATTTCTTTATTTTGGAAAAGCCAAATAAGCGGAACCTTAGATTGAATCAAGGCCGCTCGTGCTTCAAATGAAAATCCAAATAAAAGCAAATGTTGGACATGAGAAAGTGTGATTGGGCCTAATATATATTCAACCTCATGGGAGGTCGGGTCGTCACCCATCACAATACTATTTTGGTTCAAATGTGTTTAACTTCAAGGTTCATATGGAACCTTGTTAAATTAATTTTAGTTTAATTTTTAGAGATGAAAATGACTCTAAATTCCATAAATTTTTTATTTAATTTTTTTTTTTTGGTTCAAAAATTGCAAAACAACAAAAGTTTGCACACCACCTCATCTAGGCTTTTTTATTGTAGCAAAAGCAAAGTGGGTGGCCCCCATGGTTTTTGTGGGTTATGACATGGTCATTTCCAAACAACCAATCAATCAAACACCTATTATAATATATTTATTATGTACAAATTCTTTTAAAAAAAAGAGAAATAATTGATTATTATTTTTATTGATATAATTGCATGAGACCATGAAATATACATAAAATAAAATAAAAGTACTAAAGACGGGGGGGAGGGGGAGGATTTGGGTGGTTTTTTTTTGCATCTTGTGGCCTCCTTTTATTTCCATAATTTTCTCTTAAAGATTTATTTACAAGTTTTTAAGGCATAGTAAGGTCCTTAAAAGTAGGGTGTTCCTAAAATTGGGGGTCTTTCTAAAAAGGTGGGGCCGCTCAGTTTGGGTCCCCATGGGATTTACCCGCAGTAAATTACTAGGGCGACAAGGGGTGGGGGGAAAGGTTAAAAGTAAACCGTTAAAAATGTTTTTACTTTTCGTCCAGGCCGCCGCGCACACACTCCCATGATGATCTTACATTGTTGTCTTTCCTCCCATCTCACCGTCCATCTCCTGATCACGATCTGACCTGCCCTCAATCCTGACCGTTGGTTCTGTCGTACACGTCACATGGGTTTGGAAGCAATAAGGACCACGACCGGCTACGGCGCGTGATTCGCGGGACCCGACACGTGGCACCCGTGGAGAGAGAGAACGGCCACGCTGCTTTATTTCGTGAGCAAAAATGGTCGAGGTCCTGAAACCCAATGAGATCCTGAAACCAGGTGCTGTAGAAAGCACGTGGCGGAGAGGGATTGGTGTATGGCCTGAAAGGGATGTCGATCTAGGGTTTGGAGCTCTTGGTATTTCTTCCTGCGTTGTTTGTTTCTCTTCCTTGTCGTCGTCGTCGTCGTCGTTGTCGCGGGTTCTTTCTCGTCGCCATAGACTCTCGTTCTTCGTGAATTTCCTCTTTTGTTGTTGGGTCTATTTGGTCGCGCTTGTATTTCTTCTATTGATTTTCTTGACCATTTCTTTCTTCAGACTGTAATCTTTTTTCACATTCTTTGGGTCCGTATCGACCCACGGTTATCAATTTCTCCTTTGGAAAGCCGGACGGCAATTGGGAACAATTGCTTAATTTCGTTTGGAGCCCGCTTGTTTCGTCGATTTCTTCCTGAAATTCTCTATTTTGGGTTCTGTTTTCCCCTCCCCGCCCCCTTTTTTGGGCTCTCTTTCTTTCGTGGATTAGAAATCCGCATCGATCCGTAGCGTAGAAGCTTCGGTTTAAAGCCGTCGGAAACAGGGAACCTCCCGGGTCTGGGCGGAGCCTCCATAAGAAATCAAAGCAAGCAAACAGTTTCTAACTTGCATTGCGATTGTTCTTTGAAGAGTTTTTACTCTGGGTGTTTTTTTTGGTTGAAAAGAGGAAGAGGCGTAAACGATAGCAGTGATTTGCGTGCAATTTCGAGGAGGCAGGAACTTCGAAGCTACTCTACCTCATCGGCTCTCGAGGCGGCGTTTCGCTGGGAAGTGTCTTTTGTTTTATTCGATTTCAAGCTCGAAACTCACTCGACGTTGGTGGTTTCAGCGTCTGGGAGAGATCCGAGAGCTTCGTGGTGTTTCTTTCTTCCCAATTTTGGTGGGTGGGGGGAGTTCTCCTCACTCCTCCTGCATGTGTGCCTGTGTATCATTGAGTCACCCTCGACGCTCATTTGAAGCTTCAGAACTGGAAGGTAATACGCAGAGAACACAACGCCACTTATGGCGACCTCGAAAGGCTCCAACACCACCACGTCTGAATCGAGTACTTCCTAACCCTAACACAGCTGATCGATTCCTTTGTCCCGTTCTTAGTTAGAGCAATTCGACCAGTGCAAATTAAAATTGGATGAAGAAAACTCAAAATTGTCAGTTTGGCTCCACAAAATGGTTTTGGCCCAGCATTTTTGCACAGTTTGCTAGGGCTGGTACAAGGCACAGCACAGCTTAACACCTGCTGTTAAATGGCTACATAGTTTGATTAGTCCAGGTGGGTTGCTTGTAGTAGTCTCCCACCTATTTGCACTCCCAGTTTTAGTCTTATGGGTGGGGTTGGAAAAAGGTAATTAACTAAACTTGGATGCGAGAAATATTTTTGCAGCCTGGTCATGGAACTGAGCACTGCAGGAGATGCTCTTACCAGCCATTTAGTAGAGCACCCATCACATGGATCCAGCTGCAGAGTTCTTCCTCTGCTGCTTTTGCCTTGTATCTTGCAAATCTTACAATTGGGCGTTATGGGTTCAGGTATACGTTGGGGAAGAGCAGCAGTGGCGGCAGCAGCGACAACTTCAATCCCCACAGTGGTTGTCATTGGTGCAGGATTCGGAGGCTTAGCTGCTGCATGCTTCCTACAAAATTCTCATTTCAAGGTATTCATCAAAACCCTAAACCTGTTGTAGAGTGCCCATCACATGGATCCAACCACCCATTGCCACCCATCCACCGATGTCTTCATCGTTGTAGTAGTACAACAGTCTGATCAGTCTGCCACTTCCATCGTTCGAGGATCCCCAGACTCTTAAATCCCCAAACTGTGCAGGTTGTAGTGTTGGAGTCCCGGGATCGAATAGGGGGCCGCGTACTCACAGATCATTCCTTTGGTTTCCCTGTTGACATGGGTGCCTCGTGGTAAAATCCGCTTCCTGTAGACAGACACACTACTGGGGAAAATGCAAATTCGGTTGGTCACCCCCTCCCCATCATCATGACCTACCTCACAAGAGTGATACATTTAAATAAATGACCTTCTCAAGGATTGTTCCGTGCAAGCATGACAATTGCTTCTTTGGATGTCATGCTGTGTAGTAGAGAATTTTGCACAATCAAAGAATGCCAGGCATCTTGCTCATTTGGATCGAATTATTGTTGGTGTTTTCCTTTTTTTCCTTGCACCCACCTGATGTTGTTGTTGTGGCTTAAATCTTAACCTGATCTTTCCTCCCAGTTGGAAGGAAATCTCTCTTTTCATGCCCACCTTCTCCTCCTCCTCAACTTACAGCAATGATGCAACTCTCTGATTTTGCAGGTTGCATGGAGTTTGCAAAGACAATCCTTTGGCAACAGTGATTGCGAAACTGCATCTGCCACTATACCGCACATGTGAGGAGAAATCTGTGCTCTATGATCATGATCTGGAGAGGCAAGGAAATTTTCTGTTACTCTTGCATGTTCTTCTCATTTTTGGTGACATACTCTTGGCTATATTGCATTTGCAAGTGGTGTCTGATCAGACCTGAATTCTGGGTGTAATGCCCTGTCGTAATTTCCTCTACTGTTTGAAACTCCATGTGGTCGAAAGACAGGGCCTTTGTGTTGAAAGAGATACAAGCAGTGATCTTTATTGAGAACTTTAAAGTGCCTCAAGATCACCATGCCCTCTATGTTGTGAGGATGTTTTGGGAAGGACTTTACAGGGTAAGAAAACTCTGCCATTTTGTCCCAGTGTGGGTGCTTTGCTCTCATCATTAAGTCACTTCAATTTGATGTGGCCTATTCTTGGAGACTTTTGCACCACCTGACACGACCGACAATCCTTCACTGATTCTCGTTTTTTGAGGAGGTGACAAGAGTCAATGATATGAACTGAATGCAAACTTCCACCACTGCTAACTAATGCAAGTTAGAGATAATTGCAAATTTCAGGGACTTATTTTGTAAAACCAGTTGATGCATTGACTCTGAAATATTGCTTGGGTCTGGGTTTGGGGGTGTTTAGTTATGCCCTTTTCGACATGGAAGGGCACCAAGTTCCTCAAGCTCTTGTTGTAGAGGTCGGGGAGGTGTTTGAGTGCTTGTTGGAAGAGGTGACTTTTTTACCAGTATTGTTTTGGTTCATGGTGGAGCAGTGTTGTCCATTGAGAAGACTGTCTCATGAACATAATAGCTAACAGCTACAAAGGTTTTTGCTTGCTTCTGTCTAGACCAAAAAAATCCGGCAAGAGTATCCAAATGATATGTCAGTCTCCAAAGCTATGGATATGGTGTTGGAGAGACGTCCTGAGTTGAGGTTTGTCTCCTATTTCAGAAATTCTAATGGATTCAAGCTACCAAGGGCTTTAGCATGATGTGTGAGGAGGATGGGTGCATTGTTTTCATGACCTTCTGCTGCATATATGATCAAAGGATTGAACATTCCTCCTGTGTCCTTGGATGTAGGTAACACAGATGTTTTCTGAATTCAGCAGGGCTTCTGGGCATTGGGAATTTGCCAGAGGGGGAATATGGCTTTTTCTTTTTTTTTCTTTTTCATGTACTTTCAATGGCTCAAGAGAGAATGTTGTACTTGCAGGCAAGAAGGAATGGCTCACAAGGTTTTGCAGTGGTACTTGTGTCGCATGGAGGGCTGGTTTGCAACTGATGCTGATAACATCTCAGTTCAGAGTTGGGATGAGGTCCAATACAAATAAAGCAAACTGTGTGATTTGTACTGGGTTTTTTTTAATCTGGTGATGGTGATGAATGGGTATCACTTTGTCTCATACTCATTGTTGTAATCTGAGCCATGGACGACAATGATTGTGGGTGTATGGGATTTTGATTCTGCAGGAAGACTTATTACAAGGTGGGCATGGTCTTATGGTGCAAGGTTATCAGCCTGTCATTATCTCCCTCTCTGAAGGTCTCGACATCCGTCTTAATCATAGGTGCGATGTGGCTAGGCTTGTACATGTTATGCACAAAACATGGTATTGCATTGTTTAATAAGCTACTTGCAGAAGGGAGAAACCACAAATTGCTAGTAGACTCACATTAAGATATGATCCTATCTTGAACAGAGTAACAAAGGTTAATCGGCGGCTCCATGGGGTGCGAGTAACAACAGAGAATGGGAAGACATTTGATGCAGATGCAGTGATAGTCACTGTGCCTTTGGGTGTGCTCAAAGCCAATGTGCCACAGTTTGAACCCAGACTGCCCAACTGGAAAGAGGCAGCAATTGCTGATCTGGGTATTGGCAATGAGAATAAAATTGCTCTGTTTTTTGAGAGTGTTTTTTGGCCAAATGTGGAGTTCCTTGGGGTAGTTGCTCCCACTTCCTATGCCTGCAGCTACTTTTTAAACCTTCACAAAGCAACTGGTCACCCTGTCTTGGTGTACATGCCAGCAGGTGTGCCCTGCTAACTTTGTCTACTCCTCACTTGTCTTTGTGCAGTGGTCTTGCATAAATTATAGCTATCCATATTCGGATTAAAGTGTATGTTGGTGGTTATATGATGCGAAAATTTTCTGCTGAGTGCTGTGTGCATATATTGAAACTTTGAAGTATATGTTTCAATATGAGTTCAGTAGTTCAAAGGATCTGACGTGAGTGCGCTTTGCAGGACGTCTTGCTGATGACATTGAGGCCCTTTCTGATGAGGCAGCTGTTGAGTTCACAGTATTGCAATTGAAAAGAATACTCCCCACTGCATGTGAACCAGTATGCACTTCAGATTCTTAAGCCACCATTGTGTTGTCGAGTGATTTGCAATTGGAAGACCATTTTCATCAAGAGCTGTTGCTTTATCCTTTTCTGCAAACAAGCACATCTGATGTGAATTTTGGAACTGCAGATCCAATATCTAGTTTCGCGATGGAGAACAGACCCGGATGCTCGAGGTTGCTACAGCTATGATGTTGTGGGTAAACCGCATAACTTGTATGCACAATTGCGCATGCCAGTTGATAACATCTTCTTTGCTGGGGAGGCTACCAGTGAGAGATTTCCAGGGACAGTGCATGGAGCTTTTGCCACTGGAGTCATGGCTGGTGTTGAATGCCGGGAAAGGTTTACTGAGTGCTATCAGGATCTTGAGATCTTTCATCCAGTAAGGGCAGAGGAGTCAGAGCTTGTGACTCCTTTGCAGATTTCTCGTCTGTGATGGCCCCGGAGCTTGACAAATCACTACTGGCAGAAAGTAAGCTGGATCAAGGAGGTGGGTCCAACTGTTTGCTGCTCTTATAATGGTCAAAGCTTACCAGATAGAAAAACCCATCTACTTCACATCTCACAAAACGGTTTCCCATTTTGCATCTCATTGCAAAATATTGGAATTGTGGGTTCTAGAAGCTTGGTATGGGATTAATTTACAGAGAACAAAACCTTTGCAAGAAGGTTCTTTTAACTTCCTGTATCTTCTGCACAAAATCCAGAGTGCAATTCAATTTAAAGAGACGATTGTTATAGATAACACCCTGAATAAGGCATACCCATTTGTGATTCTGCTACAATTTAGAGTTGTATAGCATTGTTGTCAGCCGTGGCAAGAAGTATAACAAGGTAGTTCTGCGGGAGAGAGATTAGGGTTGCCTGGAGCATTGAAGAAAGACCTTTCTTTGTTGCCAGTTATAATTTGCCTTACTCTTTGTGACCCAAGAGATTTATGGCAACTCCATTGATCAATGGATGATTAGCCTTTTAAGTGACGTTAAGGATCTTCAATTCACCTTTCAATCATGTGACTTGACTTTATCCAATGATTCAAATACACATTACAATTGTATTACACATTAGAGTTCTTTTCCTCATCACAATAAACTCGAGCAAAGTATTGTGCTCCTCTCATCGTGGTGCTGATGAGCACAATACTTTCTTTGCTAGTTAGTGTCGAGAAATGGGCTTTCAGAAACTCTCAGACTGACACCAAACCATTTTCACTTAGGTCTATTTTTATATGAGGATTTTTGAAAGATGATAATTTTGGCTTGAGTTATTTTTTCTTGAAGGATTTTGGCTTCTTTTTAGAGGAGTTTTTTGAAGATTATCTTTTTGCATGGTGAAATATTTGAATTTTCATAATTCTTCTTTTGCCTTCAAATACTTTTTGTTGTAAATGGCACAAGGTCATGGTGTGCCACACCCCTTGTTTTTTTTTCAGTTTTGCACATGATGTTACCAGCTTTTAAAGACCCATTAAATATTTGGGCTCCTAGTTGCTTCACACTACCAGTGACAATGATTAAATTATTTTTTTGTGGACATAATAATTTGTTGTAATTAATTTTATTTTTTCAAAAAATAAAATTTTATAAATTTTATTATATGTCATTTTTTTCATTATTATTATTATTATTATTATTATTATTTTATTTTTTTCATTCTTGTCGATGAAAGTCTGATTAATTAAATAAGTTCACAACAAGATACAAAATAAAAAATAAAAAATAAAAAATTGAAAAGATATAAAAAAAAAGGCAACACCATACAAACAGACAAAAACATTGAAAGGATGCAAGACAAAAAAACAAAAAAAATTGATTCTAAAATGAAGGGGCTTTTATTTTTTCAAAATGCCTTGCCTCTTTTTTTTTTTCCTTTTCTTTTTCCCATGATAGTTTGTGATATTAGCTTGTGATGATTTTAAGTTTATGATGTTGGAAAGTTTACAAAAAAAATTAAAAATTAAAAAAAAAACTTTTAAATTTTTTTTTGTGAATTTTAAAAAATGAAAAAAATATGTAAAGCTTGCAAGTATATTTCATTTTTTAATTAAAAAAAATTGGAAAACTATCTCAATTATTATTATTTTTTGAAAACTAATGGGTACGAGTCATAAAAATTCTAATAATTCATCATTCAATTAAAAACATTAAAATGTTCCGTAATTTTTGTGAGAAGGTTTTTGTTTGTTTGTTACACGTATTTTGGTTTTGACAAGGTACTTCAAATGTTCATTTTTATTAGGTTTTACTCAAACACTCCCATATGCGCCTTTCCGCGAGGCCATTTTGGAAAACCAAACACCCATTTTTTTCAAAATGCCTCATATTGTTTTTTTTCCTCATGACACTTGATAGATACCCGTTGGATACCCACCTGGTATCACGAGAATTTTTTAAATAAAAATAAAATAAAATCATCCTGTATTTTCAATAGCCAGTGTCCTCTCACCGGTTACCTAGTTCATACTCGCAACCAAAATTGAATATTATTCACGGCCTAATAGACCATGTCCGATTGGTCCATGAACTAGAATTGGCCTCTAAAATAGGCTCATAAAATTTAAAATAATGGATTCATTTTATTTTTCCCCTTGCGATATCCGTCCGATCACAGGTCTCTGTGAAACAGCCCATCTTTATAAAAAAAATTTGGCTGGTCATATATATATAGCCAAAAAGACATATTGAGAAATAAAAGTCCTAAAATAAGTGGTTTTTGAGTTTTTCAATAGGTATCCAGAGTTAGACCAATTTTTTAAAGAAATCGCCAGATTTTTCTACTACAATGGTTCAAAGTAGGGTAACTGAAAAGGATAAAAGGATGTTTTAAAATTTTATTTTCTTATTTAGCTTGTTACCAAATCTGGCTAAATCTTCCTGTGGATCATCACCAATTTGGCTACAGCACAAGAATTGACCCCCAAAAACGGCTAAAATTCTAGTCTGGCTATAATCTTGCAGGTAGAATCAGTCGGCGTGAATACCGAGGCGGTAGGCAGAACACACGCAGACACAGACAGCCAGTGTTTTTTTTTCGTGGCAAAATTTCGCAAATTGGCGAATTTGTTTTCTTTTCTGAAAGTGAAAAAAAATTGAAAAATGGATGATTTTTACGGGATTTTTTTTCGCCATTTCTCGAAATAAAAAAATTAAAATTCGCTATATCTAGACATAGGCACTTTCTAGGTCGCCATTTGTATTAGCAAATTTGAACAAAATTGCCATAGCCCAGCTACGACAGTCGCCATTTAATGCTAATTAATGCTGGGGATCCTCGCCCTAAACCAGCACGTCCGTCGTCGTCCCCGCCGACCCCGTCGCGGTCGCTCGCTGAAGCACACACACCAACAAGACCACCCACCCACGCGAAGTTCATGAGTCTCTTCTCCACTCCCGTGTTTTTTTTTTCTCTTTCCCTGTTTGTTGCTCGTGTCCGCATATTGCGAGCCTTGTTGCGGAGGTCTTCTTGTTTTGGTTTTTCAATTTTTTTTCCCCTCCTTTATTTTTTGGTCTTTTTTCAGTAGTGTTTTTGGTCATGGATTCAGTAGCAGCCCTAGTCTCAGGTAGTGCCCGAGTAGCAGCAGCAGCGTCTTCAGTGTTTTTGTTGAGCAATGCTTCGTCGTCGTCGTCGTCGTCGTCGCGGACTTTCGATGTTAACAGCACGGCTGCGTCGTCGTTTCCAATCTGCTCTCGGCGTAGAGATTCGCTTTTTCTCTCCTCGGCTTCCTCTGGGGTCGTGGCTGTGAAGAGGAAGGGGGGTTTGGTGTGGAGGAAACCTTTGAGGTGCGTCGCAGTTGGTAGTACTAGCACTTTGGAGGCTGCTGCTGTGGACCCTACATCTGACGATGCCATTCCTATTGAGAAGCGTAAGTGGCTTGAAATGCGCTCTTTCTTTATATTTTTTCCCCTTTTGATGAATGGCATGATGAGAAGGGCGGGCTTCGGTTTCTCTGCATGTTTTTTTAAAATTTAGTTTCGGATGCCAGATGCTGTGTTCTTCATCACTCTCAATGGCATTTTGTGTCGGGAAGATTGAATGGGGATTGATTGGCGAGACTTTATTTCTTCTTCTGTTTTTTTTTTTTTTTTTTGGGGGGTTTGAAAATGCCCTTTGTTTTTTCAAGGAACTGTCATTTTCTCTTTCGATGGGTCCTTTTCCCCCTGGTTGCAGGGGC
>Ga0116229_10015050_pt1 | contig 10632 bp, 4 predicted proteins | sample S1TSphgellanicum_3_FD_87313 | JGI IMG/M metagenome (GOLD analysis project Ga0116229, IMG submission 87313) | Host-associated microbial communities from peat moss isolated from Minnesota, USA - S1T2_Fc - Sphagnum magellanicum MG | ecosystem: Host-associated > Plants > Peat moss > Unclassified...
AAGGTGAAGCTTATAGCAAGCATCCACGAGAATGTCTTGCTCAATGTGGAACAAGCACAGAAGAAACAAAAGAAGACCTATGATGGCAGAAAAGGTAAGCAGACTTTTGAAGGTCTGGTTGCAGGTGAAACAATGGTTAAAATGAAGAAACCAGGAAAGAAGAAAGCTTTGGCTGCTAGCTGGGAAGGTCCATACTAATTCATTGGGCATGCAGATGGGAAGGGGAACTTTGATCTTGAAGAAGGCAGCAGAATTTGCATCATCCAGGATGCTGATGGACATTAATGGGAAAGATCTCGTAAGGATCTTCAAATCTATCACGTTCAACCAGATTGAGTGAAGCTAAGGGTCTTAGCTTTTTTTAAGAACGGAGGGGTTACATATGTGACCAAACAATAGGTCACCTCACTGGTGTGAACACAACATGTTTTTGAGGTTTGTTTTTTGTTTTATTAGTTGTCATTTTTGCAGCTAGAATCTCTCCATTACTGTTGCAAATAATGCATGGGGAGGCTTTTATCTTGGTAAGGGTGTTATGGAGTGCAGGAAAGAGGCGGCGCGAATGATGGTGAGGGATGGAACTGTATTGATGAGGGGAGGTGGAAGGAACGAAGGCAGGAAGAGGACAGAAAGTGGTGGTGGGGTGATAACTGGGGAGGTCCAGACGAATTGATCGAGCATGTAGATGAAAGACATATAGAGAGGTGTAGAGGTCTGTTTTTGCAGAACTTGGCTGGTTGTTGAAATTTTTCCGTTACGCTAGCAACTTGGCTAGGTAGTTTTGTAAAGGACTTATGAAAGGTTGGTGCCGAGGTATGATGATGACTGGAGGGATCCGAGCCGTAGAATGGGGGTGCATAGTGAGGAGAATGAGTATAAGGGATGAGGGGCTCGGGTTGCAGTGCCTTGCATCTGTGTTGTTGGCTGTGGTCTGAGTGAGTACCAGAGACCAAGGGGGAATCCTGAAGGTGGATAGAATGAGTGTATCGAGTGAGAATGAAGAAAGGATTTGAGACCAGCAGTGCTACTAATCATTTTGCATGAGAGTTAGTCTCTTTGAGTAGCACTAACAAGCTTGGTATCGACTGTTCAGAGTTAGGTGTTTCAGAGTGCATTTTTGGACTCGAAGGTAATCAAGTCATAGGTCTCTAGTCAAGCGGAGTGAAGGAAAGCTGCATGTTGCATTCTGTGGGGGATTGGGTTAGAGGCTCAATGGATCGAGGGAACATCGAGAGCTCTGACCTCAAGGGCTATACCTTAATAGGTGTTTGATCTTTGATGAATACACTGGAGCCAGAAAGCTTGTGCTCTCTGGAGATTCTCATGAAAGGCAAGGTGTAAGTTTTGAATTTGGTTATCCGCTCTGCCGATTTGTGAGTGTATGAGTTGTTTATGTTCAAAGATCAGTGAATGCATGTAGGAATATTCTGTGATGAGTTTAGAAAGAAAGGGTCAGAGATTGTGGTTTGTCTCAGAAGATCAGAAGAGAGACCACTCTGCTTAGGCCCATACTGGTAGTCAGGTTGTTGTTTCATCTCGTCACCCTCTCTTTTGGGTTACAATACAACTATCCATTTTATCTTGCTTTCACCCCTTAAACGTGTCAAAATTGGCAAAGTGTTATTAATTAACAACTTATTATAAAGACATGTACATATTTGAAAATAATTTCCAATAGTGGACTTTAGAAGTTTGAAAATATGGATCGGTGTTATCTAAATTAGAATATCAAAATTTTAAGGAATTTATATTGAACTTTATTCCAAATTATTTGTCACGACTAAATATGTGTTGAGGATAATATATATGAATTAGCAATAGTACCATACAATATTACTACTGTTAACACATATTGTAGAAATCAAAGTTGAATATTGTTGATAAGTATTTAACTAACGTAAACAACACATGCAATTCCTTCGTTTTTTCAAACAACTCAAGCAAAATGTCTTTCAAATGGACAACCTTTTGGTTGGAAAAACAAGATGAGGATAGAAATGTAACCCCAATTTTTGCAACCACACACTTTCAACAATACTAATTGGCAAACAATTCTTTATGTCAAATAAAATTAATCAAATTGAGTGAGTGTTAAGGGTAATGTTTTGGAAATTGTGAACTTTGTTTGAATTCAATATCAATTTGCTATTGATTTAACAAGTTGAAAAACAATTTTAAACAACAAAATTTGTAAATACAATGTTGAAAAAGTGTCATTATCAATTCGTTGTTTTGAAAGACATCATTTGTTGTGGTTTTGCAAACATGTCTTTTATGTTCTTGGAATATGAATGACATGACTAATAGCAAATTAATAAATTGAAAATTCATGATTAAGAAATGACTAACATAATTATGTCAATTGTTGCATTATTTGATTTTCCAATACACATGAGGTCACATATGAGTGAAATGCATGTAAATAAACACAAGTACAAATAAATTGCATGGAACTACAAATAAATTTTTTTAAGTCTTTGTTTAGGAATTTTCAACATAAGTAAAAGGAGCTTTGGAGGCACCTGTTTTCTTTCAAGGAGTGTAAACAATAAATAAACAAAAGATGTGTGTCGTGAATGTACCACTATTCTGAATAGTGAAGGAAAGAAATTTAATGAAAGGATTTTTTCTTAGTTTTGCATTCACTACCAATTCTTAAACTTTGATTCTTAATGGGTACACCCAATCATAATGTTGGCCAAAACGTAATTTTCATTAACAAGATCAATGGATCCAACATCATTTAAACAAACAAAAAAACCCATGTGCTTCTAATCCAATGTATGGCTTCCAAAATCTAACCTTGTCATGCAATGTTTTGTGAAAAACTTCTAAAGGAAGATTTGTGATCAAGTTTTTTTACATTGATGGGCCAACCAAAATGTTGGCTTTCTCTTTGATGGCAAGGATTACAAGAAGTCCAATTATAAGGATATTCTCATGGACATCAAGGAGGGAATGGAAGTAAGTCAAAAAACTTTTCTCTCTTGAAGGCTACTATACAAACTACAAGAAAAATCAACAACATAACATGGTTTAATGTCCCTTGCTTATGATCCATTCTCAAAAAGATAAAAAAATATTTACCCTTTAAAGTAAATAGAGGTCATTAGTCAATTCACCACAATTATGAAACAACAAGACCAACAAACACATTGTTTGAATGATAAAAAACATTTAGCTGATCACAATTAAGATGGTAAAAACAAGAAAATGTATGAAATGAAGTAATAGGTAGGAAGCTTAATAACTTCATACTTGGATATAATTGCAAATCGAAAAGGTTGTTATTACATTGTACTTCAAAACACAACACTCGTTAATGAAATGAAATAAGAGGTAAAAAAATTAATAACTTCATATTTAAAGAATGTGATAGCAAATTGAAAAGGTTATTATTATCACTTGAAAACACAACATTTATTAATGAAATGAAGTAAAAGGTAGGAAGTTTAATCCTTAATTGATGTTTAACCAAACTAGTGCCAAATGACAAGAACTTGCAATCATATAACGTCCCAATAGCTTGAATTTTTTCATATTTAAAAAATTTTAGCTTGGTAGAATTGTACAGAATTTCAATCTAAGTATTTTGGTAGTAAAAATGTGTAATTTGGGTGAGAGCGAAAAATCCCCACTGTTGAAACTACAATTTTATGAAATACAAGCAATATTCCAATTTTGGTGTTTTTGGAGTTTTTTTATTTAACTAGCATATTTCAATGATCCTAAAACTTTTATGGCAAATGGAACAAGAAATTAATCATTGGACTTGAAATGAAGTAGAAATGAATGGTCAAAATTGCACATACAATGGTCATTTACACACAAGCAAAAAAAAAAACAAAAAACTATTTTTATTATTCAAGGGCATCTTGTTGAGACCTAACACCTTCCAATACCCTACCAACTCCACCTTCAAAACTAACAAAATTGGACTTTTCATAGCATGGATAGATAGCAAAAATTGAGATGCTTGAAGATTTTTCTCCATTTTCAAGTTCAAATAAGCTTGAAAGATAAAATGGCACATCAAAGGGGCAAGAGAGAAGAAGAAAGGTGTTCTCTATAACATGCAAGTGTTAGTTTTTTATCTGGGATATATAGGTAAGAATACTAGGGAAAAGATGAACCAAAATGGTCCATACTAATGTTTAAGGATTAATAACTTCATACTTGAAGAATGTGATTGCAAATTGAAGAGGTTATTATGATGTATTTCAAAACACAACACTTTTTAATCAAACAAGGTAAGAGATAGGAAGCTTACTAACTTCATACTTGAAAAGTGTGATCGCAAATTGAAAAGTTTATTGTTAGTTTGTACTTCAAAACACAACACCTATTACAAAGACTCAACATTATAGTTGTGTTTTGATGTGCATTTCTAAATGTGTAACATTCCAAAATCCATCACTAAAAACATGTCTCATGTCTGAAGTTAGGGCCATGCCCATGACTCATTATTGAAATGGACCTGGTACACCAAAATAGCTTTTCTTTGTCATCTCCAAAACATGAAAGATTAATATGCTTTACAATCTTTGATTGATCTTGTTATTGATTCATTTTGTTACTATTACATATACAGGGATATATAGATTCAGGACGGTCCTAGTGAAAATTGCATCATTTAGAGCATTCTCATTGGCAATAGTGTAAATGACTTGTACATGATACTTTGGATGAAGTCTAGCTTCCAAATAGTGATAAATTGAGTTTGGACACCTAAACATGCATAGGACATAGTGGTTCTTGAAAATCCGGTGAACAAAAAATGACTACTTTTTGATTGGTTGTTCACAATGATTGACTCAGGTGGTGGCATTTAAATAGTGTCTCACTTTAAAATTTCATGTGTATGGATCAGGATAGTGAAATAGTTAACACTCTACATTAGATATGGTAAACAATGTAAAGGCCTAATTAGAGGCTGTAGGTAGAGAAGCTCTAACACATACTCCAAGTCCCCAATGCAAGAAAATCAATTATTCCCACACAAATGAATTCATGGGTGGCAGGCATCCTGCACAAAATCTACACAACTTGAAGATTGTTGATATTAAATATTTTCATGATTCCAAGCAAGCCAGATTCAAATTGAAATCTTTATGGATGGGTGATGCAGATTTATTTTTTCGAAGAATTCATTTTCAGGGTTTTCTGATTTTTGAGCTGGATTCAGCAGTTTCCCCTCTAACCTTTCTGATTCATTCAACTGAAAATCTTCCTTGATAGATTTTGGGGTTTATTTCTAAACATTATAAACATCTTGCCTAAACCTTCAGATACTAAAGTCAAAAATTAAACATTTTACTCCGTTAAATTTAGCCACTAAAGGTGTGTTCACTTGATGTTAGTAACTCCAGTGTTGAGTCCCCTAACACCATGCTAGCCATTTAGGACTTAAAACTAATTATCATGAAAATTTCATATTAAACTACCATTCAATCAACATTACACTATCGTCCATTTAACATTGGGTACCACCTAGGATGCCACTTATTTAAGGACTTAAACCTAATCATCATGAAAATTTTATGTTAAACTACCATTCAATCAATATTAAGCTATCCTCCATTTAACATTGGGTGCCACCTAGCATGCCACCTAATTATCATGAAAATTTTATGTTAAACCACCATTCGATTAACAGTAAGCTATTGATCGATTTAACATTGGGTGCCACCTAGGATGCCACCTAGATTTTCATTTAACATTGACTTTAACATCAAGTGTGAATGCACCCTAAGGGGCCTAATTTTGGTTTTCATCAAAGCAATTCTTGACCCATAAGGGTCTCTGTAAGAAAACCCCCCAAGAACTCTAAACAACAAAAGAGTTGCAGAAACTCTTTGAACCCATTGTTTTAGCCCAGAAGCCAAAAACAAAAGAAGCATGGACAGGGAAACGCAGTACAACAATCTCTTCACTACAAGGTGGAGCAGAACAAAACCATCAACAAAAGGGGGTTGCTCGGTTCATATTAAACAAATTATGCCTCAGCTTTGTGAAATCAAATCTCAAAATGAAGACCCATAGTAATGACAGTTTTGGCATGATTAATACTAACCTAGCTCCGCTGCAAGAGATCTGCCATCTTAAAAAATGCATTTGCAACGTTGTTGAGAGCCATGGCAATCATGTTCATCGCTTCTTTGTTGGCAGCAAGTTTCTCTCTCTCCAAGGTAACCATCTCTTGATGCCTGCCAGAAATTCACACACAAAAAAAGAAAAGAGATGTTCAAAACTGCATTCAAAAACGGGAAATTGATCAAATGAAGTCCTAACCGTCACATGGGTCAGAATGTTCTGCAACATCTGGACATCAGAAGAGCCCAACTCTGAGAGCCTTGAGGGACAGGAAGTTAGGAGTGCTGGAAATTGAGATTTGGGCTGCAGTACCTAGCTTCTTTCTTTTCTTCTAGTGTTGTTATCAAATAATCTGCAGATGATTTCTCTGCTACCATGGTTGTTGTTGTTGTTGCAATGATTTCAGCATGTTGTTGTTCTTCTGTAGAAGGTGCAGCAGCAGCTCCCATTTTTTTCTTGTGACCCTTAGCCTTCTTTGCTACAGGGCTACTTGTCATGTCCCCTGCTTCTTCAGATGTGCCTTGTTGCTGCTGCTGCTGCTGCTGCTGACCCATCTGCTTGAATGTAGGTGGCAACTCATGGCTAGCTCCTAACCCAACCCATTGGACCCCTGCAGGAGCCTGTGATGATGGAAGAGGTGTGGTGGAAGCACTGCCTATCTCAACACTAGTTCTAAGTTCAACAGGAGCTGCAGTGCCAAAACCTCTAAGTCCTACTACTTCTTGTTGTGTGACCTCTGGTAGAATTTTCTTCCGTCTCTTTCTGGCACTAGCTCCTTTCACTACTTCTGGCATTGGCATATCCTTGTGCACTCTAAAGGTGGTACTCTGATCAACTCCAGAGCTACTTCTCTCTCCCATGACCATCTCTCCTCTGGCTCCTTGAGATCCCAAGTCTTGTGTCCCTACCTGCAGGCTGGTGATCAAAGTTCCCTTTGGAATGCTGCTGCTCTGCTGAATTTTTTCACTAGGGTTTAAGTTCTCCTCTACAGTTGGAAGAGCTGCAACAGCTGCCTCAAGTACTGATACTGTGGTTTGATCCAGTTGATCATGTGCAACCAGCTGCAGCTCCTTTCCTTTGGATTCCTTCAGCTTGGTACCAGTGCCAGTGCCCGGTTTCTGCATCAGCAGCTTATCCATGAAACCATAGAGCTCTCGATTCAAATTGGGAGGCAGGTTCAGTTGCTTTCTTTGCCAGCTATCCATCTCAAAGTAGGATTTTTTGTTGTGAATATTGTCTCCATGATGTCCTAATTTCTCATGATAATTATATTCCTCCTCATAGTCCCTCACCTTCTTGAAATCAGGCATTGTGTTTTCCCACTTAAATCGGCACTGTTCCTTGGACCGCTGCACACCTTGACTCCAACAATACTCAGCAATTGCCCTCCACTTTTCATCAGCAGATACCGCATTGCGTTTCGATCCTGTGAGAATCTCCCTCTCCCTTTTCTTGGCTTCTAGCAGCACAATACTTTCCTTGAGAGTCCAAACCCCTGATCGATACACCCTTTCCAGCTCTGGCTGCTGTTGTTTGCTGTTTGTCCCAACTACTGCAGTCACTGCATGCTCAACAGCATGTTGATCTCCAGCTTCTTCATTTGCCATCTCCTTAGACTGCAGCTCTCGGACCGAGTTTGATCCTCTGCCAGCAGCTGCAGTGGCTCTAGTGGGCAGCTGGTCTGTTTCCAGCAGCACAACTAATTCTCCGTCAGCTGCCGGCCCCAGGGCAAGAATTTCTCTAGTGTCAGGCAGTGGAGAAAGTGAATCAGCTGATCTCTCCAGCTCTGAAGCTGCACCCAAGAAAGCAGCTCCAGCAGCTTGCTCATCATATTCAAGGCTTGGCTGGTGCAAAGCTTCTTCTTTGGCATCATGATGGTGAGCTTGATCATCTTCTTCTTGATCATGTTGTTGCCAGACATGACTTGCTGCACTACTACTCCCTGGAGATGCTGCACCACCCTGCTGCACCACTGCAGCTACTGATCCTGCCACAATATTGGAAGCTGATGCTCCTTGATCATGAAGCCTGGCCTGAAATAAAGAGGAGCCTGTAGCAACTCTTTCACTAGTTTCTCTGCCGCCACCCCAATTCTCTTCTGCAGGCAGCTGCTGATGGCGATGATCCGAACTACTCATATGAGCCAAAGCTCTTTCAAGCTTTGCTCGCAAACGCATGTGTCCAGCAGCAGCTGGTACCTGCAGTAGTCCCAGCTGCAGCAGCTTTTCACAAATCCACCAGCTCCGTGATGCAGTACCACACCATGAGAAGCTGCAACCATGTCAAGCTCTAGTACTATAACCCTAGGCAGCCTCTTTCGTCCTCTTCACAGCATTGCAGTCTGGTAACCAGCTGCTCTCAAAGGGGTTTTCTCATGAAGTTAGGCTCTTCCTGGGACTAGTGACAACTAGCTATGCATCTCCAGAGAGAAGATGATCTCAAGATCATGTAGTCTGACTCTTCAGCAGTTTGTTCTTCCCTGCAACACTACTGTCTCGATGCAAAGTTATGGAAACTGTGGCGATCTCCAAAGTATATCTCGGATCAGCTGCATGAACGAGTTTACTATAATTCCAGTGACAAAAAATTTGCAGTTTCATCTGCTGCAGCTTCTTCTTCTTGTTGTTTGTCGTCGAGATCACTGCAGCCCCTGGTATTCATGATGAAGAATTCTCTTAATTCAACAAGCAGGCTAGCTAGGATCATGGCGATTGAAGAAGATCAGCCACAGCCAATTGCCTCGTGCTTGTTACTGCTGCTCTACTGCAGCAGCTAGAGTTCAAGAGAGTCAAGCTGAGATTGATGTACTATCTTTCTTTCTTTCTTTCTTCTTCTTCTTCTGCTGGAGGTTGGTTTCCCAGCTCCGTGGCGCTGATCAGCTGCTTAAACCCGCAGAAATTTGAAATCCTGCAGTACTTAGACGTGGATCAACATAAGGAAAAAGCTCCAGAGACCTGCAGGTGTAATTGTAACAAAGCTGGCAGTAGTAGCTAGCTAGTGATCATCGCGAGGTGCAGCTTTTTCTTCTCCCTGATCATCTGCAGCAGCCCCATGAGCGCCGTTGCCGAACTTCCATAACCCGCCGGTGCAGATCAGTCGACCAGCTCTAGTCCGGCACCTTCAAATCACATGAGATTATGAAGATCATGATGGACGTCTTTCTCCCAGGATGATCACATCTGTGCTGCTTGATCCACAACAACAAGCTGCAGTCACTAGTACTGCTGTCCTATGATCATCATCCCGGTTGTTCTTGATCTTGTTCTCAGCTGCTGCCGCTGCTTCTTTTCTCATCATGTTGCTCTTCACGACTTATTATGGTCCCAACTCCCTGCTTAGTCTCGCAGACTCCTGCTACTTCCATGAGGTTGCTTGCGAGCTCATCGTCAACTCCAGCCTGCAGGAGGAAGAAGATGAAACTGCAATCCCAAACAAAATTAAAAAAACACACAAATAAAACCCCAACACACTGAGAAGAAAATCAGATCGGACGAAAACAATCAAAGCTTTGTTTTTGCTTGTGCGACAGAAGAAGAAGAAGACGCCGCCGCTCGCACGACAAAACCCTTTGTTGTTTTCCTCCCACGAAGAAACAAAACTCCTCGACGACGACGATGATTGCGGAAGGTTGCGCCTCTCTCGCAAGCAAAAGACCGCCAAACACGAAGCAAAACGCAACCGCGAGAGAGAGACGTCCTCGTAACCAGACACCGCCCCTACACCCACACACGAACAAAATGAAGGAAGAAAAGACGAAGAGCGCGAAACGGAAAGGAGGAAAAAAAGAAAAAGAAAAAGAAAAAAAAGCCCCCCGGCTTCCCCATCCCCGCCCCCCCCAACCGAAGGAAAAAAAAAAAGGCCTCACCCCGCGTTCACCCCACTTGTACGTGTTAGGTAAAGTCCTATGGGGAGGGCATTCTCAGAATAAGGGGCCCCTTGAGGCAGAGCCAATGTGACCTCTTATTTTGAGAATGGCCTCCCCCAAGGGTTTTATTACTGTGCTTTACGCACAGCTACTAAACATTCCAAATCTGAAAAGTTTCAGTCGAGGAACTTTCATACTTTCTCAACCGCAAAAAAAATTTATAAAAAAAAAGAGTTGGACTTGTGAGGCACCCCAAACTAATTAATATGAAACAGAAATAAGTACCCCCATTATAAACTGGGGGTACTTTATTCAGTCTGGTATTATTAACCCAGGACTCACCCCCACACTAGTGCACACACCTTCACAATTCTGTTCCAATTTAGACTCCATCCATCCATCCCTCAAAACATACAAGCGTATCATCTTGAAACATTCATCATAAATTGAGAGAAAAATCACTTCTAAACTTGAAGATTTCAGTGAAGGGTAAAAGGGATTAAAGCCATATGAGAGCCCTTCACAATCTAGAGGTAGCGACACCTTTCAAACTACAATCCGACTACACAATTATGCATTTGTGCCCCCCCCCCCCCCCCCCCCCCCCCCCCCCCCCCCCCCCCCCCCCCCCCCCCCCCCCCCCCCCCCGCGCCCCCCCCGCTTGTATCCTAACC
>Ga0116229_10015051_pt1 | contig 10631 bp, 12 predicted proteins | sample S1TSphgellanicum_3_FD_87313 | JGI IMG/M metagenome (GOLD analysis project Ga0116229, IMG submission 87313) | Host-associated microbial communities from peat moss isolated from Minnesota, USA - S1T2_Fc - Sphagnum magellanicum MG | ecosystem: Host-associated > Plants > Peat moss > Unclassified...
GAACGCGCGGGCGGTGGCCGTCGCGGCGCAAGATGTCGCGAGCTCGATTGAAGTAGGTATCCGAGTAGTAGCCCGCACGCATCTTTTCGACCGGGAGGTTGAAGATCCGCGGATCCAGGCGCTCGACGCGCAGCATGAGGCTTCGTACTGCGACCTCGCGCGAGCGCCCTGCGACGGGGCGCGCCCACGCGGGCGCTGAATTGGGATAGGCGGTGAATCCACAGCTTTCCAACGTCGAAATCGCGCGGGCGCTCAAGGAAGTCCGCATCCTGATGGAGTTCGCGGGCGAACCCTTCTTCAAGTTCATGGCCTACGAGCGTGCGGCGGAGACGCTCGAGAATGCGGCGCCCGCCCAGCAACTGATCGCATCGGGCGAGTTGCAAAAACTCCCCGGGATCGGAAAGACGATCGCGGCGCGCATCGCGGAACTCGTGGAAACGGGCCGGATCGCCTACCGGGACGAGCTCGCGGCGACCTATCCGCCGACGCTGATCGAGGTCCTCGGCGTGCAAGGCATCGGGATGAAGACGGCGCAGGCGCTCTTCGCAGAATACGGGATCGCGTCGCTTGCGGACCTGGAGCGCGCGGTCGCTGCCGGCACGCTCGAGGGCATGCCGCGACTCGGGAAAAAGTCGCTCGAGAACATCAAGCGCGGTATCCTCGCGTACAAAGGCCGGCAAACGCGAACGCCGCTCGGGCGAGCGCTGCCGCTCGCACGCACGGTGCTCGCATATCTGGCCGAAGGCGGCCATGCGGAAAACCTCGCCTACGCGGGTAGCGTGCGCCGCGCCGAAGCGACGGTCGGCGACGTCGACGTGGTATGCACCTCGAACGAGCCGGCCGCGGTCATCGCGCGCTTCGTGGCGTGGGATCGCGCGCAGGCCGTGCTCGCCGAGGGCATCACGAAGGCGTCGATCTGGGTCGACGGAGGCTTGCAGATCGATCTGCGCGTGCTGCCCGACGACGTCTACGGTAATTTACTACAGCACTTTACCGGTTCGCGCGAGCACAACATCCAACTGCGCGAACTCGCGGTGCGCAAGGGTCTGCGCGTGAGCGAGAACGGGATCGTCGACGTGGCGGCCGGCACGAACCTGACGTGCCGCACCGAGCACGAGGTGTACGCCGCGCTCGGGCTCGCCTTCGTCCCACCCGAGATGCGGCTGGGGGTCGGCGAGATCGAAGCGGCGGCGAACGGCACGCTTCCGGTGCCGGTCGCGCTCGACGATCTGCGCGGCGACTTCCACATGCACTGTACGTGGAGCGACGGCGCGGACTCGCTCGAAGCGATGATCGCTGCGGCGGCGGCGCGCGGCTATGCCTATCACTCGATCTCCGATCATTCGTGGGGTCGCGGCCGCCCGCACCTCGAGCCGGGCGAACTGCGCGCGCAGCGCGCCGTCGCGCGAGAGTTGGGCGAGAAATATGGAATTCGGACGCTCTGTTCCGCGGAAGTCGACATCACGAAGGACGGTTCGCTCGCATACGACGACGACGTGTTGCGCGAACTCGACATCGTCGTCGCGAGCGTGCACGATGCGATGAACATCTCGCGCGAGGCGATGACGCAGCGGCTGATTCGTGCCTGCGAGAATCCGTACGTCAACATCATCGGACATCCGACGGGCCGCAACGTGGACTCGTTTCCCGGCTACGAGTTCGATTACGATGCCGTATTCGCGGCGGCCGCGCGCACGGGAACGGCTCTCGAAATCGATGGCCAGCCCGGGCGCCTGGATCTGCCGAGCGGGCTCGCCCGCCGCGCGCGATCGTTCGGCGTCACGTTCTCGTGCGACAGCGACGCGCACGCCGTCGAGCACCTCGCGAACGTCGAGTTCGCCGTCGGTCAGGCGCGTCGCGCGTGGATCACACGCGAGGAAGTACTCAACGCGCGTCCGCTCGACGACGTGCTCGCGTTCGTCGAAGCGAAGCGCGCGAGTCGCGTCTAGCCGAACGCCCTGCGATCCGTTACGTGGTCGCGCGCACCGAGCTCGTGACCGGTACGGGCTTCTTCGTTACGAACGGGAGCACCATCGCGACGAGCAGCATGATCGCCATCGGCATCAGCGCGCCGGAGAACGATCCGGTCCGATCCTTGACGGCGCCCGCGATATACGGGCCGACGAGTCCTCCGACGCCCCACGCGGTGAGGATGTAGCCGTAATTCTGGCCGAGGAATTTCGTTCCGAAGAAGTCGGCGTTGAACGACGGCATCACCGCGAACCCGCCGCCGTAACATGCGAGGATGATCGCGAATGCGAGGAGCACGAGCGGGATCGTATGCAGGCTCGCGAGGATGAAAAAGACGACGACTTGCACGCCGTAAATGAGCGCGTACGCGGTGTTGCGACCGAGGCGATCCGAGACGGCGCCCCAAAAGAAGCGGCCGAGCGCGTTGAAGATCGCGACGAACGCGTACGCGCTGATCGCCTCACCCGTAAGCGCTTTGATCGCATCGGGATCGGTGACGCCCTTCGAGATCAACTCGCGAATGATCGGCACGGCGTTCGATACGATCAGGATTCCGGCGACGACGTTCAAGAACAGCATGAGCCAGAGCAGATAGAGTTGCGGCGTCCGCAGCACTTCGGTCGGCGTATACGAATGCGCGTCGGATGTCTTCGATGCCGCGGTCGCGCCGGCGACGGTATAGCCCGGCGGTGGATTCCGAATCAGCGTCGCCGCGAGGCCGCCGACGATCGCGTACACGATGCCGCTCACGAGGAAGACGGTGAGAATCGCGTGGACGTCGTCGGTGGTGAGCGCCACGATCGTCGGATCGAAAACGGTGCCGGCTTTGAGCGCGGCGGTCCGCGCGTCGGCGAATGCGGCGGCGTGTTTCGATGCGGTCACGAAGCTCGGAATCGCCTTGAGGATGAAGCCGTAGAAGAACGCACCGAGCCCGAAGCCCATCACGACCATGCCGCTCGCGAGCCCGCGCTTATCGGGAAACCACTTCGTGACGGCGGCGACCGGCGTGATGTACGCCATGCCGTTGCCGAACCCACCGATCGCGCCGTAGGTGATGTCGAACCAGAGCGTGGTATGCGGGCCGACGGACGCGAGAACGTTGCCGATGCCCCAGAGTACGATGCCGATGATCGTGACCGTTTGCGGGCTGACGCGGTCCTGCCATCGGCCCCCGACCACGGCACCGATACCGATCGCGAAGATCGCGATGCCGAAGACGAGGCTCGTCTGCGTCGACGTCCAGCCGAACGCGGCGATCAACGGCGACGTAAAGTTGCTCCACGCATACGCCGTGCCGGCGATGATCATGACGAGGACGCCCGCCCATGCGACCGCCCAGCGGTTTCCGGTTGCCTCGACCCTAGTCGACATCGCGGAGGACTCCGTCGGTCGAGCCTTGCAGGGCGAGTGATCGACGTGAGTAGCTAGAAGGCATCATGTGGGTCCGCCATATCGGAGTGGAAGAATTGTTCGTCTTAAGTGATACCCAAATAAAGACTTTTTTCCTAAGTCCTCGGTTCCTGCGCTAATGGATCTCCGCACCATTCTCGCCGTCGGCTTCGGGGCGGCTCTCGGGGGAATGGCCCGACTCGTGATCACGCAGCTCGTGGTCGCTCGCGCGGGCGCCGGATTCGCGTTCTACGCGACGCTCTTCATCAACGTGACCGGGTCGTTTCTGATCGGCGTCGTTGCCGGGCTCGCTCAGTCCGTACCCGGATTTCCGCCCATCCTTCGCTTATTTCTCGCGACGGGGATCATCGGCGGCTACACGACGTTCTCGGCGTTCTCGCTCGAGGTGCTGTCGCTCGGAACCGCGGGATCGCTCGCGACCGCGATCGGCTACGCGATCGGTAGCGTCGTGCTCGGCATCTCAGCCGCGTTCGGCGGGCTCGCGACGGGGCGGGCGCTCGGGCGCTGAATCGGCGCTACGCGCGCAGCGCGGCGAAGATCTGCTTCGGCGAAGGCAAGCGTCCGTAGAGGAGCATCCCGACGCGGTAGATGCGCCCGGCCGCCCAGAAGCACACCGCCACGGTCGCAGCGTCGATCAGCAACGCCAGCACCGGCTGCCACCACGGTACGACGGAGATGGCGACGCGCGTGAACATGACGAACGGCGAGAGAAACGGGATGAAGCTGCATGCGACGACGATCGGTGCGTCCGGTTCCACCAGCGCGTACTGCGCCACGAAGAACGCGCCGACCACGGGAAAGATGACGGGAGTCGTGACGGTGCCGAGATCTTCCGTGCGCGAGATGAGCGACGCAGCCGCGGCATACGTCGTGGCGTACTGAAGATATCCGAGGATGAAGAACGCGACGAAATAGAGGATGAGCAGCGGATCGATGCCGAGCGCCGCGGCTCCCGTCTTCTCCGATCCGGTCGCCGCCGATGCGATGATGGGCGACGCGGCGGCGTACGGCACCAGTACGGCCGCCGTTGCAAACCACGAAGCGACTTGAACGATCGCGATCGCGGCCGCCGCAAACACTTTGCCCGCGAGGAGGTTCGTCGGTGAGATCGTCGCGACCAGAATCTCGGCGATACGGCTCGTCTTTTCTTCGGCCACGGCCGACATGACGCTCTGGCTCGCGATGATGATCGCGAGGTAGAGGATAAAGATCATCCCGAACGCGACGCCGTGCGCGAGCGCCGCCGTTCGCGTGTCGGCGAACTTCTCGTCGATCGGATGGATCGTGCGGTCGATCGAGATCGCGCCGTCGATGCGATGCTCCGCGATGCCCGTCGCGAGTTCGATGTTGAGCGGCACGAGATCGCGAAACTGCGCGCCGTCGAATGCGGAGAGGTCGCGTGGATAGACGTCGAGGCGGAGTTTCCCATCGCGCTCCGCTATCGCGATCGCCGCGCCGGCTTTTCCGTGCGCGGCAAGATAGGCATTCGTGACGTGCGGCGGGAGCGTTTCGACGGTCGCAACGACGCGATAGTCCTTGTGACGCTCCATGAGCGTTTTCGCGCGTGCCACGAGCGCCGGCGGCCCGGCGAGTACGATGTCGCTCGACGACGATTGCGCGATCGCCGAGAAGAAGAGTGGCGCCTCGATCAACACGGCGATTGCGAACATGCCGCCGGCGGTCGCGAGCCAGAACAGGCGCGAGCGCAACTTTCGCACGAGTTCCGCGACGAACACGATTCCGAGATCCCTCATCGCGCCACGAGTCCGTTCGTCTCGCCGATCGCGCGAAGATAGATCGCGCCGAGGGTCGGCTCGCGGCGCTCGAACGTCTGAAGCGGGCCGGCAGCGACCGCCGATCGCAAGAGCGCACCGAAATCGGTGGCTGCATCCATCTCGTAAGAGAGTTCGCCCGAACCGTTTCGTACCGGTTCGCCCGCGCCCGCCGCCGTGAAAACGGCGCGTATCTCGGGGACGTCGGGTGAGACGCGAAGCGTACGCGTGGGGAACGTCGCGCGCAGGTCGGCGAGCGTTCCGCGCGCCCGAACCTCGCCCGCCGCCACGACGCAGAACGCGTTACACGCATCCTCGATCTGAAACATTTGGTGGCTCGAGAGGATGAGCGTCGTTCCCGACGCGCAGAGGTCGCGCAGACACGCGAGCATCGTCTCCGCGTTGACGGGGTCGAGCCCGGAGAACGGTTCGTCGAGCACCAGGAGCTCCGGCTCGTGCAAGACGGCGCAGGCGAGTTGAACTTTTTGCTGGTTGCCCTTCGAGAGCTCGCCGCAGGCGCGCGTCGCGTACTGCGTGACGGCGAGTTTCTCCATCCACTCGTCGGCACGCGTGGACGCGAGCTTCGCGCCGAGCCCGTGCATGCGCGCGAAATAGACGATTTGCTCCTTGACCTTCATCTTGCCGTACAGGCCGCGCTCTTCGGGAAGATAGCCGAAGCGTCGGCGAACCTCGAGATCGATCGGCGCGCCGTCCCACGTGACGCTGCCCGAATCGGGCGCGTAGATGCCGAGGATCGTGCGCATCGTCGTCGTCTTCCCCGCGCCGTTGGGGCCGAGAAGCCCGAAGATACTTCCGCGTTCGACGACGAAACTCACGTCGCGCACGGCACGTACGTTTCCGAAGGATCGAGCGATCCGGTCCACCACGAGCATAGAGAGTTATCTACTCCGAACCGACGCCGCAATGCTTCTTTCGCGCACGCTCTTGCGCTCGCACCTCGCTATGCGTGCTTCGAACCCAACGGTTTGCGAACGAGCCGCTATCCGTCCAGGATGGGATTCGTGCAGAATCCAAGTGCTGACTTGCCGATGAATCAAGTGGGCGTGCATTCTTCTGATTGTGCTTGCTGCCGAGCGTACGGCCATCGGCTGCCTCTTCTCCGGCGGCTTCAGAAAACAGCCCGCCAGTTCTTCGCGCGCCTGCGCGATCCCGATCGTTTCGACGAAACGGAACGTCGCGTGGTCGAAAACGTGAAGAAGTATGGCTTTCACGTTTGGCACGTCTCACCGAGCGCTGATGATGACGGGTTTTCCTACACCGTCGGTCTTTTCGATAGTTATGGCCATCCTGAGATCGTCATTTTCGGTCAGAAGGTCGATTGGCGGAATTCGATGATCGATTTCATCGTCGAGCAGATCGTGGAAGGCAAACGTTTCGGGACGGGAGAGCTTTACCCCGACTTGATCGAGGGCTTCCAGTGCCGATTCGATTCCATAACCAGCGATCGCTCGTATCGCGACTTCCTCGGTTGGGACCTGTGGTATTACGGGACCGCGAAACGACTTCTCGAGCGAGTTCCGGTGCTTCAATTCGTGTGGCCGGATATGCGGGGTGTGTTTCCGGATTCGCCAGCCTTCGACAGCGGGTATCGTCAGCCGCTCCTGCGATAGGCTGCTACGTCTCGTCGAGATCGCTGAGCGATCGGCGCGCGGTTGCTAGTTGTATTTGGATCGTTCGCGCTTCGCGCGGAGCGCGTTCGGGGGTGAATTCGAGGAGCGCGTTTTCGAACGTATAGATCGCTTCTTTGTAGCGTATCGCAGAGCGTTCGCGTTCGGCGAGCGTCGTCAGTGCCATCGCGAGGTTGTACTCTGTCGTGGCCCAGTCGGATGGATGGCTCTCACGCGTGTACTCGAGCAAAGCGTTTCGGAACGCTTCGACCGACGCTTCGAGGTGCGCCGTTCCGGGGACGATCGCGCCGAGCGTCCAGAGCGCGAGCCCGAGATTTCTCTGCGCCGTGGCCCAGTCGGCGGGCGCGCTCTCGCGCGTGTATTCGAGGATGACGTTTCGATACGCCGCGACCGCCGCTTCGAGATGCGCCGCCGCCGCTTCGTATTTGGCGAGCGACGTCAACGCGTTGCCGAGCGAATTTTGGACGGCCGCCCAATCCTCGGGTAAGCGCTCGCGCGTGTATTCCAGTAGCGCCGCGCGGTTTGCGGCGACGGCTTCGCGAAGCGGCTCCGGTCGTCGCTCGCGCTCGCCCATTTCGCGTAGCGCGAGCCCGAGATTGTAATGAGTCATCGCCCAATCGAGCGGAACGCGTTCGCGCCTGCGTTCGAGCAGAGCGTCTTCGTAGGCAGCGACGGCTTCCTGGAATCGGTGCGTTCCGGCTTCTCGTAGCCCGAGGCGGAACAGGGCGACGCCGAGGTTGTTCTGCGTGGTCGCCCACGGTAACGGCGTCTCCTCTCGCGTGTATCCACGCAGCGCGTTGCGTAGCGCGCGGACGCTCTCTTCGAGGAACGCCGTTCCATCTTCGGAGTCGCCGAGATCCATCAGCATCGAGCCGCGCTCGTTCTCGGTTCGTGCCCACGCGAGCGAATCGCCGTCGCTCATCGCGAGGTCGCGTCTCGGCGCTCGCAGAAGCGCGTTTGCGTCGATGAGTGATCTGCCGATCCGCGAGGAGATCGCACCGTTTCTCGAGCGCGACGTTCGGCGCGCCGTCGTTTCGATGTGGGAACCCGCCTTCGCGACCTTGGCATTCGTGTTCTTTCCGATGTTCGCGCCGCTGACTATCGCGGCGATCGAGTGGGACTTCGGCTTATACTTTGGATTTCTCGTGCTCTTCGCGCTTCGCGCTTACGTTCACTCGCGAAAGAACTGGCCGACGATTCTGTTCTTCGCTCTCTTTACCGCGGCGTTGCTCGTCTTCGGATTCTTCGACGTCTACGCGTCGTTGCTACGCGGTTTGTTCGGTCTTGGAACTGCGGATCCGTGCCGCACGACGCCGCACGATCTGGCGATCCTTCCCGGATGTACGGTAGGCGTGGGCATGGTCGAGGAGAGTTTCAAAGCGTTGCCGCTCTTGGCGGCGCTCGCGCTCGGAGCGCTCGTGCGTCGGCGTCCGCCGGGTCCGAAGCTGCTGCGCGCCCTCTCGCTGCAAGCGCCCGGAGACGGGCTCGTGCTCGGCTGTGCGGTCGGCATCGCCTTTACCCTGATCGAGACGATCTTGCAATACGTCTCCGACGCCACGCATCACCAAGGTGACGCATTCGGTCTCGCGGCGGAGCTCTTTCGCCTCCCGAGCACGTTCTTCGGTCACGTCGCCTGGACGGCGTATCTTGGATTCGTGCTCGGCGAAGCGCTGCTCGAGAGCAATCGTCTTCGGAGCATCGCGATCCCGTGCGCGGCATTCCTCATCGTCGCCGCGTTGCACGGCGCGTGGGATGCCTTCAACGACAACATCTTCGTGGAGACGCCGATCGCGCTCGTATCGATGGCGATCTTCTATAGTGCTGCCATAACGGTTCGCCGCGCCGCGCCGGAGGCGGTCGTGGTCGTGCCGGTGGCCGCGCCTGGCTGACGTGTCCTCCGCGGCGGTATGGGGAGCGACCGACGCGGAATGCGCGGACTCGTATCCGTGCGACGACCTCGGCTTCGCCCACGACGAGACGTTCTTCCGTGCGATCGACATCGCCGCGCCGCCGGCGCTCACGTTTCGCTGGCTCTGCCAATTGCGTGCGGCTCCGTATAGCTACGATTGGCTGGACAACTTCGGGCGGCGGAGTCCGCCGCATCTCATACCGGGGCTCGAGCGGCTCGCGAACGGGCAGCGCATCATGATCATCTTCCGGCTCGTCGGCTTCTCGTTCGGTACGTCGCTGACGGTCGAATCGACGTCGGGAATCGGCAACGCCCTGATGGGGAACGTCGCGGGCTCCTACGTCGTCCGCGCGACGGCCGGGGGCTCCCGTCTCATCGCGAAAGTCCTGATGCGATATCCGCGGGGACGATACGGCCACGTGCTGCGGATGCTAATGCCGCACGCGGATCTCTTCATGTTTCGCAAACAGCTGCTTACCTTGAAACGCTACGCCGAACGCGACGCGCGCAATCCGCCCGTGGCCGGCAATCGTTCCATTTAGCGTCCGCGAGCGCGACGTGCGCCCGCAGCTCACCCTAGTCCTTAGGAGATCCGATGAACTACATCCGTTCCGCCGCAATGGCGCTCGTGGCGGGCGCCGCGCTGCTCGCATCGGCCGCGCCGTCGCTCGCGAAGGCCGATCACGCGCGCTTCAGCAGCGCACCCGTGTACACCGGCGCCCCCGCACTTCCGACCACGCTTTCGATGATCGTCGCCGGCGGCGGCCCGTCCGCATTCGATTCCACGAAGCTCGTGGGCGTGCTCGCCGGCGATAAGACCGCGGCCGAAGTCGCGTCGCTGCAAGCGAAGTTCGGAGCCGACAACGTGAAGTCGTTCCTCGAAGTCTTCGACTTCGTCGTGAACGATTCGCTCGCCAAAGTGACGGCCGCGAAGGTTCCGCTCCCGTCGCAGCCCGATCCCTCGCCGACCGACGGCAAGGCGCTCGCCGCCGCCCTCTATACGCTCGGCGTCGACCCGAACACGAAGCAGTTCGATGTGGAGTACATGCTCGACGGTCTCGTAACGCATCCGATCCACGTCGCCGTGATGGACGACATCGATGCGAAGTACGGCAAAGCCGCCGATGCCAACTATCACGCGGTGCTGACGCAAGCGATGATGGATCTCAAATCGGTCTACGGACTCTAAGAGTCACGCCGAGAGAAAAGCCCGCGCCGATCGGCGCGGGCTTTTTCGTGCCGTTACGGCGAGTCGCGGATTACGAGGCCGCGAGCGCGGAGTCGGCCTGCATCGAGGAGGCGCGCTTCACCACGAACCAGAGCATGCGCGGGAGCAGCACCGCGAAAACGAGCAGCGTCAGCCCGAAGAATCCCTCGTGGACGCCCTCGAGGTAGCGATGGTCGATGAAGCGGCAGCCGAAGTTCGTGCCGCCCATCATCATCGCGAAGATGCCCCAGGCGAACTGGAGCTGACGCCCGGGGTCGATGGCCGCGCCGAAGATCGATGGCGTGCCTTTCCCGCGCTCGCGGAGCCACGAAAAGAGCACCCAGGCGCCCAGCGAGAGGCAGAGCGTGCCCGTCACGCTTCCCCAAATGATGTCGAACGATCGCGAACCCTCGAGCATGGTGGTCCCATTCCCGTAAAACGGCCCCGGGCCCCGCATGCGTCGCGGGCCGTCATCGCGAAGTGACGCACATGGACCTCAACGCGTCGATCGTCTTCGCCGGCGGTCGATTCTGCCGCTACGACGAGGCGAGAGTCGGCCTCCTGACCCACGGCCTCAACTACGGCACGGGCTGCTTCGAGGGAATTCGCGGCTACTACAACCCGGACGACAAAGAGCTGTATCTGCTTCAGCTCCGCGAGCACTACGAGCGTCTTCATGCGTCGGCCCGCATTTTATTGATGAAGCTCCCGCA